>Ga0316228_1002463_pt1 | contig 16322 bp, 13 predicted proteins | sample TBH18021metaG_FD_206005 | JGI IMG/M metagenome (GOLD analysis project Ga0316228, IMG submission 206005) | Freshwater microbial communities from Trout Bog Lake, Wisconsin, USA - TBH18021 | ecosystem: Environmental > Aquatic > Freshwater > Lake > Hypolimnion/Profundal zone | place: USA: Wisconsin... | reverse complement strand
GCAGCCGAACCTCGTGCAGACGCTGGAGGGCAACCCGGCGCTGATCCACGGCGGCCCCTTCGCCAACATCGCCCATGGCTGCAACTCGGTGATCGCCACGCGGGCCGGCCTGCGGCTCGCCGACTACACGGTCACGGAGGCCGGCTTCGGTGCCGATCTCGGCGCCGAGAAGTTCCTCGACATCAAGTGCCGGCAGGCGGGGCTGAGTCCCTCGGCAGTCGTGGTGGTGGCGACCATCCGCGCCCTCAAGATGCATGGCGGCGTCGACAAGAAGAACCTCGGGGGCGAGAACATCGACGCCCTGGAGAAGGGGTTCGCGAATCTGGCCCGGCACGTCACCAACCTCCGCGGCTTCGGCCTGCCGGTGGTGGTCGGCGTCAACCATTTCCACGCCGATACCGATGCCGAGCATGCCCGGCTCAAGGAGCTGTGCCGCGAGCGGCTCGACGTCGAGGCGATCACCTGCCGCCACTGGGCGGAGGGCGGCGCCGGTGCCGAGGACCTCGCCCGCGCGGTGGTGAAGCTCGCCGAGGCCGAGCCGGCGCCGATCCACCACGCCTATGAGACCGAGGCGCCGCTCACCGACAAGATCCGGGCGATCGCCACCAAGCTCTACGGGGCTGCCGACATCCAGATCGAGACGAAGGCGGCGGGCAAGCTCGCCACGTTCGAGAAGGACGGCTACGGCCACCTGCCGATCTGCATGGCCAAGACCCAATACTCTTTCTCCACGGATCCGAGTCTGATGGGTGCGCCGGAGGGACATATCGTCGGCGTGCGCGACGTCCGGCTCTCGGCCGGCGCCGGCTTCGTGGTGGCGATCTGCGGGGAGATCATGACCATGCCGGGTCTGCCCCGGGTGCCCGCCGCCGACACGATCCGCCTCGACGCCAACGGGCAGATCGACGGGCTGTTCTGAGAATTGTCGCGCTGGCGCGCCCTTACCGGGCCATGATGTTCAAGCCCGTCGCGCGTGCGGTGCGACGGGCGCCCATGCTGGGGTCGGACGGGAAGACGCCGTCCCTGGGACTGCGTCCTCCGTTCGGCGGCCGCTTCCGAATGCCGCCCTGTCGTCTCTGCGAGCGCAGCGAAGGAATCCAGGGGCGTCACGCTCGCGGATGTCCCGCTGCCCCGGATCGCTGCGCTCGCGAGGACGGAACGGGTCGGGGCAGGCTCACCGTCACCCTGCTGAAGTCAGCTCCCTACGCTCCTCCGAACAGATCCGACGCCAGACGGGAATGCGCCTCGCGCAGCATCCCCGTATCGACCCCGAGCGGCTGGCCGTCGATCACCCGCCAGCGTCCCGCCACCATCACCCGGTCGGCCCGGGTGGCACCGCACAGGACGAGCGCGGCCAGCGGGTCGTGGGCGCCGGAGAAGCGCAGCTCCTCCAGGGTGAACAGGGCGAGATCCGCCTCGCGGCCCGGTTCGATCCGGCCGATATCGGAGCGGCCCAGGCACGCCGCCGAGCCCTCGGTGGCCCAGCGGAGCACGTCGCGATGGGTCACGGCCTCCGCCCCGTAGGTCAGCCGGTTGATCATCAGGGCGTGGCGCACGCCCTCCATCAGGTTCGAGCTGTCGTTCGAGGCCGAGCCGTCGACCCCGAGCCCCACGGGCGAGCCAGCCGCCTCCAGCTCGCAGGTGCGGCAGCGGCCCGAGGCCAGGGTCATGTTCGAGGTCGGGCAGTGGCAGATGCCGACGCCCGCCTTGCCGAGCCGGGCCACCTCGGCATCGTTGAAGTGGATGCCGTGCGCCAGCCAGACCCGATCGTTCAGCCAGCCGACCTCCTCCAGGTAATCCACCGGGCGGCAGCCGAACATCGACTGACAGTAGGAATCCTCGTCCAGCGTCTCGCCGAGATGGGTGTGCAGGCGGCACCCGTGGCGGGCGGCCAGCTCCGCGCTCTCGCGCATCAGGCGCTGGGTCACCGCGAAGGGCGAGCAGGGGGCGAGGCCGATCTGCACCGTCGCGCCGGGGGCGGGATCGTGGAACAGGTTCAGCACCCGCTCGCAATCGGCGAGGATCGTGTCGTCGTCCTGCGTCAGGCTCTCGGGCGGCAGCCCGCCCTCCCGATCCGACAGGCTCATCGAGCCGCGGGTGATCGCCGCCCGGATCCCGAGGTCGCGGGCCTCCGCGACCTGGATATCCACCGACTCTTCCAGCCCCTTGGGGAACAGGTAGTGGTGGTCGCCCGCCGTGGTGCAGCCCGAGAGGAGCAGCTCGGTGAGAGCCACACGGGTGGCGAGCCGGAACGCCTCCGGGGTGATCCGTCCCCAGACCGTGTAGAGCGCCTTCAGCCAGGGGAAGAGCGGCTTGTTGATCGCCAGCGGATGGGCGCGGGTCAGCGTCTGGAAGGCATGGTGATGGGTGTTGATCAGCCCCGGGATGACCACGTGGCGCGACGCGTCGAAGGTCTCGTCCACGGGCCCGGCGGGCTTCGCGCCGGCCGCGACGCACTCGACGATCCGGGTGCCCGCCACGACGATCCCGCCCCCGGCGCCCTCGGCCAGGATCGCGCGCGGATCGCGGATCCAGAGGCGGCGCGGTCCCGGTTCAGCTGCCTCGGCCATGCGCGTCCGCTCCCGTCGCTCGATGATCCTGCGTAGCGGAGGGGTCGGGCCGGCGGCAATCCCGCTCGATCCCGCTTACGGATCACCGGCGGCCGGCGCCCCGGCCGGACCGGCCAGGGTTGACGGGCCGGAGCCGCCTTGAGAAACGTCACGGGGACTGACCTATCACCGTTGGGAGCGGCCGCGCCGTGACACGGACAGCCCCGCACGAGGCGATCTTCGCGGCGAAACCCGTCCCGGGCGCCGCGCCGGCCGCCCTCGGCAGTGACGACCTGATCGAACTCCTGTTCTTCGCCTATCGGGATTTCGTGGGCGATCCCGACCGGATCCTGGCCGCCTACGGCTTCGGCCGGGCCCACCACCGGGTGCTGCACTTCGTCGACCGCTACCCGGGCCTGACCATCGCCGAACTCCTCGACATTCTGCGCATCACCAAGCAGAGCCTGAACCGGGTGCTCAAGGACCTGATCGGGCAGGGCTACGTCGCCCAGAAGCCCGGTTCCAGCGACCGGCGCCAGCGCCTCCTGTACTGCACCGAGGCCGGCGCCGGGCTCGCGGCCGACCTCACGCGGGTCCAGGCCCGGCGCCTCGCCCGGGCGCTCGCGGCGCCGGATGCCCGGGGCTCCCCGGAGGATTTCCTCATGGCGATGATCGAGCCGGAGGACCGCCCGGCGGTCCAGCGCCTGATGGCGCGGCGCGGGGGCGGGGAGGAGCGCGCGTGAGCCATGCTGCCCGGGCCGATCTGCCCGACGAGGCGCCGCACGTCCTCGTGGTCGACGACGACCGCCGCCTGCGCGAGCTGCTCGCCCGCTACCTCACCGATCAGGGCTTCCGGGTCACCGCGGCGGCGAGCGCCGCGGAGGCGCGGGCCCGGGCCCAGAGCGTCGTGTTCGACGCCATGGTACTCGACGTGATGATGCCCGGCGAGAACGGCTTCGACTATGCCCGCAGCGTGCGCGAGACCTCGCGGGTGCCGATCCTGATGCTCACCGCCCGCTCCAACCCGAACGACCGGGTGATGGGCCTGGAGATCGGCGCCGACGATTACCTGCCGAAGCCCTTCGAGCCCCGCGAGCTGACCCTGAGGCTCAACAACATCATCAAGCGCAGCGTGCGGCCCGGCGCCGCGGCCGTCGAGGCGGTGACCTTCGGGCCGTTCGCATTCCGGGTCGACCGGGGCGAGCTGCGCCGGGACGACGAGCTGATCCGCATCACCGAGCGCGAGCGCGAGATCCTGACGATCCTGGCCATGGCAGGCGGCGCCAATGTCGAGCGCGAGCAACTCGCCGGTCCCGGCGGGGCCGCGGCGGAGCGCACCGTCGACGTCCAGATCAACCGCCTGCGCCGCAAGACGGAGGTCGATCCCGCCAACCCCGTCTTCCTGCAGACCGTGCGGGGCGTCGGCTACCGGCTCGCGGTGGATTGAGCCGAGCGGCTCAGACCGGCCGCGGCTCGTCGGGCTTCAGCTTGAGGGCCTTGGCGATCCGGGTAGACAGGCTGCCCACGATGGCAAGGGTGGCCGACGGGTCGGCCAGGCCGCGGACGGCCTCCAGCGCATCCTCGGCACTGGGCTTCATCACCGCGTAGACCGTCGCGCCGGATGACGGGCCGGAGCCCTGCGCGGTGACGGAGACGAGGAAGGTCGTGTAGCGTCGCCGCAGGCGTCCAGGCATGGTTCAGCATTTGGCATGTCGGCTAACCATCACCAATGCCTGAGTCCCGGAGCCGGTCCGGGAAACCGCATTATCCCGGCACGTTAACCCGCACGGGACGTTTCAGATCAGGGCAAGGTCGATGCCGGGAAGCCGGAGCCCGTCGAGCCGCGTGCGCCAGAGCTGACCGGAGGCGACCGGAAGCGCATCCGTCAGCGTGCCTGTGGTGACGATCGTGCCGGCCGCGAGCGGCGGCGCCGCCGGATCGTTAGCCAGCGCATCGACAAGGTGCGCGAGGGCGGCAAGGGGCCCTGTCCCGAGGACGCTGCGACCGCCGCCCCGGTCTGCGACGGCCTCGTCCCGCAGCAGGTCGACGGTGAAGTTCGCGAGGTCGCCGATCCAGGCGCGCCGCGCGCCCGCCGGAATCGGCACCCGCTCGCCCACCACCAGCATCCCGTGCAGCCCGAAGGCCGCGACGGTGTCGGGCGCTGTGAAGCGCCAGCCCGGATAGAGCGATTGCACGATCTCGAAGCCGCTCGCGGCCCAGTCGAGGCATGCAATCAGCGCCTCCGCATCCATGCCGGGCTCCGGCGCGCGTGCCAGCCCGAACACGATCTCCGGCTCGATCCGGGGCTCGACGAAGGCCGCGAGGGGCACCGGTCCCGACAGCGTGGCCCGGTCGCGTAAGGTCGTGTCGTAGACATGCCCCCAGATCGGCGCCCGGACGCCGTACCGCTCCCACAGGGTCGTGTTGGTGAAGCCGATCTTGTAGCCGACCGTCTGCTCGCCGCGTTCCGCGCGCAGGGCCCGGATCGCCTCGGCCACCCGGTAGGCCGCCGGCAGGTCGAGGGTCGGATCCCAGCCGGTCAGCGGCGCGATCGGACGGCGATGCTCGTGCGCGGCCAGGATGGTGCGGGCGTGGGCCGCGGCGGATGGGGGCTCGGTCATGCGTGATCAGGTTCGAATCCGACGGGGCGTCATCCGCGCCGGGCCGCCTCGATCGCGGCGACATCGATCTTACCCATGGTCATCATCGCGGTGAACGCGCGTTTTGCCTCCGCGCCGCCGGCCGCCAGCGCGGCGGTGAGCACGCGCGGCGTGATCTGCCACGCGATGCCCCAGCGATCCTTGCACCAGCCGCAGGCGCTCGCCTGCCCGCCATTGTCGACGATGGCGTTCCAGAGCCGGTCCGTCTCCGCCTGGTCGTCGGTGGCGATCTGGAACGAGAAGGCTTCGCTGTGCCGGAAGACGGGGCCGCCGTTCAGGCCGATGCAGGGGATGCCGGCCACCGTGAAGGCGACCGTCAGCACGTCTCCCGCCTTGCCCGACGGGTAATCCGCCGGCGCCCGGTGAACCGCGCCCATGGTGCTGTCCGGAAAGGTCGCGACGTAGAAGCGGGCGGCCGCCTCGGCCTCCGTGTCATACCAGAGGCAGACCGTGTTCTTGGCGACCTCGTTCTTGGCGCCCTCGGTCTCGGCGGCCATGGCGGCTCCTCCCCTGCCGTGCCGGCGACCGGGCATCGCCACCGGTCTGCAGATGCTGCCGCACGCCCCATACAACCATGAGGCGTCGGGTCTGCAAAGGCGCACAGCGGAGATCCGCCGCCGGCATCTCGGCTGTGCGGCGTGACGCCCTGCCCCGATCTCAGTCGCAGACGATGCGGCGGCTTCGGGAAGCCCCGGATCCGCATCATCCCTGCGGACAGGCGTGTCGCACGGGCGAAACAAATCGAGCGCTGCAACGCGTGTCGTCCCGTATTGATCGACTGCACGAAGCCAGGCGCTGAAACCGGCGATTTCTCGGCTTCCAGATCGCCGATTGCTCGCGGCGGAACCGCGATGGCCGGCGAGGCTGTCCCTGGCACGAGGCTCAGGACCACGCTGGACCGGCAGCCACCGCCGCGGCGGCTGCACCGATCGGCCCCGCTTGGCGTCACATATTTTCATTAGATCAATACCAAAATACGATTCTGGAAGATGTGTCATTAGAGGCACATACAGCTCACGGATCCGTGATAGCTGGGAATTGGCACGTATCTTCGCCTAGTAATTCCAGTTTAGAGTCAGTGTAATGTCGAGATATGTTGATGGCCGGGTCGCGTCTTGCGCGTCCGATCATGCGGAGAGGCTGATCCGAGTCGAGTTTATATCGTCGACATCTCTACTTGCCCTGGGGGCGGCCGCGATCGCCCAACCTGCGCCGGTCACGGAGATCGAACTCTCCGAACTCAGCGTCATGGGCGAGGCACGTGGGCGCAGCCTGAACAGCGATCTCTACGGGCGCGGCGGACCGACCGGACCGGTTCCCGGCTACGTCGCCAGCCGCAGCACGGTCGGTACGAAGACCGACACGCCCATCGTCGAGACGGCGCAGTCGGTCTCCGTCATCGGGCGCCAGCAGATCGAGGATCAGAACGCGCTGAGCATCAATCAGGCGCTGCGCTACACGCCGAGCGTCACCACCGAGCAGCGGGGTGGCGCCGGCTCGACGCGCCTGGAGCAGTTCTACATCCGGGGCTTCACCGCCCCGATCTTCCTCGACAACATGGCGCTGCCCTCAAACCGCGACGCCTTCCCCAGCGTCGATCCCTACCGCCTGGAGCGGGTCGACATCATCAAGGGGCCGGCCTCGGTCCTCTACGGGCAGTCCGGTCCGGGCGGCCTCGTCAACCTCGTCTCGAAGGTCCCGCAATTCGTTCGCCACGGCGAGATCTTCGTCCAGGGCGGCGGCTTCAGTGAAGTCCGCAGCGGCTTCGATATCGGCGGGCCGATCGAATCCGACATCCCGGGGCTCGCCGACCAGTTCGCCTACCGGGTCATCGGCCTCGGCTGGAACGGCGACGGGCCGGCCGTGACCACGAAGGTCGAGCGCGCCTTCATCAACCCGAGCCTCACGTGGCGGCCCTCCGCCGACACGTCGCTCACGATCATCGCCAACTACCAGCGCGACCCGTTCTCGGGCTTCTACGGCGGCTTCCCGGCCGTCGGCACGGTGTTCCCGCGCAACTTCGGCAACGGCGTCTTCGGCCGGCTGCCGGTGAACTTCTACGACGGCGACCGCAACATCGAGCGCTCCGACCGCACCCAGGCCTCCGTCGAATACCTGTTCGACCACCGGATCACCGAGAACCTGCGCTTCCACTCGGCCGGCCGCTACCTGCGCTCGAACGGCGACTACCGCAGCGTGTTCACGACCTTCGGCGACGTCAACGGGCCGTACACGAGCGGCCCGGCCATCGGCCGCTCGGTCGGCGGCACCCAGGTCGACATCGAAGCCTACACGATAGACAACAACTTCATCGCCGATTTCGACACCGGCCCGATCGCCCACACGGCACTGCTTGGCGTCGACCACCGGACCTTCAGCACGCGGTCGGTCACCGGGCCGTTCCCGGCGACGACGGGCCTGAACGCCCTCGCCCCCGACCACGACCTGCCGATCCGGTTCCCCGCCTTCACGTCGACCGCGCGGATCGACGCGCAGCAGACCGGCGTGTACTTCCAGGATCAGGCGAAGGTCGACCGCTTCATCCTGACGCTCGGCGGCCGCTACGACACCGCCCGGCAGACCGGCCCGACCCGCACCTTCGCGCCGAACGGGCTGACCATCCAGGACGTGCCGGCCGAGGCCTTCACCGGCCGCGCCAGCCTGCTCTACCTGTTCGACAGCGGCATCGCCCCGTACGTCTCCTACAGCGAGGCGTTCGAGCCGATCGTCAACGGGCGGATCTTCGACGCGGCCTTCGGCTCGGCCGGGCGCATCCCGGTCCCGATCGCCAGCAACCAGTACGAGGCCGGCATCAAATACCAGCCCCCCGGTACCGACATCCTGCTGACCACCGCGTTCTTCGACATCCGCCGCTCGAACGCGACCACCACCGACCCGGTCAATCCCGGCTTCGTCGTGCAGACCGGCGAAGTCGGCGTGCAGGGTGTCGAGTTCGAGGCGCGGGCCACCCTCGCCGAGGGCCTCAGCCTGATCGGCGGCTTCTCGCTCCTCGACATCCGCAACGTCCGCGACACCGGCTTCACGGCGAACGACCTGACCCGCCGGCAGGTGCCGCTCCAGGGCCTGCGCCCGGTGCAGGTGCCGGACACGACGGCCTCGCTGTTCGTCGATTACCGCTTCACCGAGGGCCCGCTGCTCGGCCTCGGCCTCGGCGGCGGCGTGCGCTATCTCGGGCCGTCCTGGGGCGATCCGGCCAACACCTTCAAGGTGCCGGAGAGCGTGCTGCTCGACGCCGTCGCCTCCTACGACATGAAGCATCTCGACCCGCGGCTGACGGGGCTCACGGCGCAGATCAACGTGCAGAACCTGCTCGACGAGCGCTACGTGACCGGCTGCTTCACCTATTCAGGCTGCTATTACGGCCTGCCGCGCACGGTCTACGCGACCCTGCGCTACCGCTGGTGAGGCGGTCGCCGTGGGCAAGACCTTCCGGCAGTCGATGGCGTGGCTCCACGCCTGGTCGGGCCTCGTCGTCGGCTGGGTGCTGTTCGCCGTCTTCGTGACGGGCACGGCGAGCTACTACCGGGCCGAGATCTCGCAGTGGATGCGGCCCGAACTGCGCACCGACCGGGCCTTCGCGCCGGCGGATCTCGCGGCGGCGGCCGAGCGCGGCGTCGCCTACCTGCAGGCCCATGCGGGCGGCGCGCGGACGTGGTTCCTGGCGCTGCCGCGGCCGGACAGGCCGGTGCTGGAACTGTTCTGGCGGACGGGGCCGGGCCGCCCGCCCGGCCACGTCCTCCTGGATCCCGACAGCGGCGCGCCGGCGGCGGTGCGGGCGACGCGCGGCGGCGACTTCCTCTACCGCTTCCACTTCGAGCTGAACCTGCCGCCGCTCTGGGGCCGCTGGATCGTCGGCGCCTGCGCGATGATCATGCTGGTGGCGCTGATCTCAGGGATCGTCACGCACCGGCGCATCTTCGCCGACTTCTTCACCTTCCGCCGGGACAAGTCCGCCCAGCGGGGCTGGCTCGACGCGCACAACGTCACGGGCGTCCTTGCCCTGCCGTTCCACCTGATGATCACCTATACCGGGCTCGCCACGCTCATGGTGATGTACGTGCCCTGGGGGCTGAGCACGGCCTATCGCGGCGACAGCCAGCGCTACTTCGCCGAATCCGGCCAGATCACCGCGCCGCGCCCGCCCGCCGGTCAGCCCGGCACGCTGGCGCCGGTCGGGCCGCTGGTGGTCCGCGCCCTGGCGATGCGGCCGGAGCCCCTGGAGCGGATCACGATCGTCAACCCGAAGGACGCGCACGCCACCGCGGTGGCGGTGTTCGAGGAGCCGCTCGGCCTCTCCCACGAGCATCCGCAGATCGCCTTCGACGGCGTGACGGGCGCGGTCCTGGAGGTCCGCGCCGGCGGCCTGCAGCCGGCGACCAAGACCTTCACCACGATGGTCGGCCTGCACGAGGCGCACTTCGCCAGCCCCGCCCTGCGGGTGCTGTTCTTCCTGTGCGGCCTCGCCGGCAGCGCCATGGTGGCGACCGGGCTGCTGCTCTGGTCGGTGGCGCGCCTGCCCAAGGGGGGCGCGTCCCGGGGCCTCGGCCTGCGCCTCGTCCAGGGGCTGAACGTCGCGACGATCGCCGGCCTGCCCGCGGCCGTCGCCGCCTATTTCCTGGCCAACCGCCTGCTCCCCGCCGCGCTGCCCGCGCGGGCGGACTGGGAGGTCGGGGGCTTCTTCGCCGTCTGGCTGCTCGTCGCCGTGGCGGCGTTCCTGCGCCCGGCCGGCCGGGTCTGGCCGGAGACGCTGACGGCGGCGGCCGGGCTGTTCGGCGCCGTCGCGGCCGCGGATGTCGGGCGCCTCGTCGCGCGCCGGCTCGGCGGGGACGCGCCGGTCGAGCCGGTCTTCCTCGCCTTCGACGGCGCGATGCTGGCCCTCGCCGCCCTCCTCCTCGTCGCGGTTCGCACGACCGCGCGGCGCGGCGGAGCGTCCCGCGGCCCCGCGAAGGCCGCCGGGATCCCGATCGTGGGGCATGCCCGGCAGGATCAGGCCCGGTCCGGTACGCGGATACCGGGAGATCGCAAGCCGATATAATAAAATTGAATCGGCATCCTGAGCCAGGTGCGACGAATTAATTCAAAATATTTCTCGGAGTCTGACATATATCGGATGCGCTTCGACTGCATCTGTGCAGAATGGATTGGCCGGCATACGAGTCGGTCGCGCCTGCGTCGTCGATTTTCACGCCCTTGATCCTTCGGCCCAGGCGTTTCAGCGCGGTCCATCCCAAGCGCACGCTGGACATATCCCCGAGATCCAGAACTTGAGCCCCGGGGTGCGGCCCTCGGGGCTCTTTTCCTGCTGCGCCGGCCTCGGCGGATCGTCCGAGGTTGCCTGAGCTCACACCGTTCCGCCCCTGAGGATGTGGGCCCTGCGGCTGGCCACGGCCCCCGCGTCCCCGTACCGGAAGGCCACGGAAGCGGCTGGGCGCGCATGCAGCGCATCACCACCGACGACGCCCTGCTGACGACGGTCGACGATCTCAGCGCGCGGCGCGGCTACGGCAGCCGCTCGGAGGCGGTGCGCGACATCGTCCGCGAGGCCCTGGTGCCCACCCGCGCCGCCGGGACTGGATCGGAGGTCTGCTACGGGGGCCCTGAGCTACGCCGACGCCGTCGTCACGCAGCGCGGCGTCCGCTACGGCCACCTGCACCTCATGCCCGAGGGCGACGACGCGCGGGCTCATCCGGATCACACCGGCCCGGGTTGAGGGCCGCACGATCGCCGGACGGTTCCGACCGTCGGGCTTTCCCGTTTCCGGCGCGAGGGTTCCACCGCGGGTTGATCCGGCTTCCCGTGCGTGCCGGCGCCCCGTATGGAGGAGCCCGCTTCGCTGATTGCACCGGACCTGTCATGGCGCGCACCCCCTCGTTGAAATCCTGCCTCGGCGCGCTCGCGCTGGCGTCGCTCAGCCTGGTCGTGGGGACGGTGGCCCGGGCGGACGCGACCCTCGACCGGATCAAGGGCCGCCAGAAGCTCACGGTCGGCATCATCCTGTCGGGGGCCCCGTTCGGGTACATCGACCCGCAGACCCGCGCCGAGAAGGGTTTCAACATCGACCTCGCCCGTGCGCTCGCCGACAAGCTCGGCGTCAAGGTCGAGCTGGTGACGGTCACGCCGCCGAACCGCGTCCAGTTCCTGCAGCAGGGCAAGGTCGATATCCTGATCGCCAACATGCAGTACACGGCGGACCGCGCGAAGATCCTCGACCACGTGCCGACGCCCTACGACCGCGCCGGGGGCGCCGCGCTGGGCCGCAAGGACAGCGGCATCCACGACTGGGCAGACCTCAAGGGCAAGCCGGTCTGCATCTCGCAGGGCTCGAACTACGCGCAGCCGCTCGCCGACACCTACGGCGCCGTGGTGAAGGGGATCCCGAGCCAGCCCGAGTCGATGCTGGCGCTCCAGGGCGGCAATTGCGTGGTGGCGGTCCACGTGGCGCCGACGCTCAAGCTCCTGCTCGCCGACCGGCCGGACGACTGGAAAGACTACGCCATCGTCATCCCCACCGAGTTAGAGCCGGCCGATTCCGTGATCTGGCTGCGCAAGGGCGAGCGCGACGCCGCGGCGGCCCTCGACGCGGCGGTGCGGGACCTGCACGGCGCGGGGGCCATGCTGGCCATGGCCAAGGCGAACCGGCTGGTCGATCCGACCTTCCTGGAGGAGGAGCAGCGCAAGTTCGCCGCGCAGGCCAAGCCGTGATCCAAGCCGTGATCGATGCCGTGACCCGGTCGCACACAGCATGATCGACGCGGCCCTGCAGCGCTTCATCGCCGGCGCGGCCACCCTGGGGCTGCACTACGACTTCCTGCTGAGCGGCGGCGAGGTCCGCTCCTGGCTGGCCGGCATGGCCATGACCCTGCTGCTCGTCGTCCTGGCGATCCCGCTGAGCCTCCTGGCCGGGACCGCCTTCGCGGCGGCCCTGACGTCCGGCCGGCCGTGGCTCGCCGGGCCGGTGCGGGCCTATGTCGAGCTGACGCGCAACACGCCGACGCTGGTCCAGCTCATGTTCGCGTTCTTCGCCCTCAACATGCTCCTGTCCCGGGCGCTGGGCGGCGCGGCGCACAACCCGTTCAGTCCCGTCTTCTGGGTGGTAGCGGTGACGGGGCTGCACGTCGCGGCCTTCCACGCGGAGGCCCTGCGCGGCGGGATCGAGGCCGTGCCGGCGCCCCTCGTCGAGGCCGCCCAGGCGACCGGCTTCTCGGGCCTGGAGATCCTGCGCTACGTGACGCTGCCGCTGGCGCTCCGCACGGCGCTGCCGGCCCTGGTGAACAACCTCGTCAACCTCGTGAAGCTGACCACCATCGGCTCGGCGATCGCCGTCAACGAGGTGACCTACGCGTCGATCATGATCTGGACGCAGCGCGACAACGTGCTCGAATTGATGATCGTGATCCTGCTGTTCTTCGGGCTCATCAACCTGACCGTGTCGCGGATCGGCCGCGCCGTCGAGCGCCGCCTCGCCGTACCGGGATACGGCGTGGGATACGGCGTATGAGCGCCGCCGCGCTCCCGGCCCGCGGGCCGTTGCGCGCGGCCTGGCCGTGGCTCGCCGCCGCCTGCGGGGCCGGATTGCTCGGGTTGCTCCTCGACGCGCGGCTCACCCGCGACCTGCTGGACTGGCTGCCCTACCTCGCCTCGGGCTTCGTCATGAACGTCGTGATCAGTGTCCTCGCCATGACGCTTGGGACGCTGGGCGGCGTCGTCCTCGGCGCCATGGAGCTGTCCGCCGCGCGTCTCGTACGCGCCCCGGCCGTGGCCTACGTGCAGGTCTTCCGCAATGCGCCCCACCTCGTGCTGATCTTCGCCACCACCTACATCTTCCCCTTCGAGATCGTGGTGGCCGGCAACTACCTGCCGTTCCCCGATTGGCTGAAGGCGGTGCTCGGGCTCGCCATTCCCGCCGCCGCCTACGTGGCCGAGATCGCGCGGGGCGCGATCCTGTCCGTCCCGACGACACAGTGGGACGCCGCCAAGGGCATCGGCCTGTCGCGGGGACAGACCCTGCGCTGGATCATCCTGCCCCAGTGCCTGCGCCGCGCGCTGCCGCCCTGGATGAACCTCGCCGCGTCGATCACGATGAGCACGGCGCTCGCCTCGCTGGTCGGCGTCCACGAGCTGCTTCACGCCGCCACCGATGCCAGCACCGCCGTGCGGCGCGACGACTTCACCGTCGCGATCTACCTGACCGTGCTGCTGGCTTTCTTCCTGTTCTGCTATCCGATCTCGCGCCTGACGCGGCGGCTCGAACGCCGCCTCGCGACGCGCTGACACCGAAGGCCCATGGCCGAGAACCCCGCAAACCGCCCGATCCTCGTCGATCTCCAGGACGTCCACCTGTCCTTCGGGGCGGTCGAGGTGCTCAAGGGCATCGACCTCACCGTGGCCAAGGGCGACGCCGTCTCGATCATCGGCCCGTCCGGATCGGGCAAGTCCACGATCCTGCGCTGTATCAACGGGCTCGCGCAGCCGCAGGCGGGCCGGATCACCGTGGCAGGCATCCGGGTCGATGCCTTGCGCAGCGAGGCCGAGCGGATCGCCCTGCGCAAGCGCATCGGGGTCGTGTTCCAGCAATACAACCTGTTCCCGCACCTCACGGTGCTGGAGAACATCACCCTCGCGCCGGTCCGGATCCTCAAGGTGCCCCGCGCCGAGGCGGAGCGCCACGCGAGGGACCTGCTCGCCCGGGTCCGCCTCGCCGACAAGGTGTCGGCCTATCCGGGCGCGTTGTCCGGCGGCCAGCAGCAGCGCGTCGCCATCGCCCGGGCATTGGCCATGCGGCCGGAGCTCGTGCTGTTCGACGAGGTCACCTCGGCCCTCGATCCCGAGATGGTCGGCGAGGTGCTCGCCGTCATCCGCGAACTCGTCCGCGAGGGACTGACCAGCATCTTGGTCACTCACGAGATGCGCTTCGCCGAGGAGATCAGCGACACGATCGCGTTCACCGAGAATGGCCGCATCGTCGCGCAGGCGCCGCCCGCGGAGCTGTTCTACAGATCAGACAATCCGCGCATCCGCCAATTCATCGGCGGCTTCCAGGGGTTCCGGGACGCGGTGCAGGACCGGGAGGGCATCTGATGCCGGATTCGCTCACCGCCGCGCTCGCAGAGTCCATCGTGGCATCCCGTCCGGACGGGGAGGCCGCCGCGATGGCGGCCGCGCGCCTCGCCTGCGTGGATTTTTTCGCCTGCGCACTCGCGGGCAGCCGGGATCCCTCGGTGGCGATCCTGCGGGCGGCCCTGGGCAACACGCAAGGCCGGTCCCCGGTCATCGGGTCCGCCCGGCCGGCGGATCCGCAGCTTGCCGCCCTCCTCAACGGCTATGCCGGGCACGTGCTCGACTACGACGACGTGCATGCGAGCGTGCGCGGCCATCCCACCACGGTGATCGTGCCGGCGCTTCTGGCGGCCCTCGACCCTGAGGCGCCGCCCTCCGCCGAGGCCTTCCTCGCCGCCTATCTGGTCGGCCTGGAGACGATGGCGCATCTCGGCCGCGCCATCGGGCCCGCCCATTACGAGCGCGGCTTCCACGCCACCGCGACACTGGGTCCCCTCGGTGCCGCCGCGGCGATCGCGCATCTGCGCGGCTTCTCGGCCGAGACCACCGGGGTCGCCCTCGGCCTCGGTGCCACGCAGGCCGCCGGGCTGCGGCTGCAATTCGGCTTCGACGCCAAGCCGCTCCATGCCGGGCTCGCCGCCCGCAACGGCCTGATCGCCGCCCGCCTCGCCGAGGCGGGCCTGTCTGGCGCACCCGAGAGCCTCGACGGTGCGAACGGCTTCCTGGACGCCTACGGCTTCGGCGAGGCGCGGCGCGAGCGCGTCCTCGAGGGCTGGGGCGCGCCCTGGCAGATCCTCCGCCCCGGCCTGACCCTGAAGGCGTTTCCCTGCTGCACGGCGGCCCACCCGGTGGCTTTGGCCGGCCTCGCCTTCCACCGCGAGGGCTTCCGGGACCTGACGCGGGCGACGATCACCTTCCCGCCGGGGGGCGACGCCGCCCTGGTGATCCGGACGCCGCGCACCGGCATCGAGGCCCGGTTCAGCCCCGAATACATCCTGGCCGCCGCCCTGGTGGACGGCGCGGTCCGCCTCGACCATTTCGACGCGCGTCCGGTCCGCGCCGACCTCGCCGTGATGGCTGCGCGAGTCGCGCGCCGGCACGACGGATCCGCGCCCCGCCTGTCCTCCGATCCGGCGACGCGGTTCGTGGTGGTGGAGATCGCCGACGCGCAGGGCCGCACCGCGCGACGGCGCGTCGATGGCCTCCCTGGGCTCGACGACGCCGACGCCAAGTTCCGGGACGCCACTGCGGGCTCCGACATCCTCAAGGGAGTGCCGGATCTCGTGCGCAGCATGCGCGATGCCGGCGATCTCGCGCGCCTCCTCCAGCTCCTCGCCCAGCCGTGAGCCGCCCCATGACGACCGACCGGACCACGCACGCCACTGCGCCGCGCCAGATGCATCTCGGCCTGTTCCTCCAGGGGGCCGGCCACCACGTCTCGGGCTGGCGCCACCCGAGCGCGGAAGCCGGCAGCGAGAATTTCGACCTCCTGCGCCGGGTCACCCAGATGGCCGAGGCCGCCAAGTTCGACATGGTCTTCCTGGCGGACGGGCTCACCAGCGCGGTCGACGCGCACCCGTCCATGATCGCCCGGTTCGAGCCGCTGACGCTGCTCAGCGCGCTCAGCATGGTGACGGAGCGGATTGGCCTCGCGGCGACCGCCTCGACCACCTACGGCGAGCCCTACCATGTGGCCCGCGCCTTCGCGTCGCTCGACCACCTCAGCGGCGGCCGGGCGGCCTGGAACGTCGTCACCACCTCCTACGCCCGCACCGCCAACAACTTCTCCAAGGAGCACCCGGCGCACGACGAGCGCTACGCGGTCGCCGAGGAGTTCGTGGACGTGGTCTGCGGCCTCTGGGACAGCTGGGACGACGACGCCTTCGTCAAGGACAAGGCCCGCGGGATCTACGCCGACCCCGCCAAGGTGCGGATCCTCGATCACGCGGGCCGCTATTTCCGCGTGAAGGGGCCGCTGAACATCCCGCGCTCGCCGCAGGGCCATCCGATCCTGATCCAGGCCGGCTCGTCGGG
>Ga0316228_1002458_pt1 | contig 16354 bp, 10 predicted proteins | sample TBH18021metaG_FD_206005 | JGI IMG/M metagenome (GOLD analysis project Ga0316228, IMG submission 206005) | Freshwater microbial communities from Trout Bog Lake, Wisconsin, USA - TBH18021 | ecosystem: Environmental > Aquatic > Freshwater > Lake > Hypolimnion/Profundal zone | place: USA: Wisconsin... | reverse complement strand
GCCCACGGTCGGCGCGGAGGGAACCGCACCCCGGACAGGGTCGGAGGCCGCCACCGGGGTGAGGGCGGCCGGCAGGTAGACGCGGAAAGTGGTGCCCCGGCCCAACTCCGATTGGACGGTGATATCGCCGTCATGCTTGCGGATGATGGAATAGGAGGTAGCCAGGCCCAGACCGCTGCCTTGCTTCTTGGTGGTGAAGTAGGGGTCGAAAACGCGTGGGAGATTCTCAGGGGTGATGCCGCAGCCGGAATCCTGGACGGTGATGGTGATGAAGCGGCCGGGCTGAAGGGCGGTGCCGGAAGGCCGCTCGAGCGTTTCGTTGGCCGCGCTCACGCGCACGGTGCCGCCGGCGGGCATGGCCTGGGCGGCATTGAGGACCAGGTTCTGGATTACCCGGCTGATTTGGCCCACGTCAATGTTGGCGGGCCATAGATCATCGGCGATCTCGAGTTGCACACCGACGTTGGAACCATGCAGTACGAAAGACGACGTTTCCTGGATCATCTCGCCCAGGGAGGAGGTGCGCTTGACGGGGACGCCACCTTTGGCAAAGGTGAGCAGTTGGCGGGTGAGGTCGCTAGCGCGCACGGCCGCCTGCTCGGCCTGGGCCAGGGCCTCCGCGACGTCAGCTTGAAGCGGGGCCAGGATGCGCGCCAGGGAAATATTGCCCAGGATGATGGTAAGGATGTTGTTGAAATCGTGAGCGATGCCGCCGGCCAAGAGGCCGACGGATTCCAGTTTGCGCGCCTTGAGTAATTCCTGAGTAGTCCGTTCCTTCTCGGTGATGTCGCGAAACACCAGCACGACGCCGATGATTTGGCCGGAGCGATCGCGGATAGGCGAACTGCTACTATCGATGAGCCGCTGCCCGCCGCCGCGCGACATTAACACGACGTCCTCGCTTTGCTCGATCGAACCGCCGGTGCTCAGGACGCAAATCACCGGGTTCTCCCGGCGTTGGCGGGTCTTGGCGTGGTGCAACTGGAGCACTTCTTCCAAGGGACGGTTGACCGCCTCGCCCGCACTCCAGCCGGTGAGGATCTCGGCCACCGGGTTAAACACGAGGATACGCCCCTGGCAATCCGTGGCCACCACGGCCTCGCCGATGGACCCGAGGGTGACGGTGAGGCGCTCCTTTTCATCGGCAAGCGCGGCCTCGACGCGGCGGCGCTCGGCGATCTCCTGTTGAAGTTCGCCGGTACGCTCGCCGACGCGCCGCTCGAGGCCGTCGTGGGCCTTCTGCAAGGCCGCATCACGGGTTTGAATTTGCGCGAGCATCTCGTTAAAGCCGTCGATCAGCAATCCCACCTCGTCGTGGCTCTGTTTGACGGCACGAAGCGAGTAGTCCTTGCATTCGGTGACTTCCCGGGTGGTGCGGGAGAGGTCGAGGATCGGCTGGGAGACGACGCGCTGGAGGCGGGTGGCCAGCCAGAAGGTGATAGCCCAGCAAGCCAGCGAGACGGCGGCAACCAGGCCCAGGTAATGCAGGAACCGCGCCTTCCCCGGCGCAAACCGAGAACGCAGGTAGAGGGTGCCCACCCGATCCTGGTTATGGATCACGGGTTGGTAGATGGCGAAACGCCCCTCGGCACTTTGAACTGCGGTCGGCAGGGTGACGGGCAGGACGAACTCGGCAGGGCCCGCGCCGTTAGTGTAGCCGGCCAGCAGGCGTCGATTCTCATCAAACACGCACGCCAACTCGAACTCCGTGCGAGCCTGGAGGACCTGCAAAGTGCGCTGGGCGTGCGCAACGTCGGTGAAGGCGACTGCGGCACTCAGATTGGCGGCCAGGATCTCGGCCTGAGCCTGCAAGTCACGGTGGGCGGAGTCCTGCAGGGCGAACCACTGGTAGATGCTAACGGAGGCCGCCGCGAGGATGAGCGCCGCAGTGGTGGTCACCATCATGACGACCAGCAATTTTCGGCGCAGCGGTTGGTTGAGCAGAAATTCCATGACCTTTACTCGCCGGGTTTGGGCCGGCCCCGCACTTTGGAAGCCAGGTCGAGCACTTGCGAGCTGATTTTCAAACCGGCCGCCGAGGTACGGCCCAGATCGATGTCAAATCGAAGGTTCGCACTGACGATCATCAAGTTGATCATCACGCCCTTCTCGCCATAGTCAACCGTGTCCCCCACTGTGAGCATCGGCACCGTCTTGAGCGTGTCTAAGGTGGATTCCAGCCGGGGTTTTTCTGACGGGGCGATGAACAGGATGTGGCAGCGCGCCTGAACGGCTTCGTCCACGTTGGCGAAGCGTCGGAACTCGATTGACCGCCCCTGGACCGTCTTATTGGAGAGCACCATCTCCAACCTGGGCCCGAAGGGATCCTTTCCCAGCACTCCGATGAGAAGCGGTGCTTGGGGGGTGGCAAAACAGGTGGAAGGCCACTCGACGAACATGGCGACTCGCCTGAGAAAGGCGGCTTTAAGGTCATACTCCTGGCCCCCCCGGAGGCGAGGCGGCGCGGCCCGCCCCCCCGGAGGCTAACAGGAGCACGATGAGCGCCGTCAGCCAGGCGCGGTCCAGGGTCAAGGTGAGACCCCGGAGGCCGCCCAAGCGCCCTTTTCCACCACCATGACTTGAGGAGTTCACTGAGGAGTGAGGCCTAGAAACGGTAGGTGAGCTTGACCCGGAAGGAGCGTCCATCCTGCCAGAGGAGGTCCTGAGTATGGCCCGGACCGCCGGGGAAGGCGTAACGCGCGTCCAGCAGGTTATAAAGGCTGGCGGAACACTCCAATCCCTTGAGCAAGCGCCGGCTGAAGAGCGTCCAATTCACGGTGCAAAACCCGTCTATCCACTCCCCGCCGAGCGTCTCGACGCCGCTCGCATATTGGACCTCGACGCCGGTGAAAACCCGGTCCTTCCACAAGGGGACGAACACGTTGAGTTTGGCCAGTTGCTGCGGCGAGTTGACCAACCGGTTCCCGGTGGCCACGTCCTCAGCGCGCTGGACCGCGTAACTGGCGCGGGCCCGCAAACCCCACGCGGGGCGCCAATCCAACCCCGCCTCGATACCTTTGGCATCGGCTTCCCCGGTGTTCTCAAACATGTAGGAATTCGGGGCCACCTGGGCCTGGTTGATGAGGTCGTCGATATGGTAGTAATAGCCGCTGAGGCTCAGTTGGAGATCGGCGGGGAGCCCCTGCTCCACGACCAACTCGTAGGTCTGAATCTTCTCGGGCTGCAGATTGAGGTTGCCCAGGTTGTAGGGCAGCACTTGGTAGCGGGTCTCGAAGAGGTTGGGGGAGCGAAAGGCGGTGCCGTACAGCAACTTCAGTGTGGTGCGGGGCCGGGGGGTGTAGATGAGGCCGAAACGCGGATTGGCCGTGCCGCCAAAATCCTCATAGTGGTCATACCGGAGGCCGGCGTTGAGGTGGAGGTTCTTCAGGAGCGCGATTTCCGCCTGGCCATAAACGGCCAGTTCGAGGCTGGAGCTGCGATCGTCCAGATAGACGATTCGCGGGGACACATTGTAGTAAGACTGGTCCTGGCGGAAGTTGTCCCGCCACTCGCCGCCTAGAGTGAACACGTGCTCACGCCAACGCCGCACCCACTGAAGCTCACCGCCCACGGTTTGGGCGACATCGTCATCGCGAGTCAAACCGAGATCGAGCGGGGTCGGAGGGCTGCCGGGATAATCCGCCTGATAACGATAATCATCAAAATAAACCCGGGCCATGAAGTCGTTCTGATCATCCAACGAATGTTGCCACTTCAGATCCAAGTAACCATGATCGTCCTCGGTGTTGTAGCGCGGGTCATTGAATAGCGTGGACCACGAGGCGGTCGGGATGTACTTGTCCCGCGTCACGTACGCCGCGGACAAGGTGAGATCCTTCCAGACCAGGCTCCCGTAGAGGTTCAGGGCCTCCTCGCCATCCAGGTTATGGGCGATGCCGTTGTTGTTGGCCGGCTGGTTGAACTCCGGGAAGTAGAGATTCCGATTGCCCTGACTGTCGTAATAGGAGGCCGAGAGCACGAACTGGGCGCCGCTGTTGGTGAGCGTGCCGGAGATGGTGAAACGCCCTTTGTAACTTTCCTCCGTGCCCACTTCCCCGGACACCTCGACCGTCTTGAGGTCGGCCGCGCGTTTGGTAATCACATTGATCACCCCAAAGAAGGCGCTGCTGCCATAGAGCGAGGATGAGGGGCCGCGCACGATCTCGACCCGGTCAATCAGGTCCACATCGAGGACAAACTCGCGTCCGATGAAGCCGGCACCAAACAACGCATCGTTCATGCGGTGGCCGTCCACTAATAACAGCACGCGAGAGTTGTAATCCGAAGGCCGGTTGAATCCGCGGAACCCGAGGTAGGTGTAACTGCGATCCGCGGTGACATAGAGGCCCGGCACACTGCTCAACACATCGGCCAGGGTGCGGTAGCCATAGATCTGGATCTCCTGGGAGGTGATCACCGTGACCGACGAGGGCGCGTCGGCGGTCTTTTGCGTGAACCGGGAAGGGGTGGAGACCTGCTCGATCTTGACCGCCATCAACTCCTGCAAGGAAAGCTGGGTGAGATCGGTTGCGGCGCCACTGCCCGCCGCTTCCTCATAGGCGGCGGCCAGACAGGGCAGCAGGCAGCCCATCGCCGCCAGCCACCGGAGCCAGCTTCTCTCCCACCCGCGATTCGGCTCAGAGGCTTCCATATCCGCAGCCCCCGATCACGTCGGTGTAGCTGTACGGCGGGTAGGACTGGCTTTGGCCCTGCCAGTCCGCTTCGGGCACGGAGCCGGAGACCAGGCCCTGGGCCCGCACGGCGATCACGGCACCCGGCGCGAGCGCCTGGTCGATGCGTACCTGCCACGAAACCGTCGTAACCGACCCGGCGGGGAAGTTGCCGATGGCGACCGTCGGCGACCCCAGCACCGTCACCCCGGCCGGCGGCGCGATCGTCGCGGTCACCTCACTCGCCGGAAACTGCGAAGGGTCAAACGGGGCTGGGCAAGGGTAAGTCACTGAAGCTGTAACGGTGGCCAGACCTCCGACCCCGGTGGAACCGGTAACGTTCACGCCCACGGTCCACGGCAGGATGGCCACACCATAGAAAGGGAGCGAGGTGCCATAACCCACGTAATTCCAGGCGGTGGCGACGTCGGCATAAGTCCAGGCGACCACCCCGGGCATGCCTGGCAGGTAGCGCATATCACGCCCCCAGGGATCACTGAAATAAAGGATGCCCTGATTGTCATCATAGCCGATGGCCACCCGGTAATGGGCGCCGCCTTTGAAGTCGGTGGCGTAATACATCAGCAAGATTACCGGGATATCCGCCGCTAACAACCCCTTCAGATCGTCCAGCCAGATTGCCCCGCCGGCATGGGCAAAAGACGCGTAGCCCAGCGCCTGGCCTGGGAACCCGGCGGTCGGTGCCGCATTGGGGAAAAAGCTGCCCTGGGCCGCGCTCAACTGACTGAATTGTCCGGCCCGCTGGATATCGAAAGAGTAGGTACCAATAGAAGAACTGCGCGCGACGTCCGCCATGGCCTTCTGGTCCGGATCGATGCCCCAGTAGTCGAGGACGATCTCCAACGACGCCGGGCCGCAAAAGAGCCCGTTCATCTGGCGATGCCAGGGCACGTTTTGAATGAGGTGAGAAGACGGAAGAGCGGCTGAGCGCACCGGAGTTGGCGCCAACAGGCATCCCGCCAGGAGTGACAGAATAAGATTCTTCATCGGGCAAATCCTAACGATCCCTTCTGGCGGAGGCAATGCAAAATGCCCGCCCGGCATGGGATGGGGCGCATCTCAGGTTTGTAGGGAAAAACCTGCTGAAGCGGTTGACAACGCGGGTCTGGCTGGGCAACACCCCGCTGGAAGCGGTGTGTTCATGAGAGGGGAAGCCGGTCGCCGAAAGTGTGCGTAAGGCAGGCTTGCTTTCTTCACCATGAATGCTAAAACCAGGAGACAATCAACCGATAACATTTATGAGAACGAACCTCCTCCGCAATAGCCTGGTGGTGGGGCTTGGGCTGGCCGCGCTGATCGCCTCGGCGGCCGACCCAGGCAACGACACCGAAACCAAGGAACAGCGCGACGCCCGCATGAAGTGGTGGCGGGAAGCCAAGTTTGGAATGTTCATCCATTGGGGCGTCTATTCGGTCCCGGCCGGGTTTTACAAGGAACAACCGGTGCGAGGCATCGGGGAGTGGATCATGAACCGGGGCAAGATCCCATGCGTCGAATACCAGGCCTTCGCCAAGGAGTTTAATCCCGTCAAGTTCAACGCGACCGAATGGGTGAAGATCGCCAAGGACGCCGGGATGAACTACATCGTCATCACCAGCAAGCATCACGACGGGTTTGCGATGTTCGATTCCAAGGCCAGCGATTGGAACATCGTGAAGGCGACGCCGTATGCGAAAGACCCGCTCAAGGAGCTGGCGGCGGCCTGTCGGCAAACGGGCATCAAACTGGGTTTTTACTATTCCCAGGCGCAGGATTGGAACAATGGCGGGGCCGCTTCGGGCGGCAAATGGGACCCGGCCCAAGAGCACGACATGGACGATTACATTGACAAGATCGCCGTGCCGCAGGTGCGGGAGATCCTGAGCAACTATGGGGCGGACACGCCCGCCGTGCTGTGGTGGGACACCCCCCGGGACATGAACGCGGGCCGCGCGGAACGGCTGCTCAAGGTGGTGAAAGAGCTCAAGCCCGGCATCATCATGAACAACCGGCTGGGGGGCGGGTTCAAAGGCGACACCGAAACGCCGGAGCAGAACATTCCGGCCAACGGTTTTGCGGGCCGCGATTGGGAGACCTGCATGACCATGAACGGCACCTGGGGATTCAAGCGGGACGACAACAATTGGAAATCGACCGAGACGCTCATCCGCAACCTGGTGGACATCGCCAGCAAAGGGGGTAATTACCTTCTGAACGTGGGCCCGACGTCCGAGGGCTTGATTCCGGCGCCGAGCGTGGAGCGACTGCAGGCCGTGGGCAAGTGGATGAAGGTCAACGGCGAGGCCATCTATGGCAGCAGCCCGACCCCCTTCGGCGCCGAGGCGGGGTCGTTCAGCGAGACGGAAAAGGACAAGAAGGGGAAGGCGGCCTTCAGGCCGTCCTGGGTGTGGCGCTGCACGACGAAACCGGGCAAGCTCTACGTCCACCTCTTTAAATGGCCCACGGGCGAATTCCAGCTTCCGGCGGTCAACGGCAAGGTGACGCAGGCCTGGCTGCTGGCCGATCCGGAGCACAAACCCTTGAAGGTGAAGCAAACCGGTTCAGGTGTCAGCCTGTCGCTGCCCGAAGCGGCGCCCGACCCGATAGCCTCGGTCGTCGTGCTCGACCTGGCGAAGACCGAGCGGTTTTGAGCCCGGGCCGATCCGACTCGACGCCGGAGTCGGTTGGGCCCCGTGAGCCCGGGGGCGCGGCGAGCGCATGGCTAGGCGCCGGCCTCGGGGATCGTGCGCGCGGTTTCCTGGATTAATTCCCAGGCGCGGCGGACGTGCTGCGCCTCGGTCTGGCTTTGGCCGACGCAGAAGCGGAGGGTGAAACGTCCGTTCAGGACGGTATGGGTCAGGTAGAGCTTGCCCGAATGGTTGAGCCGTTCCAGCAACCGACGGTTGAGTTCGTCTCCGCCGCGATGGGCGAAACAGACCAGGTTCAAGGGGGCGGGGACGATCAGATCAAAGTCGGGGGAAGCCTGGATCCAGCGCACAAACTCCTGCGCCAATTCGACGTGCCGGCGGACATGGTATTGCAACCCTTCGATGCCGTAATGGCGGATGACGAACCAGAGTTTGAGGGCGCGGAAGCGGCGTCCGAGGGGCACCTGCCAGTCACGGTAATCGATCACCGCGCCCGATTCACTGGCCTGGTTCCGCAGATACTCGGGCAAGACGCTCAACGACTGGATGAGCGCGGCTTTATCGGCCACGAAGAAACAGTCGCAATCGAAGTTGGTGAACATCCACTTGTGCGGGTTGAAGGCGTAGGAGTCGGCCAAGTCGACGCCGTCCAGCAGGGGACGGAACTCGGGGCAGAGCGCGGCGGTACCGGACATCGCGCCGTCCACGTGGAGCCAAAGTCCGTGCGCGCGGCAGATGCCGGCGATAGCCCGCAAGGGATCGAAGCCGTTCGATGAGGTGGTGCCGGCGGTGGCCGAGACGAAGCAGGGTTGGAGGCCGGCCTCGCGGTCGGCCACGATCTGCCGTTCGAGGGCGTCGGCGCGCATGGCAAAGCGCTCGTCCACCTCGATGAGCCGGAGTCGATCCCGGCCCAACCCGGCGATCTTCACGGCCTTTTCCACCATGGAGTGGGCCTGGGACGAGGTATAGGCGGTCAACCGCCCGTCGCAGCCTGAGTGGTTGCTTTTGAAATTGGTGGTCCGTTCGCGTGCTGCCAGCAGGGCGCACAAGACGGCACTCGAGCCGCTGTCCTGGATCACCCCGCCCCCTGCCCCGCCCGATTTAAAGCGGGCGGGCAACCCGGTCAGGTCGGCCATCCAGTCCATGACGAGGGTCTCCAGTTCGGTGCATGCCGGGCTGGTGGTCCAGAGCATCCCTTGGACCCCCAGCCCCGCCGAGAGCAACTCGCCCAAGATCGACGGGCCGGAATTGTTGGCGGGGAAAAAGGCGAAGAAATTGGGCGATTGCCAATGCGTTATCCCGGGCAGGATGAGTCGGTCGACGTCGGCCAGGATGGCGTCAAAGGGCTCGCCATGGATTGGAGGAGCGGCGGGCAGTCCGGCGCGGATTTGACCGGGCTGAGCCGGCGAGAGCACGGGGAGTGACTCGACCCGCTCCTGGTAATGAGCGACCCAGTCCACCACCGCGTGGCCCCACCGCCGGAATTCCTCCGGCGTCATGTGATAGTTGGTCACCGACTCACTCCGCCAAGGCTAGTTCGGTGGCAGGCGCGGATTCGGCCGCCGGCTTGGGGGGAGGCCGGAAGAAGAGGGCCAGGGCGATAGCAGCGACGGTGGCGGCGGCCAACGGCACCAGGAACAGGCTGCGGAAGTCGGTCACCTTGTCATGGGTGAAGACGTTCTGCATCAAGTAAGGGCAAACCCAATTGGCGACCAGGGCGCCGACCCCGAGGAAGACGGCGTTGAAGAGCCCCTGCGCGCTCGACCGAATGTCCTTCGGGAAATACTCGTCCACGAAAATGTAGACGGTGGCAAAGAAGAAGGCGTAGCACACGCCGTGGAGCAACTGAATGACGGTGACGGCCGCGGGCGAGGGGCAGAAGGCGTAGACCGCGAAGCGGGCGGTGTGGCCGAGGATGCCAATGACCATGGTAGTGCGCCAGCCTAAGCGCTTGAGCGTGGCCCCGAGGATAAACATAGTGAGCATTTCGGCAAGCTGGCCGATGCTCATCACGGGCATGACCCAGTTTCCGGCGATCCCGACGCCGCCCGCCGCAGTGCCCGCCACCAGGAAGCTCCCGGTCCAGTTGAAATAGCAATAGAGGACGAAGGCATCGATCAGGGTAACCACCCACAGGACGAGGACGAAGGGATGTTTGAGGAGTTTGGCGGCCTCCAGCCAGGCAAACCGGTCAGCCCCGGCTACGACTTTCTTGGGGGGTGTATGGGGCAGGAGGAGACTGAAACCCGCGAGCACGAACGAGGCGATTCCGGCGACGATGTAGGTCCATTTGGTGGCCTCCAGCAGCGGTTGGCCGGTCAACCCCGACCCCAGGACCGTGCGCAGCCATTCCACCAACCCGGCGGGGTTGGCCTGGTGGACTTTGTCCCAGTCCACCAGGATGAAGGTGAACGGCCAAGCCGCCAGGATCCAGCCGATCGTCCCGCCAACCCGCACCAAGCCGAATTCCTTTTGGGGGTCCTTCATGTTGGCGAAGGCCACGGAATTGGCGATCGAGATGGTCGGCACATAGAGCAGGCAGTGGATGAACATCAGGCAGGAGAAAACCCGGAAGTCCCGCGTGAAGGCCAGGAGCAGGATGGCCACGCCGCCCACCAGATGACTGAAGGCGAGAAACCGTTCCGCCGCGAAGTGCCGGTCGGCGTATTGGTTGCTGAAGAACATTCCGATGATGGCGGCGACCGGAAACGCGCTGAGGATCAGCGACTGCTGGGCGGCGCTGAAACCCAGGCTTGGGAGATAGCCGTAGATGAGCGGGAGCCAACAGCCCCAGATAAAGAACTCCAGCACCATCATGAGGAAGAGTTTCAGGCGGATCGCGCTATTCATACGTCAGGTCAATTCTGCCCCCACCCTAGAAGAGACCCGCTCCGCTGGCAAGCAGCAGAAGCAGAAAAGAGGGGGCGCATGCTCACGCTCTTCGCGGACGCCGAGGTCAGTGACAAAGCGTATCGGTGGCGTCTTGGCCGGCGAGTCTTGGCGGCATCCGGCGCCAAAGGCCCCATCTTCCGGGCGGTACGCCCGGTGAACCCGCCGGCGAGGACGCCTGCGCTAATCTGAGAACCACCGTGCCGTCCACAGAGGGGGCCAGCGGGTGGCAGGCGAAAGCATTTTCTCATGAATAAGCGAGTTCAGGCGAGTTTAGGCGATTTTACGGGGCTTTTTGGCCGGCGCAGAGGTGAGTTTAGGTGGTCGGAGACTGGTCGGGGGATGGGCTGAGTCAAGGTGCTTTATGGCTAGGTTTTTATTTTTTAGCTTTATTAGATTTTATTAATCTGGATGGGCTCGGATTGGCCCGGGGCGCAACGGCGCCGTCGTTCGTCGTGTTGGAGGGCGGCCCTCGGGGGAGCGTCCGGCCGGTTTTCTTATGGTGCCGCATGCAAGCCATACGGGGATTTTGGCACAGATTGGTCGGGGCAAGAAACGTTCCGTTGTGTCCATTGCTTCCATTACCATCTTTTTTGAAGGGACATTAGGACCGCTTCGACCAACCAAGCGATTTGCTCAGGGCGTTTCAGCGCAGGTGCCGGTCATTTCCTGCGCGGTAGTACCGAGTGCGGTTAAAGTGGCCGCGTCGGTCAGATCGAGCAAGTTGTGCAGGATGCCGTCCACACTGACCACCACCCAGGGCGCCGTGCGGACAGGGACAGGCCCGCCGGGCAATAAGACCAAGGCGGAGACTTCGATGAAGGCGGTAATCGGGTCGTGCGCGAGGTAGATGGAATCGAAACCACCCTGGGGCGTGAAGCGGGCACCGGCGAGCTTCGCGGCGCCACCCCACGCAGGATACGGAAGGTGTACTCCTGGCCCGCCAACGTCTCGGTTCCGCGAACGCCGAGCCATTTCCCCCTCCATTTGACGGCGGGCTTGATCCTGGCAAGTGCATTCGTCGCTTCCCGGTAACTGACCTGGAAGGTCGCCGCTCGCACTGCTGCTTGGCTCCCAAAGTGATCCATCCCGCATCCGGAGCAACCAATGACGAGAATAGCCAAATCGAAAAGTCGAGGCATGCGAGTTTTTACTGCCAACGACATCACTCTGGCACGCCGGGAAAGTGGTCACCGGCCGTCAAACGTCGCGTAAACCCGGCGTTGCCAGCAGCCTGACTGTTAGCGAAGTTCTTCATTGTCGATAGGCATCGATCCAACCCATCGTAAGCTTCTTCGAGTCTGCGAGAAGATTCGGCGGGAGCATGATTTCCATCCCTTCGTCGCACTTCTGCACCACGATTTCGACGTAGCCCGCCGGCTGCTCTGAGGAGTCAAACCTGCCGGACGCGTCCACAAGGTAAAAGGGTATTTTGCCCGACATCTTCAGGGAACCGCTTGCGCGCAACCTCGATGTAGTGAGACTGAAGCTCTCCAAATTCCTGAACCCCTTCAAAAGGACCGAGACATGCTTGGGCCAAGTCCCGTTCGTGAGCGAGATGGTCCCGCCACCTATCCCCGATCGGCTCGTTATGGCAAAGGTGGTGCGCTCTGCATTGGCGCCGGCAGCAATGGAATCTCCCGGCTGCTTGACTTTGAACTCGTAGCCACTCTGTGCTAAAGCTCCACAAGCAAGGAACATTATCAAAAGGAATATGGTCGCTCTTCCGTCCATGACTCGCTCCGCTAACGATTATTCAACGGATCCCACTGGAGTAATGGTCCGTATACCCGTGTGCATCAGTCTCATCAGCAAAGCCTTTCCAACAGCACCTTATAACGGAAACGGCGTCGGAGTCAAGCTATTTAGAAGTCATTTAAAGAAATCGGTGGGTGAGGGCGGACAAGAAACTCCGTCCCTTCATAGGGCGTCTTGGCATTGCGGATGAGGGCATCCGCGCTCCGCAGAATAGGCACCCATGCGGGAGCGTGAGGGTGCACGGGGTGTTGCCCGCGCCCAGCGCATCCGGGCAGGGGCGATGTCGCTCCTACGGAGCTTGGTCGTTCTTTTGGGTGGGCGGTTTCTATAACCATTCCGCTCCTCTGGAGCTGGGAGATCTCGGCTTGGGATAACCGGAAGATGTATCGGCGCTACGAGCGGGAGGCGTGGTTGAAAAAGCTGCTGCAAGACCACGTGGTGGGGCTCTGGCGCAAGGCCGGGGGTAACGGTTCAGGTCGCTTTCACAGACGTCGTCCGCAGGGACGCGGATGAAGGCCTCTGGGTGATCCGGTCTGGCGGTTTGGCGAAGATGTGGTAAAACCTGCGGGTGGTTAGAATATTTTGCAATGACTGGTCGGTCGGTCGGCAGCCCCAAGGGCGGCCGGGCGGGGGAGTTTTTCCACCTTGGGAACTTCCGCGCTGGGTGGCGGGGTTGGTGTTGGCGGCGGGTTTGGCCACCCGGGCGGCCGAAAGGGAGCCGACCCAAGCGGAACCGCCGTCGGCGGTGACGAAGGCCAAGGCCGAGGCGGGGAACCCGGACCGGAAGGCCAAGCCCGAGGGGCGCGTCCGACGCGGAACCAACGGCGAGGTGGTGGTGACTTTGGAGTTACCGACGCAAAAGGTCATGGGCCTGCAAACGGCGGCGCTCGGATCGGCGCGCGTCGCGCCCGAGATGAAGGGCTACGGCCGGGTCCTGGACGCCTCCCCCCTGATCACAGTCACGGCCGAGTTAATCTCGGCGGAGGCCGCGGTTGAGGCCTCGAAAGCGGAGAGGAAACGGTTAGCCACACTGGCCGGGCAGAACAACGCGTCGGCACGCGCGTTGCAGGCGGCGGAGGCAACCGCGGCGCGCGACCAGGCCCAGGCCGAATCCGCGCGGCTGCGCCTGCTTGCGGCGTGGGGCCCCGCGATCGCGAACCGCGAGGATCTGCCCTCGTTCGCCCGCTCGCTGGCGGGGCTCGAGAGTGTCCTGGTTCAGATCGACTTGGCGGCGGGGGGGGCGGTGTCGGCGGCGCCGAATGGGGCCCGGTTGTGGACGTTGGCGAACGAGACGGAACTGATCACGGCCAAACCGGTGGGTCTGGCTCCGACGGTGGATGCGCTCAGCCAGGGGCAGGGCTTTCTGTTTCTGGTGTCGCCCAACCCGGCGCACCTGGCTCCCGGCCAAGTGGTGACCGGTCTGCTGAGTCTGCCGGGTGAGCCCCAGACCGGGGTCGCCCTGCCCCGCTCGGCGGTCTTGCGCTACAACGGCGCGGCCTGGGTGTATCTCCAAACGGACGGCACCAGCTTTGAGCGAAAAGCGGTGACGCTCGAACGTCCACTCCCGGAGGCATGGTTCGTGCGGGAGTTGCTCAAGCCGGGGGATAAGGTCGTCATCGTCGGCGCCCAGCAAATGCTCTCGGAAGAGCTCAAGGGACCCGACGAAGGCGGGGAATAGCGGGCCCAGACTCTCAACCCGGAAACCACGAATGCTCCAAGCCCTCGTTAAATTCTCGCTCCAGTTTCGCGGCATTGTGCTGGTGCTGGCCTGCGTCGTGCTAGGCTGCGGTCTCCACGTGGCCAACCGCGCGAAACTGGATGTTTTTCCCGACTTCGTGCATCCGCAGGTGGTGATCCAGACGGAAAGCCCCGGGCTCGCGCCGGAACAGGTCGAACTGCTGGTGACGCTGCCGATCGAGACCCTGCTGAACGGCTTGGGTGACCTGGAATCGCTGCGGTCGGAGTCCATCGAGGGCCTGTCGATCATCACGGCGGCGTTCAAGGAGGGGACAGACATCTACCGGGCGCGGCAGGCCCTGGCGGAGAAACTGGCCGAGAGCGCCGGGGGATTACCCGCGACGGTCAAGCCACCGCGGATGACCCCGCTGACATCTTCGACGATGGACATGCTCAAGATCGGGCTGGTCTCGGAGAAGTTGACGCCGCTGGCATTGCGGACGTTCGCGGACTGGACGCTCAAGCCGCGCTTGCTCTCCATTCCCGGCGTGGCCAAATGCAGCTTGTTTGGCGGTGAGGTCCGCCAGTTTCAGATACAAGTTTTGCCCGACCGCCTCTACGCCTACAACCTGGCGTTGTCGGACGTGTTGGCCGCGGCGCGGCTCTCGACGGGCGTCATGGGGGCGGGTTTCATCGAAACCCGGAACCAGCGCATCACCCTGCAGACGGAAGGCCAGACGCTTACCCCCGAGTCGCTGGGGGAGGTGGTCGTCAGCCGCACCAATGGGCTGAGTGTCCGACTGAAGGACGTGGCCCGCGTGGTGGAGGGGGCGGAGCCCAAGTTCGGCGATTGCCTCATCCAGGGGCACCCGGGGGTGCTGATGACGATGTCGAGTCAATATGGGGCAAACACGATCGAGGTCACCCGTCTGCTGGAAGCCGCGTTAGGCGAGATGAAACCGGTTTTGGCCAAGGAAGGCATCCAGTTGTATCCACGGCTGCTCCGGCCGGCGACCTTTATCGAGACGGCCGTGGGGAACATGAAGTTTTCGCTGGTCCTGGGAGGGATCCTGGTCGCGGTGGTGCTGCTGCTGCTGTTGGGGAATCTGCGCACGGCGTTGATCTCGCTGACGGCCATCCCGCTTTCGCTGCTGGCCGCGGTGCTGGTGCTGGACCAATGCGGTATCACCATCAACACGCTGACGCTGGGCGGTTTGGCGATTGCGCTGGGCGAGGTGGTGGACGATTCAATTATCGACATCGAGAACATCTTCCGGCGGCTGCGGGAACACCGAGCCCGCCGCGGGCCTGGGGCGGGGCCGCTGGCTGCGCGGGAGATCTTCGAGGTCGTGCTCAGCGCGTCGTGGGAAGTTCGCAGCGCGGTGGTGTTCGCCACCTTCATCGTTGCGTTGGTGTTTTTGCCGGTGCTCACCCTGACGGGGCTGCAGGGGAGTTTCTTTGCGCCGCTGGCGCTGAGCTATATCCTGGCGATCATGGCGTCGCTGCTGGTGGCGCTCACGGTGACCCCGGCGCTCGCCTACCTGTGTTTTGACAAAGGCGCCGGGAAGTCCGAGGATCCGTTGCTGCAGCGGTGGTGCAAGGCCGGCTACCGCCGGGTGCTAAACTTCATCGCCCGATGGCCCCGGGCGGTGCTGGGCCTGGTGCTGATCATCGTGGTGGGTGGTCTGTTTCGGTTGCCGCAGAGCCAGGGGAACCTGCTGCCCGACTTCCAGGAAGGCCACTTCGTCCTCCAGGTGGTGACGGCCCCGGGGACCTCGCTGGCCGAGATGCTCCGTATCGGGGGCCGCATTTCGGAGGAACTCCTGAAGAACCCGCATATAGATACCGTGGAACAACAGGTGGGCCGGGCGGAACTGGGGGAAGACCCCTGGGGCCCGCACCGCAGCGAGTTCCACGTCGAACTCAAGCACGTGACGGAGATCGAGGACGACCAGGTCGCGGCCGAGATCAAGACGGTCCTGAAACAAATTCCCGGGATAAACTTCCAGGTCATGACCTTCCTGAGCGACCGCATCGCCGACACGCTCACCGGGGAGACGGCCCCGATAGTGGTGAATCTCTTCGGCGAGGACCTAGACATTTTGGACGCCAAGGCTGGGGAGGTTGCGAACGTGCTGAATGCCCTCTCGACCAATGCGAGCGCCGTGGTCAAATCGCCGCCGGGGAGCCCACGTCTGGCGGTGCGCCTGCGCCCCGAGCGATTGACTCAATTCGGGTTTAGGCCGGTCGAGGTGCTGGAGGCGATTCAAACTGCATGCCAGGGCACAGTGGTGGCCCAAATTCACCGGCAAAACACGGTGACTGATGTCGCCGTGATCCTCGAGGAGCCGGCCCGCCGGGACCCGGAGAGCATTGGTTCGCTGATGCTGCGCGGGGTCGACGGCACGCGTCTGCCGCTGAGCCAACTGGCGGAGATCGAGCCCAGCAGCGGGCGGTTCTCGATTCTCCACGAAGGGACACGGCGGCGACAAACGGTGACCTGCACGCTGGCCAAAGGAGACGTGGCCACGTTTGTGGCGGAGGCCAAACGGCAGGTGGCGGCCAAGGTGAGCTTCCCCGCCGGCGTGTATGCGGCGTTCAGTGGGACGGCCCAGGCCAAGGCGCAGGCGGATCGCGAGTTACTGCTCCACTCGGCCATCGCCGGGATCGGGATTCTGCTACTGCTGTGGGTGGTATTCCGTAGCTGGCGCA
>Ga0316228_1002456_pt1 | contig 16357 bp, 13 predicted proteins | sample TBH18021metaG_FD_206005 | JGI IMG/M metagenome (GOLD analysis project Ga0316228, IMG submission 206005) | Freshwater microbial communities from Trout Bog Lake, Wisconsin, USA - TBH18021 | ecosystem: Environmental > Aquatic > Freshwater > Lake > Hypolimnion/Profundal zone | place: USA: Wisconsin... | reverse complement strand
CGTAACCTGCGCGGGCCGCGAGGTAAGTCATCTCCGGTGGAGCGCAGTTGAGAACAGTAAGTTGGGCAAGTGAAAACTGCCGGTTCATGTTTTGTGCTCCTGGCACTGAAGCTTGTTTTCCCGGAAAACCCCGGGAACCGCGCTAAGTCTGTCATCCAGCAGGTGGTTCAGCAAGTAGCATTCGATCAACATCAGTTGAAGTTTTTCTTAGCCTCTAATAATCCGAGCTCTTCGCATTTTGGATTGTGCTAGCATACCCCTATCCGATTGGGCATCTGGCTGAAGAAGACGGATCGAGCGCTGTGCGTCAAGTAGTGATCTGTGCGGCTTTGCAACGTGGAGCGATTGGTTACTCTCGTTTAGCATATGGCGCGTCTCGCATTCTAGAACGGAAGCGCGTTTCTGTTTTCGATTGAAACCCGTATGACCCGGTGGGGACCATATTTGACAGTGAATTCATTCAGGGCGGCAGGACGATTTCACCGTTGCTGAATTAAGAGATTTCGAGGCGAACGCAAAAATGGCACGCGGTATATATCTGGTTGGATTTAGTGGGACGGGCAAGTCAACCCTCGGAAAGATGGTTGGCGAGATGCTTGGTTGGCCCACATGCGATCTGGATGAATCGATCGAAAAGCGCACCGGCCTCACGATTCCTGTCATCTTTCAGCGAGAGGGCGAACCCGGCTTTCGGGCAAGGGAGACTGAAGCTCTCAGGGCAGCCTCTGGAGATGGATGCTTCGTCATCGCAACGGGAGGAGGGACAATTGTTCGACCGGAAAACCGGATCCTCATGGCTAGGAATGGATGGATTATCTGTCTTGAAGCCCAGCCGCAGACGTTGCTTTCGAGACTTCAACACCAACTCGCTGCCGATCCCAAGGCAATCCGCCCAATGCTCGATTCTATCTATCCTCTCGATAAGATTCGGGCCCTGAAGCACCTTCGCCAGCCGTTGTATTCTCTCTCGGATTGGACCGTACACACGGATCGACTAACAACGGAAGAAGTAGCGCGCGAGGTGGTCCGGGCGGTCGAGGTACTTGAACGCTCAAGTGAACCCCCCAAGGTTGAAGAAGTTATCGGGATGCCCATGCGTCACACGCTAACTCCAGATTCGCCGCCACCTATTTTGATTGCCGCCGGCCACTGGCCTTATCAAGTGGTTGTGGACTGGAATCACTTACCAGCACTCGGCGAGCAGGTCCGACGTCTGCTGCCTTACGCCCGACGCGCGGCCATTCTGACCGACGAGCGGACCTGGGGGCGACTTGGCAAGACGCTTCAAGAATCATTACAGGCGGTGGGGCTCGACATCCATGTCAGAGTTTCTTCTTCAAGCCAAGCCATCAAGACTCCTGAGGAAGCCAGTTCGATTCATAATTGGCTGCTCGGAATACCGTTTCGCCGCGACGATGTTTTCATCATTATTGGTGGTGGCGCGATTGATGATCTTGGGGGATTTGCTGCTTCCACATACATGCGTGGCGTCGCACTGGTAAAGATACCAACATCATTGGAAGGCATGGTGGATAGTTCATTCGGGGGAAAAACAGCTCTCAATCATCCTCAGGCTCCCAATCTGATTGGCACTTTTTTCCATCCCAGGCTGGTTTGGGCAGACGCGTCTTTGCTACTGGACGAACCGGTGGAGGATTTCCGCGCAGCATTGGCGGAGGTCGTGAAGTATGCAATGCTCGAAAATTCGTTGCTTAGGGATCAGGTAGTCGGAATTTCCCTCTTCGATCAATTGCAACAAAGCGTGACCGAGTTGACCAGCGCTCCGAGCCGAACGATTCTGAACATCATTGCAAGGTGCGTAGCACTGAAAGCACAAGTTGTTGCCAGCGACGAACGAGATTTGGGTGAGTATCGTGTCTTACTCAATTATGGACACACGATTGGCCACGCGCTTGAATCGATCACAGATTATAAGCTGCTACATGGCGAGGCAGTTGCGATCGGAATGGCGATCGAAGCTGGTTTATCCGTTCGAATTGGTCTAGCCCCGCCGGAGGTAAAAGCTCGGCAAGACGATTTGCTCACGAGGTTTGGGCTGCCTACCCGCTTGCCTCAGGTTTCACTCGATTTACTGCTGGCACGCATTGGCTCTGACAAGAAGGTGTTCGGGGATACCCCGCGTTGGATCCTGCCGGTCGCTGTTGGCCGGGCCATGATCTCGAGTCAGGTCAGCACAGCTGATCTGATTGCGGTGCTCAAAGAATGTTCTTAGTGTTTGAGAGTTGCCCCGCACATCTTCTTGTGCGGCAGAACGGGCACGGGCTCGTAGTTCCAGATTAGAAAGCACTCACTTGTTGCTGAGGTAGGTGCGTCGTATGACACTTAAACTCTACAAACAATTTCAACGCGAGTTGAGCAATTGTGACTTACCGTGCCTCCGAACTGATGACATACTTTCGTAGCCTGATGGTCTCGAGTCAAGATTGGATTCACGCCAGTACCCTTCTTCGGTCTGGGCATTGCGTCGGCTTCTACACCGGGCCAAGTGCCAATCGACAATGTGGACTTCACAAACGTTTATAAGATGATAGGTGGGTGACAAGAATGCTTGAACTGTATCTGAATAAGCCTACAGATTTGCGAATGCGCGAAGCGACAGCCCCCTCCCCGAAAGACAATGAGGTAAAAGTCAAAGTTCATTATGGCGGGATTTGTGGCTCGGACATCCGAGTCTACAAAGGACTTCTGCCCTACGCCCATTACCCATGCCGCCCTGGCCACGAGATTTTAGGCACGGTTGTCGAGGCAGGGAAGGCTTCGAAGGTTAAGGTCGGCACCAAGATCGTTTCATTCCCCAATACCTACTGCGGAAAATGCGAGTATTGCCTGGAGGGCAAGACCAACATCTGCAAGGAGAAGAAATCCTTCGGTGTCACTGTCGACGGGTTGTTTGCCCAGGAAGTGATTCTCGACTCCGAATTTGCAGTGCCGATCCCGGATGATATTCCTGAGGAGAGGGCTATTCTGATCGAGCCCTTTTCTGTGAATGTTCATGCCATGAAGAAAGCGAAGGTTGAAAAAGGAACGAAGGTTGCGGTCGTTGGCTGCGGTACGGAAGGCTTGCTGTGCATCTCTATCCTCACCTATCTGGGCGCGGACATCACGGTTCTTGACGTGGTCCCCTCCAAAATGGAGAAGGCAAAGAGCTTTGGTGGGAACATCCGGTCCTTGAACCCTGCCGATGTGACTGATCAGGTGTTTGACGTGGTCGTCGAGGCTGCAGGGTCTAAAAGCTCGATCGAGATGTCGATGAACATCGTGAAACCGGGTGGTGCTCTGATTGCCTTTGGAATTTGCGGAGAGGCTATAGCGTACCCGGCTCTGCGGATCACGCGCAGCGAGATAACGATTTTCGGATCCATCATTTATACCAAGCAAGATTTTGCGGATGCGATTACCTATTTGATGGATCCTGCCTTCAATGTTGCCCCGGTGCTTTCGAAAATTGTTCCCTATACGACGTACCAGCAAGCTTTTAGTGACGCATTAACCGGCAACTTTGCAAAAATTGTGCTGGATTTCAAAGCAAATTAAGAATGCCGTAGAAGCAAACTCCCCAGGCAGACAATGCCAGGGGAGTGCAGGTCCTTGGGTCGCGTGCCGTGGCCATCAGCCAGGTCAATCCATCAGATGACTTGGCTGATATGCATGGCTTTGAACTTGCCGCTGGCTTCTGCAGCGCGGGTCAACTGAATGAGACAACCGGGGCAAGCTGTGACGACGACCTGAGCACCCGTGCGTTCGATATTCTCCCGCTTCCGATCCAGAATCTGACTGGCAGCGTCCGGATGATCCATGTGAAACGTGCCAGCGCCGCCGCAGCATGTGTCGGATTCTTTCATTTCTCGGAAGATGCCCGCAGACTGCAGTAGTTGGCGAGGTTGGGAGCGGATGCCTTGACCCCGCACCAGATGACAGGGGTCGTGGAAGGTGAATGTAGTGTCCCGTTTCACCTCGGACCGGTAGCCTGCGCGTACCAGGTATTCCGTAAGATCCATGATTTTCGAACTAAAGGCTGCGGCTCGGTCTCGCCACTCGGGGTCTGCCTCGAAGTGGGAGGCTAGGTGTTTCAGGGCACCGCCGCAACTGGCACAATCGGTCACAACAATGTCTGCGTCTTCGAAGAGGGCGACGTTCGCCTTGGCGAGTTGGAGGAACGTGTCTCCCATGCCATGCGCCAGGTGGGGAAGACCGCAGCAGAAGTTTTCCTTGGCAGTCACCGGAGAGATATTCCCCAGCAATTTCAGTGTGCTTTGGGAAGCGTCAGGGAACATCAGCTTCATACCGCAGCCTTGGAAATACGCAACCCGTGCGCCGGGCTTTAACTTCGTGGTGTTGGCCTGAGCCGCATCTCCCAGCGCCGCCGGTCCGGCGAAAGCGTCGAGGAAGGCGTTGCGCGGAAACTCCCGCGCTACCAGGGTGGAAGGTAGTAAGCCAGCTAGCTTCAGGCGCCTCATGATTCCAAGGGCAAACGCCCCAAGCCCCACCCAGATACGGCTCTTGAGCACGCCTCCCAGCAGAACATATTTGGCGGATGGGCCCCCGGCAGCGTCCGTAAAAAATTGACGAACGCGCACCATGGCCTCATCCGTTGGGATGTGGTTGGGGCAGGAATCAACGCAAGCTCTGCACAGCAGGCAGAAATCCACCGCAGCTTGTACATCGTGCAGCGGTTCCAGCCCACCTTCGGCTAAGCCTCGTGCGATGGCGTTCTTGCCTCGGGCACCGGCGCGCTCCACATCATGCACCTTAAACAGTGGACAGACCGTCAGGCAGTTGCCGCAACGGTCGCAACCGGCCACCAGATTACTGGCTTCTTTAAGCAGGGCCTGATTCGAAGTCGTTGTCCCGTTGCCGCTCACCAGATTTTCCCCGGATTGAGGATCCCTTTGGGATCGAGGCTCATCTTGATAGCCTTGAGCGTGCGAACTCCCGATTCCCCAAGAGCCTTTGCCAGATACGGCCTCTTGGTGATGCCAATGCCGTGCTCCCCGGTAAGCGTACCGCCCAATTCCAGAGCCGCCGCGAAAATCTCGTCAACTGCGTGGTGAACTCGCTCGGCCTCTTCCGGATTATTCATGTCGCAGAGTACGGAGGGGTGAAGATTGCCGTCACCTGCATGTCCGAAGACCGGAATGGACAGGCGGTACTTCTCCGCAATATGCCGCACCCGCCGAACCATTTCCGGAAATGCACCCCTCGGCACTGAGATATCTTCCCCGAGACGGTTGGGGGCAAGCGACGCCACCGCCGAACTCATACCTCGGCGAACTGCCCACAACTCATCAGCCTCGGCTTTGGACTGTGCTACGCGGAAATCGAGACTGCCGCAGGCGTCAGCCACAGCCTCAATGCGCCGGGACTGCGATTCCAGAGAGCTGGCATCCTCGCCATCGACCTCGATAAGAACGCAGGCTTTGGCGTTTGGGGGCAGTTCCATCTTGCTCTGCTTGGCCACTGCCTGCAGGCTCACCTCGTCCATAATCTCTGCGACCGAGGGAACGATATCCTCCTGGAGCATGCGCTGCACCGTGGCGCAGCCATCCTCCATGGACGCAAACATGATGCGGATCACCCCCCGCGCCTTGGGCAATGGAATCAGGCGCAGTAGCACCTGGGTGATGACCCCCAAGGTGCCTTCGGAGCCGGTAAAGAGGCTGGTAAGGTCGTAGCCGGTAACGTTCTTGATGGCTTTGCCGCCCGTTTCGAGAATGGAGCCGTCGGCCAACACAACCTTGAGACCCATCACATAATCACGGGTGACGCCGTACTTCACAGCTCTCATGCCCCCGGCGTTTTCAGCGACATTGCCGCCGATGGTGCAGTACTTCCAACTGCCGGGATCAGGGGGATAGAAAAGCCCGCGCGCAGCGCAGGCGTCGTGGAGATCCATGGTGCGAACACCTGGCTCCACGGTCACCATCATGTTGCTCTCGTCCACTTCTAGAATCTCGGTGAAGCGATCCAGCGAGAGGGAGATGCCGCCATTGAGGGGCACAGAGCCCCCGGTGCGGCCACTGGCCGCGCCCCTGGGAGTAACGGGGATGCCGTGAAGGTTGGCAAAGGCCATGACCTTGGAGACTTCTTCCGTGGTCCGGGGACGAACTACCAAGTCAGGTTTGTGGGCAGGTACCAGCGGCAGGAACGAGGAATCGTAGGAGTAGCCGAAGCGGTCTACTTCGGAATCCAGAACGTGCTCCGCCCCAACAATTTGCCGCAGTTCATCGAGAATTTCAGTCACAGGCATAATCGCCTCAGCCATTCATCCATCTTCAGGAAGCTAAATCCAGTATAGATGATGTTTATCCTGCTCTGGGGGATACTGGATCAGGGTTTCATCACCAGCTTTCCGATGACCTTGCCGGACTCGAGAAGTTCGTGAGCCCGCGAAGCCTCCGCCAGAGGCAATCGCTGATAAACCACTGGATCAAGCTTTCCTTCGGCAAGGTAGGTAAGCAGGGTCTGCATCGTCTGTTTCCTTATGTCCGCCCGTTCGTCAAAGCTATGCATGGTGAAGAAGCGCACCGCCGGGCTGACCGCGAAATTCGTGCGCATGGCGGCCAACATTTTGGTAGCATCAGCCCAGCCCTCACGATAGCCGTAGGAAACGACCAGTCCCATCGGCGCAACGATCGAGAAGTTCCTGCCGAAATTCATCCCGCCGACGGAATCAAGGATGAGGTCTGCGCCCTGTCCGCCGGTCGCCTTGCGAACCCCAGGAATGAAGTTCTCGGCGTCATAGTTGAACGCCTGCTCCGCGCCTAAACGGATGGCTGCCGGTATTTGCTCGTCAGAGGCGACTGCGCCGACCACAGCCATGCCTGCCAACTTGGCGAGTTCAACGGCGGCGCTGCCAACACCGCCGGCTGCGGCGTAGATAACAACCGAGTGCGCCTCCACACCGCGCGCGGCGGTGTGCAGGATGTGGTATGCCACCTGGTAATTCGACAGGCACGCTGCGGCCTCAAGAGAACAGCCAACCGGCAGAACGTGTACGGTCTCCGCAGGTACTGATATGTATTCTGCGTAACACCCCGCGCGAATCGGTAAATCACGAGCACTTACAAACACTGGTTGGCCAATCGCCAGGTTCTTAACGTTGGCTCCCCGCTCAACGACAGTGCCGCTCATCTCGATTCCAAGAATGAAAGGCAAGGTCGGTGTCCATTCGTAGGAGCCCTTGCGAGCCAGCACCTCAGGCATACCCACGCCAATGGTATGGGCCTTGACCAGAACCTCATTGGCTTTTGGTTGAGGTGTAGGAACGTCGGCATATTCCAGTGCGGAAGGATCGCCGAGCCGTCGAAGTAAGATGGCTTTCATAATCGTGCACCTATTGGGGACGTCGCTTTGAATTGCCTTGCCGCCGGTCTGGGACAGAGTGCAGGCACGACGTACGCATGAAACACATAATCCAACTGCCGCGCTGAAACCTTCTCAGCGCGGCGTCAAGGCCTTTACCGAAGACGTTGTTCTCCCATTCACTTTCGCTTGACGGGAGGGCTTGTAATCGAGAGGTATTCGCAATCCATCCGGCCAGTCCCGGTCACGCTGTGTGGCTCGTTGGGCTCGATTACAAGAGCCTCATGAGCAGGGACGATGAACGTTTCCTTGCCATTGGTCACCTTGAGTTCCCCTCGGAGCACGTAAAAAACGTGCTCCGACTCGGGATGCGTATGCATCTCCGCTCCGCCGGTGGCCAACATCACACAGTAAGACATGGCCAAATTGTGACCGCCTGTTCGTGGTCCAAAAATCTCCCTGGCAAACACTTCATAATGTTGCGGCCGCACTTCGGGGGTCAAGCTACCTACTTGAACAACTTTCATTTCGAAATCTTCTCCGATAAATTTTCGGCAAACACGCTCTAGCCGTCACGAATTCCGCCGGAGATGAGCGATCTCGCCGCCTACCAGCCTATGCTTCACCTTGTCTCTTATCCACCGCTATTCGCATTGTGACAACCAATGCCACATTCACTGCCAAGAGTGCGCACAGGAAGAAGAGCGCCGCATCCAGGTTCCCGCCACGCCACTTAATGAAATATCCGAGGAATGCTGGGCCAATGAATCCACCAATCATCGCTATGGAGTTGATCGTAGCGAGTCCAACCGCCGCAGATTCTTCGGAAAGAAACTGTGAGGGAAGGGTCCAGAACGGACCATAAAAACAGTAGATGCCCACCAAGGCAATCGTCATGCCAACCATCCTGAGGCTGAGGTCGCCTAACGTCCCGAATAGGATGAGTCCGACGATTGCAATGAGTGGCCCCGTGGCCGCGTGGAATTTTCTCTCGCCAGTTTTATCCGAATGCCGGGACCAAAGCAGCATCGCGACCGTGGCGCAGATATAGGGAATCATCGTGAGCAACCCGATATGGGTGTTCGTCGATGTCCGCGATATCCCCTTGAGAATTGTTGGCAGCCAAAGAGGAATACTGATTTGTACCGATTGAAGAGTGAAATAAATCAGTGTGAGGCGCCACACTCTTGGACTGAGAAAGGCTTGCAACTTTGAGTACTTCCTGACTTGTACTTTAGCCTGGTGCTCCGATTGCAGCTTTACGGCGAGCCAATTTCGCTCATCTTCCGAGAGCCATTTTGCCTCCTGCGGCCTGTCGGTCAGGAAGTAATAGACGACGACGCCTAGCAGTATGGCCGGGATTCCCTCGACTACAAACACCCATCTCCATCCGGCCATTCCTGCCCAATGGCAATGGTCCATGATCAAGACAGCGATTGGTGCGCCAATAAAACCGGAGATCGGAATCCCCATCTGGAGTACTGCGATCGCCTGGCCACGAAGCCTCTGCGGAAACCAGAATGTGAAGTAAAGAAGAATCCCGGGGTAGAACCCAGCCTCGGCCATTCCGAGGATAAAACGAAGCGTGTAGAGTTGAGGGACACTCTTGATAAACGCAGTCAGCACCACAACCGCGCCCCAGGTGATCATGATGCGGCTCAGCCATCTTCTCGCGCCAACCCGATGCATCATGATGTTGCTTGGGACTTCGAAGGGACTATATCCCAGGAAGAAGATGCCTGAGAGAAGTCCGAAGGCGGTGCCGGTGATGTGCAGCGCCTTGTTCATGTCGAGCGCTACATAGCCAATGTTGGCTCGATCCACGTAGCAGATAATAAAAAGGAACAAGATAAATGGAAGCAGTCGCCATTTGATTTTTCGCAGCGTACGTTCTTCCAGAGAATTGCGGTCAATTGCGATTGCGGTTCCGGCAGACATGGGCGTCGCCCTTCTGAGGGGCTGAACAGACCGCGCCCTCAACACCAGAGTTTGACCTGAAGCGGCCTCCATTATGAGTACGGGCGTAGCGGGAAGCACCTGCTAGTTCAATATGTGGACAAAGTCTTGGTGCGGTCCATCCAGACGCGTACAAAAAAGTCAGGCGCCCCTGACGGCCTCGACCGGCGACAGCGTCGACCGTTGCTGCGCCCATCCACTTGGCAGCCCGACTTACTCCCCCACCGTACTGCGTCTGCAGGTTATTTGCAGGTACAGTACGGTTTTCTCGTCGCTTTCACTGCTTGGGAGTAGCGTCGCCGGGCGGTCGACTAACTGTGAGTTGCTCAGCGATTATTTGCGCTGAATCCTATTTTGCCGGTTTGCCGGCACAGCCATGATGGTTGCCAGCATGGTTGCAACCACTGTCTCTTTTGCCGTCACTGATGGCAAAGGCATCCGCCGTACAAACCGTCAGCGTCCGCCCAGCTCTCTTCACCTGTGCTCTCACAGCAAAGACCTCTCCGGCGGCGGGTGCCAGTAGGTTCATCTTTAGCTCCACCGTGAGGACTTCTTTGTCATCTGCCGCCAAAGTCAAGGCAGCATAACCGCAAGCAGAATCCAGCACCGCAGTGATAGCACCGGCGTGCAGGTAGCCGTTCTGTTGCGTGAGATCAGGCAAAAATGGCAGGCGAATCTCAACACCGCCTTGAACAACTGACGTGAGTTCGGCCCGCAGAGTGGACATGAACGCCTGCATTGTAAAGCTTCGCCGGATGCGTTCTTCATCGGTGGTCACGTATTCCCCTCTAGCGGGACGTTGCACCAGGATAGTGAGTGCCGTGGCGATTTATCGACAGTAATCGCGATCCGCCACGGCACTTCATTAAATTGCGCTTGTCATCGTTGATCGTAGGGTGTAATGAATTGGCATGAAAACTGCGCTTATTTCCCTTTGCACTGTGCTGTTGTTGGGCATGTCCACGTCACAAAACAAGAAGCCGTTCCCGACGTTATCCATAAACCAGTGCCGCGACGCAACGCTAGCATGGTCCGTACCAATGTCGCCTGCTGTACCCGGTACTGTAATTATCGTTAGCGGGCGACCCCGGCTAGTGCCATCCGTAACCGCACGAACGCCCATTCCGAAATTAACAGATCGCGTTTACGAGATGAGTGTTTGTGAACACGTAGACGACAACTTCGAGCAGCAATTTTCCACCTACTCCACGATGCGCAAGATTTATTGGGAAGAGTACCATTTGCGCTATGTGAACTTCATAATTAGGCACAACCTACTCGACCAGTTCGTTAAGGAAGACAACGCTGCTAACGAGTAACCAAAACCGGAACCCTGTTGCTCAAACAGCCACAATTGAAATCAGGAACATCGGGAGGATATACTTCCGACTCAAACTGGATCAGCGTGTGCGCGTTACTCCATGGACGCTCCTTGCTATGCTTGCGATCACCTGCAGCGGAGCAACACAAATCGCCAGCTCACAGGCTGCGCCAACGGCCAGTGTGAGCCCTCCACCTGCAGCGTCGGCGTATACGCCGCTCAGAGGGAAGCCTTACTCGGCGAAGAGGACGATGACACGCGTTCAGTACGTGCCTGACGGCACAACCGTTACCCACATTCACCAGCAGCTAATATGGCGCGATGCTGAGGGCCGGGAACGGCAGGACGACGTCCAGATATCTCCCAATCCCTTTGGCGAGATACATCAGGTTAACGTTTGGGACCCGGTCGAACAGCGGCATATGTCGTGGGTAACCGGGGAGTCGTTGGACCACCGAATCATGGATGAGGTTCATGTCACGCATCCCGAGCAAGACGCAGCCAAGGACGTGTTGCGGAAACAACAGCCCATAAACCAGCAGCCGATATTACATCCATGTTCTGCAACAGCGAACTCACAGCGAGAGATTCCGTGTTTCATTTCAGAATCGTTGCCGCCGCTGTACATCGACGGGGTGTCTGCGAGAGGAGAGCGTGTTACCGAAGTGATCCCCGCAGGAGCAGAAGGCAACGACCATGAGATTACAGTGATACAAGATCACTGGACATCATCCGATCTTGGAATCACGATACGTTCAATACGCGATGATCCGCGTGTTGGAAAGACGACCGTTGAGTTGACGGCTATCAACCGCTTGGCCCCCGATCCAGTGTTGTTCCAGCCACCAGTGGGATGGCGGCTACGTAACGACTCCCCAAAGAGCCCCGCGCCCTCTGTTCCGATGCACTAGTAATGCAGTCCGGTTTGCACGTACACTCGCCTGTCTTTTCGGACGATACCTGTCGCAAACAGGCCTTTCGTCTCACTATCGGAGCATCCAAATCGATTCAGGGTTGAAAAGCTTAATTGTACGGGGCATCGAGCGGTGCAGGGATCCTTCACTTCGCTCAGATATGACACCTCAGAATCAAGTTCAACAGCTAACCGAGAGGAGTGCTTCGTGAACGTGAACAGCCCGAGTGGCTCACTATTCCAGAATGGGAGCTACCGGCGCGCCGAGCAGTCAAAAGGACCCACCTTCCGACGAAATGTGGGTCCTGACCATGTTTCAGACGCTCAGCGCACGCGTCGCTCTATTTGAAATTCTCTACCAACTCACGGAACTCATTCAGCGGTACGATCCCGTTGTTCTTGATGCCCTGCTTCTTCACTTCCGTCAACAGATCGCCAATCTTATCGCTCGGGAAGCTCATGCCTAGCTTGTCCAGCGCGTATTCAACCGACTTCTTCCCACTCTTCTTGCTCAGGAAAATATCGCGTTCGCGTCCGACCAGTTCGGGAGCATAGCCTTCCACAGATGGAGGGAAGGTCATGACCTGGGCTACCGACGAGCCGGTCTCTCTGACGTAGACCATCTCGCCTACGATTGGCTTAAACGGCGACACTGGAATTCCGGTTGCTTTCTGAACCATTTTGCTCAGCGGGTACAGCTTGTCGAGTTTGAGATTTGTCTTTGCGCCATAGAGTCCGGTCAGCGCGAGGGCCATGTCAGAGATATCGGAGTTCCCGCTCTTTTCGCCGAGCCCGTTGACGGTTACATGCACGGAATCTGCTCCGGCCTGCAAGCCCGCAAGACTGCAAGCGGTGGCAAGGCCAAAGTCGTTGTGGCAGTGAACTCCCAACGGCACCTTGTACCAGCTCTTGACCTGCGTGGCCAGGTAGAACATAGCCTGCGGAGTCATCACTCCGACGGTGTCGACGAGCACCAGTTCATCCGCTCCGGCGTCCACGGCAACGCCATACGCCTGTTTCAGAAACTCCAACCGGGTGCGCGAGGCGTCAACGGCGAAGAACGCGCAGTAGAGTCCGTTCTGCTTGGCGAAGCCCACGGCCTTCTCAATGCGCGAGAGCACCGTAGCCTCAGTCAACTCCCACGCCTGCATTTTGAGATCGCTGGTCAGCATCTCGCAGACGAGCGATTTCACGCCGGTGTCGATGCAAGCCTGAACATCATTCACAACGCAACGGGAAAAGCCCCAGATTTCGGCATTCTTGACGTGCTTAACGATCTCTGTCACCGCATGCTTGTCTTCTTCCGTGCTGGCCGGGAAGCCGGCTTCGATGCGGTCTACTCCGGCATCGGCCAATGCCTGTGCAATGCGCACCTTGTCTTCAGCAGCGATGCTGACACCGACCGACTGTTCTCCATCACGCAGTGTCGTGTCATAGATCTTGACCTGCTTGGGAAAGTTCGTAAGCTGCGATGTTACTTCCGGAATCGTGTTGTAAGGGCTTAGCCACCATTGTTGCGACATTCGATCACACTCCTGGTAATTGGTTACACGTCTACAAAATCTTTCACGCCGCGATTGAGCTAACTCGAGCCACTACGGGCTGCGGACGCCAAGCACTCCTCCGTGGACTGAACAGCAGACATCGGCCGTTTCTGGGCGGCGGAGAGGGATGCGGCAATTGCCTCGCCATGCAGATTCTTTTGTACGGCGCGCCCAATCTCATCGACTGCACGCCGCAGGATCACAACCAACTGATCCTTCCTTTTCCCTTCCAAATTGGTAGCGAGGTCCCTGACGCTCAGAGCACCAATCGGTCCTCTGCTGGAGTCGGGAATGACTAGGCCTATCGCGCTTAAGGCCGGCTGTGTATTAAGCGTCCTCGATGCGTATCCCTTGTCCCTGGTTTCCGCAACCTTTTCTTTGATCTGCCGGACGGTCATGGGTTCCTTGGAAAAGGCTTTCCGCTGGTCGTTGAACGCGATGATTCCATCACCGACCTCGTCTGGAAGCGCACTGAGCAATGCCATGCATCCGCACCCAATTCCGAGAGGTCGCCGCTGTCCCACGTCAAAATCCGGTGTGTTGATCGTCATGGCCGATTCTCCGTCTTTGCGGTCAAGACATACTCCGTCGAACCCCGAACGGACGGTCAAAAAAACCGCGCCACCAGTGTTTGCCGCAACCCACTGCAGAAAGGGCAGGCAGACGTCGCGCAAATGGTCTTTCGGCGATGCCGTCAGTCCCATCTCGTAGAGCGCCGAGCCAAGGTAATACCGCCTGGTCTCCTGATCCTGCACCACAAAGCTCTCATCGATCAGACCCTGCAACATTCGGTGCACCGTTGGCCGCTCCATCTGTGACAATGCGGCAAGGTCCACCAGTCGCAATCCCGTCCGGTTGTGGTAGGTGAGCAAGCGCAGCAGCAGGGCCGCGCGCTGGATGGTCTGGGTTCCATATCCAGAGGAAATCTGATTGAGCGAGCAATCGGTATGCATGGTTACCTCAGCTTGCAATCTCTTACCGAACCAACCACTACTTCTAACTTCTGGAGGATCTGTGGCCCTGAGGTCTTGCCCAACGAATCACAGCGCGGGGCGCCGCGAAACCACTTGTCTGCTTGATTCGCATGGACGATATAGAGTCAATATAGAGTCAATGCCCCTTGTTCCAACGCCTATTCCAATATGTGGACTAATATCCAGGAGCTCGAATTTCGCAAAACGTGGCTGACTCTCCGACGAATACGCCCGTCGCTTACGTCAACTGGACCTATTCTGGAAGCCTGTTGGTAGTGCAAAGGTCTTATCGTCAATGCTGGACGGGCATTATCATCGCGGGTTCTGGCTCAACACAAGTAGTCTCGTCACATACTGGTGTGATCATTGGAATTGTCTTCTGAAGGCACAGGCACGCCCTTCCTGTGTCGCCGTGGAGGAAAATGGGCCAGGTTTTTAGCAATCACAACGCAGTCAGGAGGAAGGGTTTCCAGATGCTGGACTATTCCTATATCAGCTTGCCCAGTACAATATCATCTGTCACGCAAACCCCATCGTAAAGTCTCCGCCCGCATGGCATAGCTCCGCACGATGCGCAGTGAAATGATGACGCGAGGCACAGTCATCTGGAGGCGAGCGATTGGCCGACAATCATATTCCGAGGCAACTTGATGAATAAAGTTCTAATCACTACCCCGACCTTCGCCAGATATAGCCCAAGCGCGCTTCAACTCTTGCAGAACGCGGGGTTGGAGGTTATTCGAACCCCGCAAGCAGTCGCGGCGGAAGCGGATGTACTGAAATGCATCGACAACGACGTGGTCGCGATCATTGCAGGGTTGGAGCCGATCACCAAGGCGGTGATCGCTTCCGCCCCCTCCCTGAAGGTGGTAGCCAAGCACGGAATCGGTGTCGATAACATCGACCTGGACGCGGCAAAAGCACGTGGAATAAGGGTTGTAAATGCTCCCGGCACAAACGCCGAGGCCGTCGCCGACTTGGTGTTTGGCCTCATGATTTGCACGGCGAGAAGGCTACCTGATGCTGCCGCAAGATTACGGGCCGGCGAGTGGCCCAGAATGATTGGCAGGCAGGTCTGGGGCGCGACTCTCGGAATTGTCGGCCTGGGCATGATTGGTAAGGCGGTCGCACGGCGAGCTCACGGGTTCAATATGAAGGTTCTGGCATATGACCCGTACTTCGATCAGGAATTTGCGCGATCGAATGATATTCAGCAGGCATCCCTGGACGAGATCTTGACGCAATCGGACTTCGTCACTCTCCACATGCCGTATTCCGAGGAAACCAAGAACCTGATCAGCGAAAAAGAGTTCAAGAAGATGAAACCATCTGCCTTTCTGATCAACGCTGCCCGGGGTGGAGTGGTTGACGAAGCTGCTCTATTGCAAGCTCTCTCGAACAAAACCATTTTAGGTGCGGCAATCGATGCATTCTCCAAGGAACCGCCCCCAGTCGATTCGCCATTTTTGAATCTTCCCAACGTGGTTTGCACGCCCCACATGGGAGCCTATACGGAGGAAGCGCTGCAGTTGACGAGCGAGTTTGCGGCAAAGACGGTCTTAGAGGTTCTGGCGGGAAATAAACCGAAGTGCACCATCGTCTAGCAATTGCTGGAAATCGGCATTTGGCTTGTGTTACGCCGCTCGCAACCGGGGCGGCGTAAGGCAAGCTTTTCTTAACTTACAAGTACGGCAGCCCTGACCACGCCATCCAACCTTTTATCCATCATAGTGAATGCCGCCGCGGTCTCCGCGAGAGGAAATTTGTGCGTAATCAGCGGATCGATCTGAACAGCATGCCGGTTCAAGAGTTCTGCCGCCGTATTATAGAAACCCCATCCGCCCTTCGATCCAATGATCGATATTTCCCGGTAGTAAAAGTCCTTTTGGGGTATGCCACTAATCGTGTCGAATGATGTGCCAAACTGCAGTATGGTGCCGCCCTTTTTCACCATTCGCGTTGCAGAAAGCAGCCCCGAAATCGATCCCGAAGCTTCAATCACAACGTTGAACCCCATTGGAGCTTCGCTGGCGAGCAGGTCCTTCTCCCAATCGGGGTTCTGTTTGATGTTCGCGGTAAAATCGGCGCCGACCTTCTCCGCAATCGCAAGTCGCTCGCTGCGAGTTCCGACAATTCCCGCACGTGCCCCGGTGAGTTTGCAAACCTGAAGCAGAATCAACCCTCCATAACCTGGGCCGATCAGTAACACTCGATCACCCACCTTCACGCCAGCTCTGGAAACCGCTCGCAAGCCTACACCGACCCCGATCACACCCTGCCCTTGTATGGGAGTAACCCCGGCGTCGAGTGGATAGAGAATGTCAGA
>Ga0316228_1002437_pt1 | contig 16432 bp, 14 predicted proteins | sample TBH18021metaG_FD_206005 | JGI IMG/M metagenome (GOLD analysis project Ga0316228, IMG submission 206005) | Freshwater microbial communities from Trout Bog Lake, Wisconsin, USA - TBH18021 | ecosystem: Environmental > Aquatic > Freshwater > Lake > Hypolimnion/Profundal zone | place: USA: Wisconsin... | reverse complement strand
TATTATTCGTCTTTATATTTAAGTTTTATTTAATCTATCAACTAACGAATTATTCAATAAATTTGTCAGCAAATTTAGTTTGAGAATCTGTTATGCCCAATTCTGTTGCTTTACAAAATCGCGCCAAGTATTCCAATATGTCAGATAGCCCATCTAACCCATACACTACCCATACCCCATCGCAAACTTCTCCCAGCGCAAGCTTAGCTCATCACATTGAGCTTGTGGTGCGAGAGTACTTCGATAATTTAAAAGAACAACAACCGACCCAGCTTTATGAGCTTATGTTGTCACAATTTGAAAAACCCCTAATCAGTGTCGTCCTTGAACATACCCGCGGCAATCAAACCAAAACCGCAGAGATTTTGGGACTTAACCGCGGTACATTGCGTAAAAAACTCAAAACCCACCAATTATTATAATTGATAAAAATACCCGCTTTTTTATGATAAGATATCCCTATATTTTGGGATTTATAGAGTTGGGGTATTAAAGTCAATCGGTCAGTTCGTCATAACTGACTTTTTGTTTTTTCTGCACCCAGTGTTTTTTGTCAACGAGTCGAGTCAATTATGAATCAATCTTATGCATTGCTCTCTGTTTCTGATAAATCGGGTATTGTGGATTTTGCCAAAGGTCTAATCACCCACGGTTTTCGTCTGCTATCAACGGGCGGCACCTACAAACTACTCAAACAACATGACTTAGCAGTGACTGAGGTCGCAGAATACACAGGTTTTGCAGAGATGATGGATGGTCGGGTAAAAACCCTGCATCCAAAAATTCATGGCGGTATTTTAGGTCGCCGCGGCACTGATGATGCGATTATGCAAGAGCATGGCATCGACCGCATTGATATGGTGGTCGTCAATTTATATCCATTCGCCCAAACCGTTGCCAACCCCAATGTCACCAAAGAAGACGCCATCGAAAACATTGATATTGGTGGACCTACCATGGTGCGTGCCGCGGCAAAAAATCATGACCATGTCAGCATCGTGACAAGCCCCAACGATTACGCAGCAATCTTGGGCGAACTAACAGCAAACGGTCGCATCAGTGATACCACCCGATTTGATTTAGCGGTAAAAGCATTTGAGCATACCGCACATTATGATGGTATGATTGCCAACTTTTTAGGCAGTCGCCTGCAAAGCTTTGAATCGGCTGACCAATTCCCGCGCACCTTTAACGTACAAATGGATAAAGCGCAAGACTTACGCTATGGTGAAAACCCGCATCAACAAGCCGCTTTTTATGTCGAAAAAGCCCAGGTAAGTGGTCAAAAAGAAGCCAGTATTGCCACCGCCAAGCAATTACAAGGTAAAGAACTATCTTACAACAACATCGCAGATACCGATGCGGCGTTAGAATGCGTGAAATCGTTTGATATGCCTGCGTGTGTCATCGTTAAACACGCCAATCCTTGTGGTGTGGCCGTGGATGCCGACTTAACCAATGCTTATCAAAAAGCCTTTGCCACTGACCCAGAATCTGCGTTTGGCGGTATCATCGCCTTTAACCGTCAGCTGGATATCAAAACAGCAAAAGCAATTGTGGATCAGCAATTTGTTGAAGTCATCATCGCCCCAAGCGTTGCCGATGGTGTGCTCGATGTCACATCTGCCAAGAAAAATGTGCGCGTGTTAGTCTGCGGTGAATTACCAAACCCAAGTGAGCGCCAAGCCCAGTTTGATTTCAAACGCGTCACCGGTGGTTTATTGGTGCAAGCGCAAGATTTGGGCTTAATCACCTTAGATGATTTAAAAGTGGTGACAAAAGTACAGCCGACTCAGCAACAATTCGATGATTTGCTATTTACTTGGCAAGTCGCTAAATATGTGAAATCCAACGCGATTGTGTATGCCAAAGATGGGCGTACCATTGGGGTGGGCGCAGGTCAAATGAGCCGTGTCAACTCAGCCCGTATTGCCGCGATTAAAGCAGAGCACGCTGGTCTATCGCCTGTGGGTGCGGTGATGGCATCAGATGCCTTCTTCCCATTCCGTGATGGTATTGATAATGCCGCAGCGGTGGGGATTAAGGCGATTATCCAGCCAGGTGGCTCAATGCGCGATGACGAAACCATCGCTGCAGCCGATGAACATGGGATTGCGATGGTGTTTACCGGTATGCGTCATTTTAGACATTAATTTTTGTTAGGCATAAAAAAGGCGAAACTGACTAGGTTTCGCCTTTTTTAATTGATATTTTTTTCTTTTTATAGCTTCGTTAGTGTTTATAGCTGAGCTTAAGTTTATAGTTTCGCTAAGGTTTGGCAAATATCGAGCATCCGATTGGCATAGCCCCATTCATTATCATACCAAGCAAACACTTTAAACTGCCGCCCCACACTCATGGTCTGTAAGCTATCAATCACCAATGAATGCGGATCATGGATAAAGTCACTGGACACCAATGGCTCATCGCTGTAATCCATGATACCCAATAAATCTTGGCGACTGGCATGTTGTAACAGCTGATTGATAGCAGCAACATCCGTGGCTTTGTCAAAGGTAAATGTCACATCAATTGCCGCGACATCCATGGTCGGGACGCGGATTGAATACCCATTCACCTTGTCTGCCATATGCGGCATCACCCGATTGACCGCAGCGATACTACTGGATGTGGTTGGAATAATGTTATGCCCAGAAGCCCGTGCACGGCGCAAATCACGGTGCACTTGGTCAAGCACGGTTTGGTCAGCGGTCACTGCATGGATTTCGGTCATCATTGCTGATTCGATACCATAGGCATGATGCAATATATACAGTAAAGGCACGAGCGCTTGGGTGGTACACGACACGCTGGATAAAATCTTTTTATCACGGCTAAGCTCATGGTCATTGACGCCCACTACGATACTGGCATCCACATGATCAAACGGTGCAGCCCCTATCATCACTTGCTTGGCGCCCGCGATAATATGCTGTGACGCCTGTTCATAGCTGCGAAAATGACCCGTGCTCTCAAGCACCATGTCGATGCCCAGTTTTTCCCAAGGTAATTTGGTGGCAATGGGCTGCTGTATCAATGCAATTTTTTGCCGAAACTCCCCTTGGCTTAATAGCAAAAAATGCTGTTGTTTTTCCCCCAAATCCACTGTTTTTAATTCAATATGGATATCACTAACCGCTGATAATCGACCGTGGGTACTGTCATATTTGAGTAAATGTAACAGGGTCGCGGGCTCAGCAATATCATTGATGGCGACGATATTTAACGGCTGTAATTGTAAAGGATTTTGACAAAACCGTTCGATATAAGCACGTAGCACGTTGCGCCCAATACGACCAAAGCCATTAATAGCGATGTTAAAAGGTTTGATGGTGGAAGCATTCAATCAGGGTTATTCCTTACTAGATAAGTGCTCAATTGCCCTGCGGTTTTAAAAACAACAAGGCAAGTTTCACATCATTATAAGAATAGACGTTTCTTAACTCTTCGACAATCGCGCGAATTTTGATTTTGCCATCGTTATCTTTATCGCGTTTGTCATCACGTTTGGCTATTTTTTGATACGCCTTATCAATCGGCTGTAGCCATTCGTCATCTGGGCGTAGATGGGCTATGTTGGCGCGGGGGAAATGCTCAGCAATTTTCTCGATATGCCCCATCACGGTTGATTGGGCTAGATTACGGGCTTGCGCAATTTCTGCGATGGTCAAACTTTCATCCAGCAAGGCTTTGGTTTCAAGCACCGTGGGGGTAATGACGCCCGCCGCATCATCCGCCAAAGATTGCAGCTGCTGTACAGCATGGCGACGTTTTTCAATCAGTTTTTGCTGTTGTTTGGCGCGATTTTCATACGCAGCGATTTTTTCTTTATCTAGCGTACCCCGGCATTGAATGATAAATTCACGATGAAGGTCATTGAGCTGTTTTTTACTGCGTGTCAAAAATTCACATTCTTGCTCTGCACTGATCGCCTGAAATCGCTGATCAGCGCCGCGTGCTAAGGGATCAAGCTGTAAGCTTAATTCATTGACGCCCAGTAATTGTAGCCCAGATAGCTGCTTTAACCGTGATAGAGCCACATAGCCCTGCCCTTTTTCAAAGGTTTTGGATAAATCCACTTCTGCGGCATCCAGCGTCATGCCTTGGCTTTTGTGAATGGTAATCGCCCACGCCAGCGTCAAGGGGATGTGATAATAGGCAGCCAGTATTTCGCCCTCTTCATCATCAATACGCCATGAATCATATTCGGCGATGACTTTGCGGCCGTCATTGAGCTCAACCAAGGGATACAGTAACTCCGATAATTTGTCATCAGCCGTGTCTGTCGGGGCGGTATTATCCTCATCAGTCTGGTGAGTTTGTTGTGATTGACCGCCATTGACTTCATCCAGCAAGTCTGCCATATCGGCTTGTTGTTCTTGTTCGATGGCATCTAGCAAAGCACTTTCATCTGCTGCTAGCGCTTGTTCATCGAGCGGCTCAGATGGGTGTGGGTGATTGTTTGATGGGCTGTCGTTTGTTTGTTTATTTGGCTGTTTAAGGGTCGTGGCAACAAAATCAACTACCTTGCCCATGGTGCCATTTGACACATTGAGCTCGGCGTTGTTTTTGATAAACATCACTTTTGCGCCAAGTTTGAGCACCAGTTCTGGGGTATTGCGTACAGATTTTTTTAGCGTTTCTACGAGCTTTTCATCGCCTTCTCCCCAAGCGCGAAAAGTATGCGCCGCTGTGGTAAGTTTGCCAAGTTCCTGCTCATTGATGGCTTGCACGTTGACATTGTGGGTAAACAGTCGGGTTCGGTTGTCGGCTAGCACATGCTCAGCCGTCGCGGTCAAAGCAGGCATGATGTGGGGGGTAAACTGCTGGCTACGAATCTGATTTAAAATCGCATTTAAATCCAAGCCATAATAGGTGTTGCCTGCCACCGCTGTTTTGTCAGTTTTTTGACGGTGCTGCTCGGATAAATAGCAAATCTGAAAATCTGCATCCAGCCAAGCTTGCGCCATAAATGCAAATTTATCGCGGTTGCTCTCATGGGGCTCACCAATCGGCGGCAACTGAAAAAAATCTCCGGCGACCAATAGCTGTATCCCACCAAACGGCAGTGTGTTTTCTTTGATGGCTTGTAGCACTTGGTTAATCAGCTCAAATTGCTGTCGATGCAGCATTGAGATTTCATCAATCACCAATACTTTGGTGCGTTCAATCCGCTCCACAACCACCGTGCGTTTTTTGATGCGGGCGATGTCTTTGGCAGTTAGCTCATTACTGATACCGATGCCTGCCCAGCTGTGAATGGTCATGCCGTTCATGTGGGTAGCAGCAATGCCTGTGCTTGCCGTCACCGCGACCGCCACATCCCTTGCGCGCAGATAATGCAAATACTGATTGATGGTATAGGTCTTGCCCGCCCCTGCTGAGCCTGTTAAAAACACATTTTTACCAGTTTTAAGGATATCAAGGGCGGTGGCTTGTTTCATTAGTTATACAAAGCTTTTATAGATAAAAAAGAAGGGGTTAAAAATGAGCCTACTATAAAGGCAAAGCCGAGGAAAGGCAATGATTGACAGCACCAAAATACGCCATCAGACGCGTCACGGGTTAGTCAATCATGGTTTTGATTTGCTTGAGACTTAAATAACCAATATGCAGCGCATCGTCAGGTAACTGATTTTTTTCAGGCTCGGTTAATGGCTGAATGGTTAATGCCACGTCTTTTGGCAGTAAATCAGCCACACAGTGAATATCATCCAAATCCAGTTGATGCTTATCATCAACATGACTGGTTGCCACGCCGCTTTTGGCGGTATCGACATTATCAAATGTATAGTCTTGATAAAATGTAGTTTTTTTAACTTGCGCCGTTGCTTTACCTAGCGTCTCGGCTACTACAAGTGTTTTATAATGGAATTCTTCAAATTGACCTGGCAGATAACCGCCTAAATTGACAAAATAAAGTTGTTTGCCGTGACTATCTAATTTGTTATCTACCCTTTCATCTGCAAATATGTTATCTGCCAACCTGTTATCTACAAGCGCTTTATCCTTTGACAAGCTATCTGTCGACAACAAAATTTGATAATCACCCACCCGCTTCACTTCTCGCCATGCGTCTAAGTGCCAGTTGTTTTTGACTGCCGGCCAGTGCTGATTGACACTCTCAATTGTTTCACTTAGGCTATTTGCAATCACAAACATCACATCATGCTGTTCAATGATTCGTCCTTGGGGACGCGCCCCGATTTTTAACATAAATAATTTCATATTGATACGCCCAAATGTGTCGGCATTAAAAAGTTAAAAACCTGCCAAGCCTCATAGGTTTTCGTCACAGGTTTTATCACCACAGGTTTTTATTATTTTATCTTACGGTTATTTTTTGACCATCGGCATTTTAGCGCTTTGTAGCTTTGCCAAGGCATCTGGCAGTTTATCAATCGCCGTCGCTACCACCGCTTGTGCCGCTTGCGAGATGCCTAGCTTTTGCGCGATGGTCGGTTTTTGGCGAGATTGAATGGCATACAATTCGCTATCTGTCATCTTCTCTAAGATATAACTGTCCGATGTTTGCAGGGCATCGACCAAATTGCGCGTTATCGCATCTTCACCGTACCAATGCTCACCGGTTGCCACTTGTTCAACATCCAAATTTGGACGGTATTTACGCACAAAGTCTTTAAATAGTTTGTGCGTTTCTTCCAGCTCTTGTTGGAATTTTTGTTTGTCTTCTTCGGTATTTTCACCAAAAACGGTGACTGTGCGTTTGTATTTACCTGCGGTAAATACTTCGACATCGATGTCATGCTTTTCTAATAAATCATGAAAATTGGGCACTTGTGCCACCACACCAATCGAGCCAACCACCGCAAACGGCGCCGCCAAAATTTTATCAGCCACACACGCCATCATATAGCCACCACTGGCGGCGACTTTATCAATACAGACCGTTAAGTGTAGCCCTGCTTCTTTTATACGTGCCAACTGGGCGGCAGCGAGGCCATATGCGTGTACCATGCCACCTGAGGACTCAAGGCGCACAATGACTTCATCTTCAGCTTGCGCGACCGTCAATAGCGTGCTGATTTCTTCACGCAGTTGCTGTACTTCCGTGGCTTTTATATCGCCATGAAAATCCAGCACAAAACAATTTTTGTTGGCGAGTTTATTTTTAAACAGACCAAATTTTGAGGGGTTTTTTTTGGGATTGTCTTTTTTCGTCAAGTCTGTAAATGCGCGGCTGATGAGTGATGTTAACCCTTTATCATCCACCATTTGCAATTGTAATTGTTGTTTGCGCTGGGCTTTGACTTTATTTAAATGGGTAACTTTCATTTCAACCGGATGTTTGGCATTTTGAAATAGCATAATAATTCTCTAATTAAGGAAAAAATTCACACAATGGGTTTTATATAGCGTTTATTTTGCTGTTTTCAATCGCTTATCCACACAATATTCGCGAAATGTCTGTGATAGGCATGGCTAGTAGATATGCATGATAAACCGTGTTTCATATTGTGAAATTTGAGTAAACAAGGCATAATATTCGTTTATAAAAATTTTTGCTACTTCTTACATTACGAAAAATATTGGGATTGCTTCATTATGATGCGTACACACTATTGCGGGCTTGTCACCGAACAACTCAACGACCAAACCATCACTATTTGCGGTTGGGTGCATCGTCGCCGTGACCACGGTGGGGTTATTTTCTTGGATATGCGTGACCGTGAAGGCCTACTGCAAGTGGTCATCGACCCAGATACCCCAGAAGCATTCGCTACAGCAGATAGCGCGCGTTCTGAATATGTGCTCAAAATCACTGGTCGTGTGCGTCAGCGTTATGCCGGTACTGAAAACAAAAACATGACCAGCGGTCAAGTGGAGTTATTGGCCAAAGATATCGAAACAATCGCCACTTCTGAGACGCCGCCATTCCCCCTCAATGATGAGTTCACCAACGTTTCTGAAGAACTGCGCCTAAAATATCGCTTTTTAGACATGCGCCGTCCAGAGATGCAAGAGCGTATGAAGTTTCGCGCCAAAGCCACTTCGACCATTCGCCGTTACCTAGATGGCCAAGGTTTCTTGGATGTAGAAACCCCCATCTTGACCCGTGCCACCCCAGAAGGCGCGCGTGATTATTTGGTGCCTAGCCGCGTGTCAAACGGTGAGTTTTATGCCCTACCACAGTCACCTCAGCTATTTAAACAGCTGCTCATGGTAGCGGGTTTTGACCGTTATTATCAAATTGCTAAGTGTTTCCGTGATGAAGACTTACGTGCTGACCGCCAGCCAGAATTTACCCAAATTGATATCGAAACCTCATTCTTAAGTGATGAAGATATCATGAACATTGCCGAAGGATTAACAAAAGACTTGTTCAAAACCATGATGAACATTGAATTTGATACCTTCCCACGTATGACATACGCCGAAGCGATGCGTGACTATGCGTCTGACAAACCAGACTTACGTATTCCTATGAAGTTAATTGACGTGGCTGATATCATGCAGTCTGTGGAATTTAAAGTATTCTCAGCCCCTGCCCAAGACCCAAAAGGTCGTGTGGTGGCGCTCCGGGTACCACAGGGTAGCGACCTCACCCGTAAACAAATTGACGAATATACTAAATTTGTCGGCATCTATGGCGCAAAAGGTTTGGCTTATATCAAAGTCAACGATGTGAGCAACATCAACAACGGTGTCGATAAAGAATCAGGTCTACAATCACCGATTATCAAAAACATGACTGATGAGGTATTGGTCGAGCTGATTAAACGTACTGAGGCGCAAACCGGTGATATCATCTTCTTTGGCGCGGATAAAGCCAAAGTCGTCAATGATGCCATGGGTGCGCTGCGTGTCAAATTGGGTCTAGACCTAAATATGCTGACTCAAGAATGGGCGCCGCTTTGGGTCGTGGATTTCCCGATGTTTGAAGAAACAGATGACGGTAAATGGACGTCGGTTCACCATCCCTTCACCAAGCCAAAAGGCACGGTTGAAGCGATGAAAAATAACCCAGAAACCGCGCTATCTATCGCTTATGACATGGTATTAAACGGTACTGAAATCGGTGGTGGTTCACTGCGTATCAATACCTTAGATATGCAAAAAGCGGTATTTGAAGCCTTGGGTATTTCTGAAGCCGAAGCCGAAGAGAAATTCTCATTCTTACTTAACGCGCTAAAATACGGTGCGCCGCCGCACGGTGGTTTGGCATTCGGTCTTGACCGGTTAATTATGCTAATGACAGGCTCACAATCGATTCGAGACGTCATCGCCTTCCCAAAAACCAAAACGGCTGAATGTCCGCTGACTGAAGCCCCTGCGCCTGTGGATGGCAAACAACTGCGTGAACTGGGTATCCGTATACGCGAAAAAGACAGTAAAGCGCCACAATCTTAATCAAGGTGACACCTTTAATTAGATGAATGCCTTTACTCTTCTTAAATATGTGCCAATGTGGATGCTGTATCTATTGGCACATATCGCAAGCTTTATCATTTCACTTCGTCGTGACAAAAGTATCATGAAAACCATTGATACTAACTTACGACTTGTCTATCCTGAACTCACTGAAACTCAGCGTGACCAGCTTGCCAGAGCTTGTATTGCCAATCAAAGCAAAAACATGGTGGAATCGGCTAAAAGCTGGGCGATGCCACCTGCGTGGTCGGTTAAACAAATCCATACCGTACATCATCAACAAGTTTTGATGCAAGGCTTACAAAACCCCAATGGCATGCTTGCAATTGTGCCGCATTTGGGAACATGGGAAATCATGAATGCGTGGCTTAACCAGTTTGGTGCACCCACCATCATGTATAAACCTGTCAAAGGTGAACAAGCTAATCAGTTTGTACTGCAAGGGCGTCAGCGCCTAAACGCAACTTTAGTGCCAACCGATGCGACTGGGGTCAAAGCGATTTTTAAAACCCTAAAAGCAGGCGGTTTTAGTATCATATTACCTGACCATGTCCCCGACCCATCTGGCGGTGAAGTGGTGCCGTTTTTTGGTATTCCGACATTGACCAGTACTCTTGCTAGCAAATTAGCCAGTAAAACCAAATGTAGCTTGGTAGGTTTGACCTGTGTACGCCGTGACGATGGTCAAGGCTTTGATATTTATTGTGATGAGCTAACTGACCCCGCCTTGTATGACAAAAACATGGTGACAGCGACAACCGCGATGAATCACGCCATCGAGCGGATGGTTGACCGTTTCCCCAGTCAGTATATGTGGGGCTATAAGCGCTTTAAACGTGTGCCAGGATTTCCGGTTATTTATAATGCCGAGCCATCCATCGCAGTAGCGGTTCGCCAGCGTTATCCAAAACTTAGCAATCATGATATTATCAATTCACTTACTTAATATGATAATCATTGACTTATGACTTTACCAAATTATACTTCAGCGCCTGCTTTGCCTGATGAAAACCGTTACATTATTTGTATGAAATGGGGCACCAAATATGGTGCTGAGTACGTTAATCGCCTGTACAATATGGTTGACAGGCATTTAACACTACCGTTTCAAATGGTATGTTTGACCGATGATACCACAGGGATAGATGCCAACGTCAAATGCTACCCAATTCCTGAGCTCAATTTACCCAGTAATATTCCTGAACGTGGCTGGAAAAAACTGACCACCTTTAGCCCTGAATTATATGATTTGAAAGGCACGGCGTTATTTTTGGATATTGATATTGTGATTGTCGATAATATTGATTGCTTTTTTACGTATCAAGCGCAGCACGATGACAGTGTGGTGATTATCCGTGATTGGAAAAAACCGTGGCGCATGGTGGGTAATTCATCGGTGTATCGCTTTAAAGTCGGACAACATACTTATCCAAATTTGTTATCAAATTTTGAGAAAAATTTTGACACGATTCGTAGCCAAGTGCGCCATGAGCAAGCTTACCTATCCAATTATTTGCGTGAGCATCATCACCTTGAATATTGGGATGCGTCTTGGTGCGTGAGCTTTAAATACCAATGTGTGCAGCCATTTCCCTTAAGTTTTGTCAAACCGCCGATTTTGCCTAAAGGGGCAAAAATGGTAATTTTTCATGGGGAAGTGAATCCACCTGATGCCATCATGGGTAAAAGCGGTAAATGGTATCGTAAGGTATTACCAACTGACTGGATTAGGGATTATTGGTATTAATGCAATCTTTGATAGTTAAGCCTTAGTTCGATAGTAAAGCCTTAATATAGTTAATGGATAATTGAGCATCGGATAAGTAAACTTAGAAGAAATTTCACATAAGCTTGCGGTCTTAGGAATAATAAAAAATGGCAAACTGGTATCGTAAGTTTATTTTATTATTTAAAAGTGAAAAACGCCTTGGCGCGAATCAAATTATTGACCACTATGCAGGGCAAAATATTGAGGCGATGAAAAGTCGTGTGATTGATAGTGATTCTTGTTCTATCATTGACACGATTATTCAAGCTCACCCCCATTTATTAGATGATATCCAACTGGATGAACGGATAAACCCGCTTAAGGACTATGAGCCACGGCGTATTCGCAATTTATATACCCATTTAACCACGTTGCAACGCGAGTTTATAGGACAATCTGAACTTAGTTTTTATCATGCGTTACTGATTGTATTATTACGCCGTCGGTTTCAACCTGAAAAAACTTTTCAAACCTTTACCCATCTTTGGTAAACACAGACTGACTATTTGATGGATAATTTAAGTTTACGGTGGATTGCCTCTGCCTGCGATACCTTTATTGATTTTGATCCAAAACCGACTAGAAAGGCAATGTTACTCAATATTATTACTTTGATTAATACGGTAAAAGTCTACGAAACCCAGCAATATCTCTATCGTTCATCTGCCAGTCTAGATGAGGAAAAATCTGCTGTTTTGTACGCGCATCATAAACCGCTGTATGCTGGTTTGACCTATTTTAGGCTAGGTAAGGACGATACACTAAAACATATGCGTGAGCGGTATCAGCATTTTTACGCTGAAGACCCTTTTTCTACCACACTCTTACTCAAGGTGTTTGCTAGATTGCATGACCAACCTAGTGCATTCACCACATTAAAACAACTACATAAGGATGAAAAATCAGCATGGTGGTAGCCAATCATTCTTTGATATTTACCCGATCTACTCAGACAATCGCCCTACGTATTGTCAATCCTGCATTTGTGCTACCAAAAGTCTCTGATACGACGGTACATATTTTGGCGTCAGGCCCAAGCATTCAGACCAATGCCATTGACCTGCTTGGTTGTGAGTCGGTTATATTTGTAAATGGCAGTATTAGCCTGACCGAACACTATAAATTTGACAAGATTGTGGCGTATGTCATCACCGACCCACGCTTTATTAAGCATAACTGTAGTATTGCGCTGCAGTATTATCGGGGTGGTTATCCACTGTATATCAGTGCTTTAGTGGCAGAACAACTATGGCAAGATGCGCCCGATTTTTTAGTTCAATATACCGACCATATCTATATCATTTATCCAGTCGATAGACCGATTGATGATAGTTTGATTGCCCTTCAGCAAACTAGCCTTTTAGGCAAAATAGCTGTCACTCTCAATAAACGTACCCGACTAAAACACCTAAAACATAGCCCTTATCATAGCATCAATAAAAAAATTGGGGTGTCTTGGGATATTCGTTACGGCTTTGTTGAAGGGGGAACGGTAGCGTTGGTGGCTTTACAGCTTGCTTATTCTTTAGGGTTTCAAATGATACATCTGTATGGCATTGATTTAATCAACAGCCAGCAGCCACGGTTTTATGAAAACCAAGACAATGCTGCCCCGACCAAACTTGATAAGGCTATCACCCACCGTATCGTACCGTCATTTGATTGGGTAGCCCACAACTATCAGCAAAAAGGCGTGCAAATTTATAACCACTCGCCCATTTCTAAGGATTTGTTTACATTTATTCCGTATCGGGCAGATTAGAGGTCACGAATCGCTCAATGTATTGATTAGCGATATTTTTGGGTAAAAATCGCTCATCAAACGGCACGGCAAACGCCGATGGATTTGCCATTGCTTGTTCTAATAATTGGGCTAAGGCGTCAATATCATCGACAGGGACAAGATTTTGCCTTGGTAACAATTCACTAGGACCATACGGACAGTCGGTGCTTATTACAGGCGTATCCACGGCTAATGCTTCGGCAATCACTCGCCCAAAGCCCTCAAATCGAGAACTTAACACTAAGCATTTAGCGTGTTTGATATACGGATAGGGGTTGGATTTAAAGCCAGTAAATACCACCTTGTCACTAATCCCTAAATCAACCGCAAGCTGTTTGGTTTCTGCCATCAGCTTGCCTTGACCCACCAAATACAGCGGATAGCGTTGCGAGGTTTTGGCATAGGCTTTTAGCAGAATATCATGGGCTTTTTGGTATTTGAAGCTGCCCACATGCACAATAAACTCCGCAGTCTCTAGCGGGTATGCCCCTGTCATTGCCTCAATAAGCTTGTTATCAATCGGGTTATAAATCGTGGTAATATTCGTCAGCCCTAAGGTCGCCTTAAAATCCACCGCCACCCCTTCACTAATCGCCACACAAGGCTGCGCATGATAGGTCGTCTTTAGCTGCGCTATATCCATAGGCTTATTGCGAGCTTGGGCTAGTTTCAGTTCTTGAGAAAGTGTATTACGAATCACATGAATGACATTGGGTAATTGGCTATAGCTTAATACCTTGTCTGCCCGTTCCAAATTTGCAATCGTCAAACATGGCTGACCAATATGCGTTAAAATATAGTTATCTAAATATTTAGCAAATTGTTGGTAACGTAGCCTATCACTCGGGATTAATTTAAACCACTTAAAGTTGACAATATGAAAATTAATATGTGGACTAAGCTCATATTCTGTGGTGGCTTTAAATCGGATGATATGGACTTTATAGCCTAGTTGATAAAAGCCTTCCGCGAGCGTCAATACTGACTTTTCTGCCCCGCCCCCCTGCAAGCAATTAATAACCAACACAATGATATTTGAGGGGTTGCAGCTCACAAGTGGCTCCTTAGGTTTATTCAAAAGTAAGGTTGGTCATATATAGCGGGCGTGTCGCACGCAGGACTTCACGTTTGATTTTTTGTAGCCCTGTTAAGGGTCGTTTAATTTCTCGGCTTCTGGTTGCCTGTAGACTGCTTGCCAAAGCAACTTGCGGTAATAGATGATGCTCCTGAATCACAATCGCAGGCACAAGCTGATATACAGGCAGGGCCTTGGGGTATTTCCCCACATCAAATAGCATCACATCGACTGCCTCAAGCTGGGGTAAGCTTCTAATATATTGTAATAGATACTGACAAGCGCGATGGGATAGCAGATAACCTGCCCCGCCTAAATGGCGAGACTTTAATTCATAAATCGTCCGTTTACTCTGAGGTAAGACTATCGGATGAGCCAAATGCACCCTTGGGCTTACCTTTTCTAATTTTAAAATATCGATAGCTTGGCTTTGAAAAACATCAGTTTGACGGATAAACTGCTCGAACTGCTGACCCAAAAAAATATCATCCTCATAAATCCCGATATAATCAAGATTTTCATCCACACAGCGTTGCCACAGACTAGCATGACTTAAAAAACAGGCAATTTCAGTATCACTAGATACCGACTTTGTGATATCAATCGCCAGTCGCTGAGCGACTTGGGTATTTTTATCCGGGGTGACCGCCGAAAAAAAAGTAAAAGGTATGTGCTGCTTAGCAAACTCTTGTTGGATATGGCTTTGCCGCTTGCTATGATAAGCGAGACTAATCACATAATTTTTTAGCATCACTTTTCTCGCTTGGGCTTATTCACAATCAACCCCCATAAATGCCAAATACTGACGGGCAACATTTTGCGGCAAAAATGCTTCGTTAAATGGCACGTTAAACTGGCTAGGATGGCTCATTAATTGGTTGATTTTTTCAGTTAAAGCAGGGATATTTGCCACTGCCACCAAATTCTGCGGCGGCAAAATCTCACTAGGTCCTGACGGACAATCGGTGCTAATCGCAGGCACGCCCAATGCCAATGACTCCGCCAACACCAATGCAAAGCCCTCAAAATGCGAGGACAACACAAACCCTGTGGCGTGCTTTAGCAATGGGTAAGGATTCTTTTGAAACCCAGTTAAAATCACTTTATCTTGCAAGTTTAACGCGATAATGTTTTGTTCAATTTGCGCTTGCAAGCTACCCTTACCCACCAATACTAAGGGCAATGTCTGTGCTGAATTGGCATAAGCTTGCAATAAAATTTCATGCCCTTTTTGCGCCTTAAAACTGCCCACATGAATAAGATAACCCTGTCGGGTAATAGCGGGTAAATCTGGGCTAGCTGCCTCAGCTAATACACGGATGTTATCACGGTCGATGGGGTTATAAATCGTGGTGGTTTTGGTCGGTTCACCAAATTGATGGACAAAATCTTGCTCTACCCCGCCGCTCACACAAATAGCAGGGTATTTGGTATAAATTCGTTGAAAGTAAGAAAGCTGCTTGGGCGGCAAGGTGGCAAGTTTTAATTTTTCACTCAGTTGATTATGGATGACATACGCCACCTTTTTTTGCCTAGAATAATAAAATACCTCATGTTCACGGTACAAGTTCACGAATATTGCCACAGGCTGACCAATATGTTTACTGATATAGCCATCAACCGCCCGAGCAAAAAAGAAATGCCGAATTTTACCTTTCGGAAAGCGTCGATAATTACGAAAAGGAATAAGATGATAGATTAAATTTTCGCTTAATGTGTGTTCGACAATCGGGTCAAATCGGACAATATGCACCTCAAAGCCCATCTGGTAAAGAGCTTCCCCCAAGGTCAAAACAAATTTTTCTGCCCCACCGCCTTGTAGTGAATTAATCACTAATACGATTTTTTGTGACTGAACCAATGCCATTTAATTCTCTATTGACTATTTAAACCAACGACTAAACAAAGAAGGTTTTTTCGCAGGGCGAGTGACCGCATTACCCCTGTAACCTTTTTTATAAGTTCTTTTTGGAAACTCGCCAAACGGCGTAGTGCGATAGTTTTCAATATTATAGCCCGCTTGTATCGCCTCTTGATAGTAGGTATCGAAAAGCTCAACCAAATCTTGACGAGGGTGCGGCAAGATCTGCCCATCAAACCAATGCGTTTTGCCCTCGGCTTGTAAACGCGGTAAGGAATATTTATGGCTAAACTGCGTTCCCATGTCCGAATAATGCAAAATCCGAATATCCTCAATCGCTAAATCTTCGCCATCCACACAATTAAAGCTGCCTTGGTAGAGCTGTATGAGTTGCGGATTGGCTTTAAATTTTGCCATCATTTTGCCATGGCTATCAGGATCGGCTTGTAGCTGTGCTACAGGCTCAAGATAATCCTTGGCTTTTTGGCAATCCCATACGCAAGTGCACAGTCGCATCAAATCGCCATCGCCTTTAGCCGCAAGAATCGCCTC
>Ga0316228_1002434_pt1 | contig 16441 bp, 13 predicted proteins | sample TBH18021metaG_FD_206005 | JGI IMG/M metagenome (GOLD analysis project Ga0316228, IMG submission 206005) | Freshwater microbial communities from Trout Bog Lake, Wisconsin, USA - TBH18021 | ecosystem: Environmental > Aquatic > Freshwater > Lake > Hypolimnion/Profundal zone | place: USA: Wisconsin... | reverse complement strand
CGGAATCCCCTCACTATTTGGAATCGAGGGATTGACTAAATATCCATTGGGCGAATTGAATTCATCGATGCTTGCGGAAATGCGGGGGTTGCAATTGGTCACTTGTGCCGATGCGATTTCTTTGCGATATATTTTTAGCGGGGGGGCCAAGAATAATGCTTTTCCATACATCGGGGCCTTGTTGAGAGAATTGTTTTGCTGAATGGAAGAGGTGATTTGGTTGAAGGTTTTGCCTTTCCACGGTATATATGGAACTTGGGCATAATTCATTCGAGCTGGGTCAAACATTCTAGCAATAGTATAGTATAGTATAAAATATAATAATATAATAATACAATATATATTAATGCCAAGATTTATGAATAAACAATTTTTAGCAAAAACTGGAATCGTCGCTTTACTCGGAATATTTTTTGGATATTTTATCATAATTTATGCTTTAATGTCTGGGCAAAAGAGTCTTCGGGAGGGGGCGACCACTGCGGGTACGTCGACGAGTGTAAATGTGTACAATTGGGGATTTACTGAGGCGGTTGCATCTGCAACGGGCAGTACACCCACACCTGCTCCGGGCACTACACCTGCTCCTGGTAGTACACCTGCTCCTGGAACCACACCTACGCCCACATCTGCCCCTACAAGTGCGAGTAATGTGACTGTGTCCAACCAATTAACTGTGACAAATCCTATCGTGCTTACATATACTACATTGCCGAGTCAATACTCTACTACTCCAATAAATGTGGGCAGTCCAGGTGCATACTATGCACCAACTGTTCCAAACATTGTTGGATGTGTATATACCTGCAATTTTAATTTGAATGCACAAATTTCTTCGGGTGTGACCTATCCATTAACTACAATATATCAAATTCCAATTGGAGTATACTTGGTAGGTATCAGTATGTTGGTACAAGGTGTAGCAGGGGCTGCAAGTGTAAATGCACATTCAACCGACAATACATTTGGTCCAGCAGGTGCATATTATAACATTTCGAAAACACAAACAATACCATCGGCACTACCAACAGACTGCCCTTATCAGTCAATGAGTATTAATTGGGCTTGGGCAAATACAAATCCAGAAAATGACCTTATAGTTACTACATATTCAACTTCGAATACTATGACACCTACTACTGGTAGCACTTCAATACCAGTCGGTTCGGCACAAGCTGTCGGTGGATGGGTAACATTGGTAAGAATTGCGTAATTTATATTCTTGAATTTATATCTCGATTTACACCCTTGAATATTTGAAATAGAACGCCCTTTGGGTGTTCCTCTAGATGTTTAAGTTCAACATTACCGATAAATTAATTAAAAAGCAAACCTTCTCATTCGGAAGTTTATTCCATTGCAAATGTTCATCGGTGTAATAGGTCAAATAATAATAATATTAATATATATAAAATGTCGGATTTATCATTAAATAATTTTACAGTATCAAATTTAAGTTTAGCAATTTCACCGACTGTTAATTATACAAACCTTCCTACAATTACAAATCCAAACACAATTGGTTATATTGCTTCAACCGGTACTCTAATTGCTAGTCCAACTATTCCGGCAAATAGTTGGGTAACTATTTTAAGTTTTTCATCAATAACATTTCCAATTGGTATTTATATGATTTATACTAGTACAACTCCATACAATATTGTTACGTCTCCTTCAACCAGCGCCGCACGTGTATGCACTCAGTTGATATTGAATAATTCACCCAATGCATTTAATTCTATATTAGGATCGGCGGAGACATCAGTTGCATCTCAAACTATGGCGACTACACACGTTTGGACAAATACAGCACAATATGGAACAGTTTCGCTTCAAATTTTTGCAGATGGTGGTGCAACTATAGCATCAGGTTTGGTAGACAATTTGATGCAAGTCGTTCGAATCGCATAATTTATCTAGACAATAATGATATTTACGCCCTTGAAACTAATATTGTAGGCCTTTAGACGTGTTACTGATACTGATAGTACGAACATATAGTTACTAACAGTTTTATGAATAAATTAATGAAAAATATAGAAATTTAAATTGCTATCTGTATAATCGTATGAATACGAGTAATATTATATAATATTATATTATATAATGTCAGATTTATCATCAACTAATTTTACGGTAACCGGCAATTTAACTATAGCAAATCCACCAATTGTTAATTATGCATCACCCGTTGCGAATAGTTATACATCTCAACCACCGATTGATTCATCTACCAATATGTTAAAATTTAATACGATTGGCGCCAATGCAATGATTACTCAATATACTACGACACTACCGCCGGGTTCAGGCACTAATATGGCAGTAATAACATCATATAATGGTAATAGTACTACTGGATATCCAGTTATAGCAGGAGGAAGTACAGCGACCTATATATATGACATTATAAACTTACCACAAGGCATCTATATTGTGAATGCAAGAGTCACATTTTTTTCGTATGGTCTTACATCTGAGGGTCCTATACCAGAGAATCCAAATCCTACAATCGCACTTTTTGCGACAAGCCCAACTGGTACAATGGGCTACATAACAGGATCTAGTGTAAATACTGATAATTCAAAATTAACTTCATCTCCATCTACAGGTGTTTATTCTGATTTTCAAACTGTTAACCATACTTACACGTATAAAAATAACGTAAACAATGCTACATTATCTATCGTCGCATATAATGGTACTTCGGTACAAATTGTACCAAATAGCGTACAAACAAATTGTGGATATATGCAATTGGTGCGAATTGCATAAACAAAAATCAACTTAAATACAAATTCAAATATCATTTAGGCAAAAAACTTACGATTCTCTCTTTAAAGAATGAATATTGCATTGAATTTCAAAGATATACAGTCCATCGACCACAACATCAAGTTCCTAGATACGAAGCGAAATAACATTATGGACGGCGAATTTACAAAGATTCTGTATTCCGACAAATGTGTCACCTTAAATGGTGTATATGTCATCTGCCCGCTCCATTTATATCCTCAAAATATGAATGCGGGTGTCGGTGCCAACGCCAGTGCCAGTGCCAATTCGAGTATCGTCGCATCGCGACAGCGGAGCATCAATAATGCCAACATATATCCCTACAAAAATATTATCACATTCCAGCCAAATCACCCCATAAATTCACAAATTATTCACCAATTCGCCCAATTCGAAAAGCAATTGATCGCCCTGTATAAAAAATACACGCTCTCGAAAAAGACGCCGGTCTATTCATTGCAGAACCAATTGTCCAGCGGAAATACCAAATATTATCGCGAAATCCAGATAAATACGATTGCGAATCCGTCGACGACCAATGTCTGGCATATAATAAAAATTTCGGGCATTTGGGAAACCAGCCAAAATATAGGAATCACGTACAAATTCTTGGAAATGTACGAGGTCTCGCCGTGATTTTTTCTCGAGCCCCGACCCCCGATCCATAAATAATACAAACGGGTGTCAAATCTTATTGGTGTATATCTATTATTTTTTGTAAACAGAAGGAAGCGTCGGTTTTCCTCGGATGCTTACAAAAAATGCTCTGTGCATCGGCCGGTGTGATCGCATAATCGCGCATCTGGTCAAACCACGAACTATGTGCGGCGAGTTCTTCCTCGGACCACTCATATTTGTACTGCACCATCTCGCGGATCGATTTCACCGACATTCGTTTCAGTTCCAGCATATAATCGATGCGACCCGGGCGCAAAAATGCGGGATCGATGTGGCTCAAATGATTCGTCGTAAAAATGATCAAGGCCTCGTCCAGTTCAATCACTCCGTCCAAGCAGGAGAGGACGTAATCGAGGGTCAGTTCGTCGGCGTCGGGTATTGTTATCTTTGTCGGCTCGCACTTTTGCATCATCAAGGCGAATAGGCTTTTGTCCTCCTCTCCGTTTTCATCGGAAGGGGCGGACTGTTGCGGGTCTTGGTCTTGATCTTGGTCTTGGTCCCGATTCAACGGAGGTGTCCTCCGGTCCCTGCCCTTGCCCTCAACGGAACTCGCATTTTCCCTTCGACTTTTCAATATGCGACTGTCATTGGCATCGAAATCCTCGAATATTATGCATAACTCATTGGCCGAATATTTGGTGCCGTTTAGATTGATCGCGCGAATCACATTCCGGAAATCGGTTTTGGTTTTCATCGAGGACCAAGATACCAAGAGTCCGTGGCGTTTTGTCATATTCAAAATGGCGCGGATGGTGCACGACTTGCCCGTACCAGGTTCGCCATATAGCAAAATAGTACCCTTGTTCGGCATTCCCATACGATTGCATTCTTCGACATTGGCCAAGATCGAGGACAATGATTCCCCTACTGGTTCTTCTTTCCCTCCGCCACCGATATCGGCGTCGATCTTGCGTACGAACCGGCCAATATATTGGACCATCTCCGATTTTTCGTCATAAAATATATTGTCGAAATTCTTATTGCTCTTGAACGGATATTCGTGTAAAACCAGACGCGTAATGTCGTCCTCGTCGCGCTGTGTCTTGATCAGCTCATAAATAACTTGGCGTTTGTTGATTTTCGAACGATCCGTATACTCCTCCTCGATATTCTCCAAGAATCGAGACAATTTTTGGATATTGTTCGCCCCGCGCGTTTCCACTTCAAACGAGAATTGTTTGGCGGTGTTTATCTTCGAGGATCTGCGCGAGCGTAATTCTCCGCCGTCCCTCCTCCCTCCACGCGATCCCTCGTCATTCTCCTCTTCCGTTTCTTGGATCGTGAATTTGATATAAATCGGATGCGGACAACAATTGTCCAAGATTTCGATCTTGTTGTTTTTGTAGGGGAGCAATATATATTCGAATCCGGTTTCTGCATATCCGTCGAAATCAGATTTCGTGATTTCGGCCAGGGACGAAATATTGTCCGACTTGTATTTCAAAATGTAATAAATGAGCCCGCGAAATCTTGGACTCATCATTGTTTTATGGATCTGTTTCGTCGAAGAAAACCCCCCGATCGTAAATGTTTTTTTGTGGGAGGGGACCAAGATGAATGCGCGATCCCCGTTTTCCGCGAAAATTTGCAAATTCAACACCCATTCTTCGACTTTGTCCCAAGGCACCATTTTGTAAAGACAGAGGGCGCAAATAATGCCGGCCAATCGGAAAGTATCGGTGAACACGTGGGTCGAAAATTCTTGTATAACTTTGGAATAGATGCCGACTTGTAATACTTGGATAGGATCGATGAACATTGACATTGCTCGTGTTGATGTTCAATACTGCGAAAATACGTTTATGTGGTTATGTCAAAGATTCATATTCATTGTGGCAATGCGTCCGGCACGTGCAGCGGGAAATGGGCGATTTCCCTTGCGCAGATCGTGCGCGATGGTGGCGACCGCGTTTTCGACGGTCCCCGTGGAAAACTGCGATACGTGAATGAAGCCCGTGTCTTCCTCGATGACGTAGGACAAATCGCGGATGGAGAACCACCCCTCCTTCGTCTTATTCGCGTATCTTTGAAACTCGGAGCGATTGACGTTTCGCGTAAACCCGTCGTGAAACTGCAGAATGTTCTTGTCGGCGATTGGGTAAAATTGGGTCCGGTCGACGATGAGATTCGCGTGGATGACGCGCGCATTTAGCAGATTGTCCTCGAACCCCCACGCCCAGAAATTGGGGAATCCGTGGATGCGTTCGAAATCTCCCGCATTGATGGAAACGATCCCGCCGAGGGCATACGTGAATCCGTAAAAATGCTTGACAATACCCTGGCGTGTTTTGTAATCGAGGAAATTCTTGGAATATGGCATCGTGTCGATATCGTTAAAGACGAGGGTAATATCCCGATATTTTTCCGGGTATTTTTCGCGTACGGCCAAGAAGCCGATGTTTTTCAGGGCACCTCGATTAAATGCGCGATTGTCCTTTTGATGGATGAAATATAGTTTATATTCGGATTTGTCTAAATCTTCCAAAACATAGGACATTTGACGACGGAAAAAAATGAGCTGTTGTTCGCGATCGCGATATGGAACGATAAAGACGAGCTTGGGCGTAGGAGACGGCGGTGTGGATAAATCGTACATTGGACCATTCTGCCCATCCAAATCATCATCTACAATGTTGAAATGCGTGTCAAATACAATGTTATCATCAGTAAATTCGTAGATTACATTTTCCTCTTCTTGTACTTCGGGATTTACCGCCGATTGTAGATCGGCGATTTCACTATTTTCTTCGTCTTCACGGTTTGATGACATCAATTCTTATTCTATTTGAATAGAAAAAGAATTAATCATATAGACGAGACACTGACCGAAACCCACAATTAGACCTCCGCCCCACCATTCCGACGCAACGTATATTTTACGATTATGCACGGGGGGATTAATTTTTCGCGCATAGACTCCATTTTTTTGAAACATTTATTGATCGTCACTTCGCTCACTCCACACACTTTTTTCACGTCGGTTTTGCTGATTGCCAAATTGCACGTTTGCGCGATAAAATAGACGATTCCCGCAGCAATCGAATGCGGGGTATTGTCGTTGATGCAGGCCTGTTTCTCGATTTTTTGCGCGATAAACATTGACAATGTGGTCAACTCCTGATTCATATTTAGACGACTACAATACCGTTCAATGAACGAACTCGGGGTAGTGGTGCAAAGTTCGGAGGCTTGCGATCCGGACCCCCCATTCCGCCCGATATTACACATAATATTCACCGCCATTGAGCATCCATTGGTCGCGCTCGTCTTGTCCAATCGGAAAATCTCGGCGATTTCGTGTGCAGTTCGTGGGCACCCATTCAACCGGCAAGAGATATAGATACTGGCCGCCTTGATTCCGTCGCGATTCATCCCGCGAAACATCTTTTGTTCGGAAATGTCCTTGTGAATAGACATCGCGTCGTCGATAAAGATTCGCGGAATGCCCGAGTTTTGCGCCATAATCGTGATGAATTGAAATTCGTCATAGAGGGATTTTTCGCGGTGGGGCATCGCCCCCCACTCCGTCCATTTTCGGATCCGTTTCATCTCGTAAGAGGCATTCGGTCCGCACAATATTTTGCAGCCGAACGACGATTCTTGGAGGAGTGGATTGATCGGATTCCCGCAACGGGTGGGGTCCGTCGAATTCTTGTCTTCCGCGCCGTAAAACCGCCATTCGGGGGAATAATCGAGGGTGTGTGTGTACATTATTCCGCACATTTTGTTGGTGCACGTCGGAAATCCGTCTTCCATTATCATTAGGGGAGAATCGCAAGAGGAACATTGATGGAGGAGATTCGATGTCGATATTTTGGGAGACGCTGTCGCTGTCGCCGCCAATCCATCTACGGATAGATGCGAAGGTGATTCGACCGCACTACTATTGTTGTTATTGTCGTAAATACACTCGATCGTTTGTCCAGTTGAATCGATTTGTTTGGCGTTTACATCGACGGTGGAATCTGTGTCAAATATATTCCACAGTTTTTTCTTTTCCTCGCTTGATAACAAGGATTTTCTTTTTTTCGTTTTACTCGAAGTGGTGGCGGTGGATGACATTGACATTTGTTATGATTATGATTATGATATTTGTTTTCCAGAAAAATTGGGTTCAATTTTTACACCGATGCAGATTTGAATGAGGGAGCTTTGTTGAGGTTGTTTTCGAATGAATAATTATCTCATTCAAATATATCTCTTATAAATGGCCGCAATGATGGCCAAATTTGGTGCTACTGCCATAGAAAAGGTCGGTGCTAGTAAAATCAAAAATGTCGCAGAAGATGCAGTAGAAAGTGCCGTAGAAAGTTCAGCAGAAGGTGCCGGTGCCAGCGCCAGTGGAAAAGCGAGGAATTTTTTAAGTTCTGCGATGTCATCACTCGCTATGCCATCCTCCTCCTCATCGACGTCAAGTGATTCTGGATCCTCCGGCGAAATTACACCGGTTTCATCCGAAAGTAGTAGTGCAAGGGATCGCGCATTGATGGTCAGTGAAATCGCGGATCAAATCGCAGTGATTATTTGCAATGTACTCGTAAACGGCGAACAACTTCCGGGAATGGAGTCGTCGGGTCAATTACCCTTGCAGACAATGATTGTTCAACTTTTAATCAATCAGATCAATGGTATTTTCCAAGATCAAAATTCGAAAAATAGAATGGCCGATATATTTTTAGCAAAAATAGATTCGATCTCTTCCTCTATCAAAGGGAGTGGGGCGTTATTAATCGCACTTTTAGATGGTCGCTCGAGACAGTATAGTGAAGTAAAAAGTTTATTGACACGCGTGTTAGAATCTGCGGCAGAAAAATCCGAGTCTATTACGAATGATACTGAATTTATCTCCTTTTTTATAAAAAATGCGATATCGACGCTTCAGAAAAAGCCCAAGGAGATAGTGTCCCCGGAGACATTAGTGGTTCGATCGCGTGAATCTCGTGAATTTCGTCAACGTATGCACGGTTCACCCGGTGCTACTATTAATGAATCCAAAATGTTTGGTGGCAATGGTCAACCAACAATAGTACAAGGGCTATCAGAAGGACCGTCAACAATAGTATTGCCGGAACCAATCGTACAATCACAATCAGAAAAACCGACAATAGTACCGACACACGAATCGTTACAATATATAACATCACCACCTGTAGAACACAGACAATTAGAACCGCATCTAGAACAAGGAGAATCAGAATCTCCTCGTCACCTACCAGAACAAGTAGGACCAGAACACGGACCAGAACCAGAACAAGAACAAGAACCACAAGAACAACCGCAACAACAGGGAGTGGAAAATGTTATACCCGTCGACGAAAAAACAAAACAAATACTGGTTTCTTATGCGCAAAAATTGGTGGAACAATTGTCCAGTCAAATGGATACAATGAACGGGATGTTGTCCAATCGAATGCTGAGCGCGGTATCCAATCATATCGAAAAAAGCAGTCAAATCGCAAAAACAATCGCGCATTTAATCGGAAATTCATTGTCTCAAACTGTATTGGAGAAATTGAGACAAGACACAAATCAAGGGCCGTTTAACATTTTATTATGCGATATGTTGTATAATGAGGAGGACAGTTTGTCCGATGCCATTCAAACCGCATTCACAAAAGAGTTTGAACGTTTGAAAAAACAAAATGCCAAATTGAATCCGACCAACAAATTACCACCAGTCCCCAGTACAATTGTGCAAAATCCTAGTTTTGTCGATAATGTGATCAAAGAACTTCTGCAAACACTCAATGATCAAATCGTCGAGAAAATATCAGGTGGTCAATCTGGCGGCAAGAAAAAATCCACGATCCGTAAGTTTTCTGCAAAAACAATGCGCCGCACGCGTAGGAAAAAGGGGAAGGTGGTGCGCACTCATCGAAAAAGCGTTCGAAGACATAGAAAAACGAAGGGATCGCGATGAAGGGGGGCACGGCGCAATATTTCATCGTTCGCATCTTTCTTCTACCTTTATAATTTTTGTAATTTCGCACCATTTTTTAGAATGTTTGTTTATTTCATTTTCTACAAGAGTTTTATATTTTTCTTTGCAAGATAATTTATTGAAGTTCGTCTCATTGGTGTATATAATAATAGGATTTGTTTTGGGCGTTAAAATTTGTTTTGTGTATTCGTTCATTTTTTCTTCATAATCTTCTGCATCTTCATCAAATTGAAGGTCATCATAATATCCCCTTTTTCTATCCAATTCAACTTCTAAATACTCATCCTTGTTATAATAAATACGCAAAAGTTTTAGAATATAATAGTCGCAACCCATTATAGACAAATACTATATGGTTTTATGTGTTTTACGTCGAGAAATCAATTGTCCAAGATCGATTTTTGATTGTACTATATATTTATTTTCTCAAATATGTGTATAAAAGAAAAATGGAAAATGGACTAACTATGGTGTTGCATTCCGTTATCATCGGTATTTTGCTGTATATTTTTATGATTTATATACTCGGCCAGAAACAAGCAGTGGCTGAAAACAGAACTATATTGATATCCGCGTTTATATTAGTGTATATGATTTTATTTGGCCACGGACTGCCCACCTCGATGAATAAAAATTTATGAGGTATTTTTATCGGGTTACACTCTTGAGTAGACCGAAGATAATAATAATATTCGAATTATTTAGAATATTATTTTTTGTGATTTTTGTAAGTTTTTATTCGTTTTATCTTTAGCCCTATATTTAGCCTAGCCTTATATTTAGACGTTTATTTTGCTGCCAAATGGTTTGATTTTAGATTCAAAGTTTACACTTTTACACTTCTGCATTACACCTCTGCACTTGGGGCGGCGGCGACAGGTGCCTTGGTCTTGCGGGGACCGGTCGTTCTCGGGCGAGATGTGCGGCCATTGCGCTGGACAGGGGTATAGCCATCATCCTGGCGGCTTCCGCGAGGTGTAGGGCTGCCCGTCTCGTTGATCACCTCATCCATCGTAGGGCGCGAACGGTAGGCGGGCTGCGAAGATGAAGAGGAGGATGACGCCACCATCGCCAGTCTACGCGTCTCGCACATAATCGCGCCTCCCATAATGCCCGTCACATCGGTCGCGTGAAACTCGTGCTTCTCATTCTCGGAACGGATCAGAACGAACTCCACATACTCGCCCTGGACCAAATACTTGTATTGCGAGTTGGTCACGCGGATCGATGAAAAGTGGACGAAAATATCCTTGTTCGAATACTCGCCCTCTCCGCATACAGTGAGGAAGCCAAATCCCGACTTGTTATTGAACCACTTTACCAATCCTGTAAGACGCTGACCCTCACACTGTGTTTCTTGCTCTGTAGACATTGCTTGTGCTTATGATCTATAATGGGTGATATTATTTATATTGTTTGACCGAATAAATTATATTTATTTAGATCGTATATATTATATAGCTGTTCCGGTGATTGATCGCGATGAAATATACTACTTTAGGCATCTCTTCGCGCAAAGCAATTTCGATCGGATTTCTGGTCGCCACCATTTTTATCGCTCTCCTCCTGAGCGGAATTCCGATGTTGATCAGTGAAAACGTGGCAATGATGCCTGTTCTTCCGATGGGCGGACGCGAGAATTTTGCTTCCTCCTTGGAATCGACCAAAACAATGCCGATGCGTGTGGATCCCGTTCCAGTAGTCCTCCACGATAAGGCGACAGTGCCGAAGGAGGAGAAAATCGTCGGAACGGATCTGGGACCGAGTCCGATGCCTTCCTCCACGCCCGCGACCAAGGTATTTGATCAAATATTTAGTATGAATGCGGACGGAGAGAAATTCAACGTGATCAGCAGTTTTTAGAGGCCACCTTTTTTACCGGTAGCCTTTTCAGGCCACCTTTTTCACACGCGATTTCTTCGCTTTTTTACCAACGGTTCGGTCATTGCGAACGCTCTCGATGATTTCCGCGGGGTAATCCATATCTTCCAAGATTCGCACAGCGCCCTGGATCTTGGAAATCCCCGGCCGCATACGATACGTATATTCGATTCCCCCGTTTTTCAGTAAAACCACGTCCATCTTGCAATTTTGTATCTTCGGCGATTTCTTCAGTTTGGTGCAAATCGACACGTAATGCGTCGTCAAAATGAAATCCACATTGTCGAATTTCGTCAAGTATTTCAAGAAGGCATAGGCGGACTTGGTCGCCTCCAGTGGATTCGTCCCCGAATAGAGTTCGTCAAATATACAGTAATGGCGCGTTTTATTGTCCACATTGTTTCGAATCACGTCGATAATCTCTTTGCATCGACGCGACTCGGCTTGGAATAAACTGTCACGCTCCGACGTGTCGGGGATGTTCAAATACGAATGGATGTGGGTATATGGGTTTATCGTACACGACCCGTAAAATCCGTACCCGATTTGTTGCGAAAAAATCACGTTGATAGTGCTCGTCTTTAGCAGCGTCGTCTTCCCCGATGCATTCGGTCCGGTAATAATTACGTTGCGACTTAGATCGCACCGGTTTTTCACGTGGACCTGGTCGTAATAGGGGGGGTAATACTGGTCGTCAAATGTGCAACTGGCGGATGCATCAAATATCGCTAAATTGATGTGTCCCGCGACAAAATGGGTATTCACTCCTCGCAAATTGTCCAAGAATCCCTCGAAACCGAATGAGTAGCGAATACTGGTCTCATATACCGCGTTCGAATGCATCTCATAATAACACTTCAGCAGATATCCCACCTCGCCCATTTTCGCGACGAAGTGGCGGACGGGTCGGATCGGTTCCAACTCCTGTCGGAATTGGCGCAGGACATCGCAATGTCCGGCCACCGTTTCGCAAAAGGCCGTGTAGGTGGGTTTCGACCAGTGTGCGGCCACGAATTGGTCCATATTTTCGATGGATTGTCCAAGATACTCGCGCATTTCCACCAATTGTTCGTTGATTCGATGGATGTTTTGGTAGAATCGCTTGCACAACAGAATGTTTTGGTAGACTTGGTACAGATATAACCCTAAAGTAATGAATATGTAGGCGAGTTTGTCCCAAGAAATCGCGCTTAAATTGGAGAGGGCTTTCCCGATAAAATGGTGTTTTGCGATATCTTTGAGGACCTCGATATATACGGAAAATGTGATCGGAATGCCGCGGATCTTTAGCAAAATGAAGGGGAATATCAGAAATAGGAGGGGGATGATGAGACTGAGGACGGGGGACATGATGTTGGCGATTGAGAGGACTTGTAAAAACCCGGGGGAACGATTTAGGGATTTTATGATGTCCCATTCCACGAAACAGTATTTTTCCAAGAAGAATCCGTCTTGCTTGGTATCTTTCCAGATTTCCATTAGGCCGGCGTGATTTATGCGGGGAGGGGCGGATGTGCAAGCACCAACACCGGCACCAGCATTCGATTTCGTCGCAATCTCTTGGATAACTTGTTGCGTATCTTGGAGATATTGGGTATTTGTGGTGAATTGTTTCTTCCATTCGTGGATCATCGCAGAACCGAATGGATGCGACGGCAAGAATAAATGGTCATACATCGATTTTGAGGTGTTCGAGGTGGTCGAGGTGGTCGTATCTAACTCTAAATCTTGGCTGACGATTGAAGAGAGGGGGCGAATTTGGTCGGCCGGGAGATATGTGATCGGCAATTGAAACGGAGAATGGAGCGGTATTGTGGACGGATCGATTGATCTGGTCGCAGTTTGTTCAGATTCGTCATCTTGGACAGGAACTCCGGAGACTTCGGCAACCATTGTATTTATTTGGCGTTTTGTGGTATTTACCAACTCTTCTGTCCAAGAAAACATCGGAGAGAAAAAGGTGGCGAAAAGAATCCTATATTATCTAGAATCATAAAAGGAGAAGATAAGTAAACGCGAAAGTCGATAGTATATATTTGGTCCATCTATCCTTGAATATTTATTGGTATATACATCCGAGTTGATACATCGTGGTTTACAATACTAACTTATTAATGTAAATAATTAAGTAATACATATATAAATCTGTGTATAAATTAATGGATCCCCTCGATATAAACGATCCAAATTATGGATTTTATCCTGGACAGGATCTTTCTGGTGCAAACTTCAACGGTACTGATTTTAGTAACGATCCCTCGAATAATCTTAGTTTTGCAAATTTAACAAATGCATTGATGGAAAATTGTAATTTTAGTGGATTCGATTTGACAAATGCTGACCTTACAAATGCGAACCTTTCGGGAACAAACCTTTCGAGTGCAACACTTACAGGTGTAATTAGTTCAGGTATTATAGGAACACCGATTAATTTACCAGCAGAATGGATACTTGCAAATGGATATTTATATTTTATTGGTCCTGCTGCAAATTTAACAAATGCGGATTTATCTGGTACTGATCTTTCAGGTGTCGATTTGACAAGTTCGAATTTAGCAAGTGCGAATTTAACAAATGTGAACCTTACAAGTGCAAATCTTACAAATGTGGACATTTCAGGAACAAACTTTTCAGGTGCAACACTTACAGGTGTAATTAGTTCAGGTATTATAGGAACGCCAATTAATTTACCAGCAGGATGGATACTTGCAAATGGATACTTAGTTGGTCAAGGTGTAAATTTGACAGGTGTGGATTTATCCGGTACAGATCTTACAACTGTCAATTTTGTTGGCGTTCGAGCAATTAATATTATTGGTACACCTGTATTACCAGGTGGTTATACACTTTCAAATACAATCCATTCCGGACAAATATTAATTGGACCCTATGTACGATTAACAAATATAAATCTTAGTGAATCCGTGTTTACAAGTAATAATATTAACCAAATTGATTTTACTGGGTCGGATTTCTCAGGTGCTACTATATATTATAATAATCTTTATGTGTGTAATTTCACAAATGTAAATTTCACGAATGCAAATGTTAGTAGAACAGGCTTTTTTCACGCAAATTTAACAAATACCAACTTTACAAATGCAAATTTAAATCGTATGTCTGCGTACAATATTACAATAAATAATGGGAATATGCCGATTTTGCCACCCGAATATTATATAATTCAAACAACAAATTTGAAATACGCATTGGTCGGTCCATACGTAGTTTTAACAGATTATGGGTTTACAAATCTAGATATGGCTGGACTTAACCTTACAGGTGTAGAGGCAATACACACTCTATTTAATGATACGGACCTTTCTGGTACAGACCTTTCTGGTACAGACCTTTCTGGTGCAAATCTTACCGGTACAAATCTTACCGGTGCAAATCTTACTGGTACAAATCTTATCGGTGCAAATCTTACTGGTGCAAATCTTATCGGTGCAAACCTTACCGGTGCAAACCTTACCGGTGCAAATATTACAAGGGTGGATTTTACAGAAACAAATGTTTCAAATGCAATTTTTACAAATATTATAGGAAGACCAAATAGTTTACCAACGAGTTGGATATTTGTAAATGGATATTTAATTGGTCCTGCTGTAAATTTAACAAATGCGGATTTGTCTGGATTAGACCTTTCTGGCGTCGATTTGACAGGTGCGAATCTTACCAATACTATTCTTTCAGGAACAAACTTTTCAGGAACAACACTTACAGGAGTAATCAGTTCAAACATTTCAGGAACACCGATTAATTTACCAACCGGATGGTTTCTTGTAAATAAACATTTATATTTCATTGGTCCAACTGCAAATTTATCTGGTGCAGACCTTTCAGGTGTAGACCTTTCAGGTGTCGATTTGACAGGTGCGAATCTAACTACTGCGAATCTTACCAATACTATTCTTTCAGGAACAAACTTTTCAGGAACAACACTTACAGGGGTAATCAGTTCAAATATTACAGGAACACCAATTAATTTACCAGCAGGATGGATATTTGCAAATGGATATTTAATTGGTCCCGGTGTAAATTTAACAGGTTTGGATTTATCCGGTGTAGATCTTTCTGGATTTGATTTGACAGGTGCTAATCTTACAAATACTAATCTTTCAGGAACAAACTTTTCAGGAACAACACTTACAGGGGTAATCAGTTCAAATATTACAGGAATACCGATTAATTTACCAACAGAATGGTTTCTTGTAAATAAACATTTATATTTCATTGGTCCGACTGCAAATTTATCTGGTGTAGACCTTTCAGGTGTAGACCTTTCAGGTGTAGACCTTTCAGGTGTCGATTTGACAGGTGCGAACTTAACTACTGCGAATCTTACCAATACTATTCTTTCAGGAACAAACTTTTCAGGAACAACACTTACAGGGGTAATCAGTTCAAATATTACAGGAACACCAATTAATTTACCAGCAGGATGGATATTTGCAAATGGATATTTAATTGGTCCCGGTGTAAATTTAACAAATGCGGATTTATCCGGTGTAGACCTTTATGGACTTGATTTAACAGGTGCAAACTTTACAAATGTCAATTTGACCAATGTTGATCTTACAAGTGTCAATCTTAATGGCATTCGTGCAATTTATATTATTGGTACACCTTTATTGCCAGGTGGTTATATATTTGTGAATACAAACTATTCTGGTCAAATACTCATTGGTACAAATGTAAGATTGACCAATGTAGATCTTAGAGGAGTAGATTTTTCAAATATTTTTTATGATCAAATAAATTTTGCTGGATCAGATCTTTCAGGTGCAATTTTTATAAATACTTTGTTAATTTCTGCAAATTTAACAGATACCAATTTTACAAGTGTAGTTTTTAATAATGCTACCATATACCAGATTTATATAAATAATGGTGGAAATATGCCAATTTTGTCACCTGACTATCATATTGTTCAAACTGCAAATATTGGATATGCATTAGTTGGACCATATGTAGGTGTAGCAAATTATGATTTTACAGACTTAAGTATGTCAGGATTCAATCTTACAGGTGTGACGGCAATAAATGCAGTACTTAATGGTACAGACCTTTCTGGTACAGATCTTTCTGGTGCAAATCTTGCAAATGCAAATCTTACAAATACTATTCTTTCCGGAACAAACT
>Ga0316228_1002431_pt1 | contig 16460 bp, 15 predicted proteins | sample TBH18021metaG_FD_206005 | JGI IMG/M metagenome (GOLD analysis project Ga0316228, IMG submission 206005) | Freshwater microbial communities from Trout Bog Lake, Wisconsin, USA - TBH18021 | ecosystem: Environmental > Aquatic > Freshwater > Lake > Hypolimnion/Profundal zone | place: USA: Wisconsin... | reverse complement strand
GTGGCGATTTCCGCGGCGGCGTGGGTCAGATAGTCGCGGTCGCGCTCGGCTTCGGCCGCCGCCGAGCGGGCCACCCCAAGCTCCTCCTCGAGCGCTTGCACCCGCGCCCAGGCCGCAGCCGTTGATCGCGCATCGATCTTGCCGAAGGCGTCGAGAAGGTCGCGGTGACCTCGCGGATTGAGCAAGCCGCGATCGTCATGCTGACCGTGGATTTCGACGAGGGTCGCGCCAAGCTCGCGCAAGGTCGCGGCGGGAACCGGAGCGCCGCTTGCATAGGCACGGCTGCCGCCATCGGCCTTGAGCTGCCGCCGCAGGAGCAGGGGTTCGCCCGGCTCGGCTTCGATCCCGGCCTCGTCGAGCAGCGACAGCGCCGGATGGTCAGTGGGCAGGTCGAAGGAGGCGGTCACCGCGGCCGCCTCCTGCCCGCTCCTGACCAGTCCGCTGTCGGCGCGGGCGCCGAGCGCCAGCCCGAGGGCATCGAGGAGGATCGACTTACCGGCGCCGGTCTCGCCGGTCAGCACACCCAGGCCGTCGCCGAACTCGAGTTCCAGCCGGTCGATCAGCACCACATCGCGGATGACGAGTTGCCGCAGCACTCCCCCGCCCCGCTCGTCCGGCCTAGCTTGCGCGGGCGGCGGCGGCTGCGACCTGTCGCGGCGCCTTGCGCTGGATCAAGTCGTAGGCGTGCTTGTACCAGTCGCTGCCCGGATAGTTGCGGCCGAGCACCGCTGCCGACTTCTCCGCCTCGGCGGGGATGCCGAGCGCGAGATAGCTCTCGGTCAGGCGCATCAGCGCTTCGGGGGTGTGGCTGGTCGTCTGATATTTGTCGACCACGCTGCGAAAGCGCTGGACCGAGGCGAGCCAGTTGCCCGACCGCTGGTAAAAGCGCCCGATCTCCATCTCCTTGCCCGCGAGATGGTCGTTGATGAGGTCGAGCTTGAGGCGCGCGTCCGACGCGTAGCGACTTTCCGGATAGCGGCGGATGAGCTCGTTGAAGCTGTCGAGTGCCTGGCCCGTCAGCTTCTGGTCGCGGGTCACGTCCGCGATCTGATTGTAGTAGCTCATCGCGATCAGATAGCTCGCGTAGGGCGCGTCCTTGTTGCCCGGGTGGATCGTCAGGAAGCGCTGGGCCGAGCTCACCGCATCGGGATACTTCTGCGCCATGTAATAGCTGAACGCGCTCATCAGCTGCGCGCGCCGCGCCCACACCGAATAGGGATGCTGGCGCTCGACCTCGTCGAACAGTTTGGCGGCGGTCTCGTAGTCCTGGCCGTCGAGCCGTTCCTTGGCCACGCCGTACAGCGTGTTCACGTCGCTCGCGACATAGTTGACGTCGCTCTTGGCGCGATTGCGGGCACAGCCGGTGACCGGAAGGATGATCGCGCAGGCGACAAGCGCGGTCGCGACCCGGGGAAACTTCAGCATGGGAGGCCTTCTAACGCTGACGACGGAGGAGGGAAAGCATGCGCTTACAGCGCAGCCCAGATGAACGTCCGCTTAGCTCGCTCAGACCACGGCGCCATCGTCGCGGCGGACCAGTTTCTCGCCCTCGTCGGACTTGAGGAAGCTGTCGGGACGAACGCCAAGCCAGACCAGGATCGTCGCCGAAATGTAGATCGACGAATAGGTGCCGACGAAGATGCCGATGAAGATCGCCACGGTCAGCCCGAAGATGACCTCGGGCCCGAAGATCATCAGCGCGCCGAGCGCGAGCAGGATCGACAGCGAGGTGACGATCGTGCGGCTCAGCGTCTCGTTGAGGGAGAGGTTGAGCAACGGCACGGTCTGCATCTTGCGATATTTTCGCAAATTCTCGCGGATGCGGTCGTAGATGACGACGGTGTCGTTGAGCGAATAGCCGACAATGGTGAGCAGGGCGGCGACCACGTTCAAATCGACCTGCAGCCGGGTCAGCGCGAAGAAGCCGAGGATCATCGAGACGTCGTGGAACAGCGTCACCAGCGCGCCGACACCGAACTGCCATTCGAAGCGGAACCAGATGTAGAGCGCGATTCCGAGCATCGCGAGACCGATCGCCATGGCACCATCGGTCGCGAGTTCCTCGGACACCTTGCCCGAGACGGTCTCGACCGAATCGACGCGGCTGCCTGGATATTGCTGCTGGAGCATGGTCTGAAGCTTGGTGGTCGCGGCGTTGGCGGCAACGGCCCCACCCGGCGGCAGCGGCAAGCGGATCTGATAGGTGCGCGGGCCGCCCGATTCCTGGATGCTCGCTTCGCCCAGCCCCAGCGTATCGACCCGGCCCCGCAGCTGGTCGACGTCGATCGGCTGGGTGAAGGTCGTCCGGACCATCTGGCCGCCGATGAAGTCGACACCCAGATTGAGCCCGCGCACCGCGACCAGCGCGAGGCTGGCGGCCGTGATCACGATCGACAGAATGAGCGCGATGTTGCGCACCTTCATGAAGTCGATGTTGGTGTTGTCGGGGACGAGCTTGAGCAGCCGCATGGGGCCTGGATCCTCAGATATGCAGTTCGCGCGGCCGGGTGCGCTTGACCCACAGGGCCACCAGCATGCGCGTGAAGTTCACCGCGGTGAAGACCGAGGTGATGATGCCGATGAACAGCACGACGGCGAAGCCGCGGACCGGGCCCGAGCCGAAATACCACATGATCGCGGCCGCGATCGTGTTGGTGATGTTGGCATCGAAGATCGCGGTCGAGGCTTCGCGATAACCGGTGTCGAGCGCGTCGAGGATCTTGCGGCCGCGCCGCAGCTCCTCGCGGATGCGCTCGTTGATCAGCACGTTGGCGTCGACCGCCGCACCGATGGTCAGCACGAAGCCCGCGATCCCCGGCAGCGTCAGCGAGGCATTGAAGATCGACATCACACCGAGGATCAGCAGCGCGTTCACGATCAGCGCGATCGTCGCGTAGATGCCGAAGCGCCCGTAGGTGATCAGCATGAAGATGATCACCGCAAAGATTGCGAGGCCCGAGGCTAGGATACCCTTGTTGATCGAATCGCGCCCGAGGTCGGGGCCGACCGAGCGCTGATCGACCGGGTTGAGCTTCACCGGCAGCTTGCCCGAGGCGAGGCTGATCGCGAGCTGGTTGGCGCTCTCGGTCGTGAAGTTGCCGCTGATCGACGCCTGTCCCCCCAGGATTGGCTCGTTGATGCTCGGCGCCGACAGGACCTTGTCGTCGAGAATGATCGCGAACGGCTTGCCGACATTCTCCTGCGTCGCGCGGCCGAAGCGCTTGGCGCCGGCGGCATTGAAGGTGATCGAGACATTGGGTCGGCCCGACTGCTGGTCGAACGACTGCTTGGCGTCGACCAGCTGGTCACCCGAGACCATGACGCGGCGCTGGACCGCGATAAAGCCGCCATCGACCAGCGGCAGCACCTGGCTACCCGCCGGGGCACGGCCCTGCGCGACCTGGGCGGGATCGGCGCTGAGGTCGACCAGCTTGAACTCGAGCCGGGCAGTCTCACCGATCAGCTTCTTGAGCTTCTCGGGATCATCGACGCCCGGCACCTGCACCAGAATGCGCTGGGCGCCCTGGTTGATGACGGTGACTTCGCGGGTGCCCGACGGATCGATGCGGCGGCGGACGACATCGCGCGCGACCGTCAGCGCTTCCTTGAGCGCGGCCTCGGTCCCTTGCGGGGTGGGGGCCATGACGACGCGGTTGCCGTCATACGCCTGGACGTCCCACACGCGCGTCCCGGTCAGCCCGACCGGCGCGGCGAGCGTGCGCACACGTTCCATCGCGGTGTCGAGCTGCGCCGGATCGCGAACGATGAAACTGAGCTTGCCGCCAGATTGCGAGATATCGCCGATGGCGACCTGCGGATCGCGCCTAAGCTCGGTCCGGATATTCTCTTCCATAGCCGTCAGGCGCTGCTTGGCGAAGTCCTGAAGGTCGGCTTCCTCGAGCAGCTGGCTGCCGCCGGCGAGGTCGAGCCCGAGGCTGATCTTGCTGTGCGGCAGGAAGCGCGGATAATGATCGAGCGCCGACTGCGGCAGCAGGCTCGGGATGGCGAACAGCACCCCAACCGCGATCGCCAGCCAGATGAGCGTGATCTTCCAGCGGGGAAAATCGAGCATCAGTCGTTGGCCGGCTTGGCGTTGGGTGTAAGGACCTGGGCGATGGTGCTCTTGACCACCCGCACCTTGATCCCCGGCGCGATTTCGACCTCGGCCTCATTGTCGTCGATCACGCGCGACACGCGGGCGCGGATGCCGCCGGCCGTAACGATCTCATCGCCCTTCTTGATCGCCGACACGGCGGTCTGGTGATCCTTCACCCGCTTTTGCTGCGGGCGGATCATCAGCACGTAGAAGATCACGAACACCAGCAGCCAGGGCGCGAGGCCGAGAAGGAAGCTGGTGGGGCCCGGTGCCGCCGTACCCGCGCTCGTCGCGGCAGTGAGGAAAAGCAGGCTCGTCATCGCGGTGAGATCAATCCTAGGGGCTGATGTGATCGTCCGGAAAGAAGCGTCCCCCCGGACGCTCCTTGGCGCCGAATGATGGTCGGAGCGACAGGATTCGAACCTGCGACCCCCACACCCCCAGTGTGATGCGCTACCAGGCTGCGCTACGCTCCGACCCGGCGGGGCATCTAGGCGGCAAGCGCCGGATAAGCAAGGCATTGAGGGCAAGCGCGTGAAACGAACAAGACGGCGACGGTCGAATGGTGGCGCCCGCCGCTGGATGAAGCGGCTGGGCGCCATCCTGCTCGCCATTCCGGCCCTGTATCTCGCCCTGGCGCTGGTCGGAGCGCTGGTGCCGCTCAATCGCGAATGGCGCGAGACCGAGGCGCCGGACACCACCATCTACTTGCGGTCGAACGGCATCCATGTCGACATCGTCATGCCCGCCGTCGCGCAGGGGCTCGACTGGCGGCCCTATTTTCCAGCGCGCGACTTCGCCGATCCATCCGCCGCCAGCCGCTGGTTCGGGTTCGGCGCGGGCGAACGGCGGGTCTATCTGGAGACGCCGACCTGGGCCGACATCACGCCGCGGACCTTGTGGTTGGCGATCGGCGGCGGCGAGCGCGTCCTGCACGTCGACCGAACCACCATTCCGGGCGACAATCTGGTCGCGATCCGCCTCCGGCCCGAGGAATATCGCCGATTGTGGGCGGCAATACGGGCGCAGTTCGTGCTCGGACCCGATGGACGGCCGCAGCGGTTGGCCCATCGCGGCTACGGCCCGGACGATGCCTTCTATCGCTCGGGCGGCCGCGCCAGCGCGATCAACACCTGCAACCAGTGGGTCGCGGACCAGCTGCGGATTGCCGGCGTGAAGGTCAGCGCTTGGGCGCCCTTCCCGCTGGGCTTGCGCTGGCGCTACCGGAAGGTGCCGTCACCCCAGCGTTGAGCCGGAGTGACGACAGCCATCACAGCACGTAGCGGCTAAGGTCGGTGTCGCGGGCGATCCCGCTCAACTGCGCTTCGACGAAGCCCGAGTGGACGATCACCGTCTCGCCCTTGCGGTCCTCCGCCTCGAAACTGACTGCCTCGAGCAGTTTCTCGAGCACGGTCTGCAGCCGCCGCGCACCGATATTCTCGATCGCCTCGTTCACCTCGGCGGCGATCCGGGCCAGGCTGCGGATGCCGTCGTCGGTGAAGGTGATGGTCACCCCCTCGGTCGCCAGCAACGCGCGATATTGTTCGGTCAGGCTGGCGCGCGTGTCGGTGAGGATGCGGACGAAATCGTCTTCGCTCAACGCCTTGAGTTCGACCCGGATCGGCAAGCGGCCCTGCAATTCGGGCAGCAGGTCGGACGGCTTGGCGACATGGAACGCGCCCGAAGCGATGAACAGGATGTGGTCGGTCTTGAGCGGCCCATATTTGGTCGCGACCGTCGTCCCCTCGATCAGTGGAAGCAGGTCGCGCTGGACGCCTTCGCGGCTGACCGACCCGCCGCGCACGTCGCTGACCGCGATCTTGTCGATCTCGTCGAGGAAGACGATCCCATTCTCTTCGGCATCGGCGAGTGCGGCGCGATTGACGTCGTCCTGGTCGAGCCTCTTGTCCGCCTCCTCCTCGACCAGCTTGGCGAAGGCTGCGGGCACCCTGAGCTTGCGCCGCTTCTTGGGCGGCCCGCCCATCGCCTTGCTCATCATCTCGGACAGGTTGATGACCCCCATTCCCCCGCCGCCCGGCAGGTCGAAGGGCATCGCCGGTGCCTCGCTCACCTCGATCTCGACCTCGGCTTCATTTAGCGCGCTATCGGCGAACCGCTGGCGAAAGCTCGCGCGGGTCGCTTCCGACGATCCCTTGCCGGTGAGCGCGTCGAGCAAGCGCTCCATCGCCGCATCCTCGGCGGCGGTGCGGACGCGCTCGCGGCGCCGTTCCTTCTCGAGCCGCACGGCCTCCTCGACCAGGTCGCGCGCGATCTGCTCGACGTCGCGCCCGACATAGCCGACCTCGGTGAACTTGGTCGCCTCGACCTTGACGAACGGCGCGTCGGCCAGCTTCGCCAGCCGCCGGCTGATCTCGGTCTTGCCGCACCCGGTCGGCCCGATCATCAGGATGTTCTTGGGCGTGACTTCGCCGCGCAGCTCGGGTCCGAGCTGCTGTCGCCGCCAGCGATTGCGCAGTGCCACTGCGACCGCGCGCTTGGCGTCGGATTGGCCGATGATATGCTCGTCCAAGGCCGCGACGATGGCCTTGGGGGTCAGATTGTCGTTCATTGCGTTCCTAAACTGACTCGACCGTCAGGCGGTCGTTGGTGAAGACGCAGACTTCGGCCGCGATCGCCATCGCGCGCCGGGCCAGCTTCTCGGGATCGGGTTCGTAATCAACCAGCGCTTTCGCCGCCGACAGCGCGTAATTACCGCCCGAACCGATCGCCGCGATGCCATGCTCGGGCTCGAGCACGTCGCCGTTGCCGGTGAGGATCAGCATCACCTCGGCATCCGCGACGATCATCAGCGCCTCGAGGTTGCGTAAGTATTTGTCGGTCCGCCAGTCCTTGGCAAGCTCGACTGCGGCGCGCAGCAGCTGGCCGTGATGCGTCTCGAGCTTCTTCTCGAGCCGCTCGAACAAAGTGAAGGCGTCGGCGGTTGCGCCCGCGAAGCCGGCGATGACCTTGCCGTCCTTGCCGATCCGTCGGACCTTGCGCGCATTGGGCTTCATCACCGTGTTGCCCATGCTGACCTGACCGTCGCCGGCGATCACCGTGCGGCCGTCCTTCTTCACGCCCAGGATCGTGGTCCCGTGCCATTGTTCCAAGTTTTGGCTTCCTTCCGCTCTTACGCGGGAGAAGTGGGAAGCGCGGTGGCGGAGCGCAAGAAAGTCACCGCATCCTCGAGCACGGGCAGGCGATTGCGGAACAGCCGCGAGAGCGCGATCAGCGGATCGACGTGGTTGGCTTGCGGGTAGATGTTGAGCACCACCGGGGCGCCGAGGGACTCCAGCTTGGCGGCGAGGACCCGGCTGTTCTTGGCATAGACCAGCCGGTCGGACTGACCGTGGAGGAGCAGCATCGGGGGCGCGTCGGCGCGGACGTGGGTGATCGGCTGGGTCTCGACCGGGTCGGGCCAGTGTGCGAAGGCGGCGCGTCCGCGATATTCGCGAAAGGGATGGAAATCGTAGGGGCCGCTGAGCAGCGCGGCGCCCTTGATCGTGTCGCGGGGTAGGTGCACCCCGGCTAGCCAGCGCTCGTCGAGCGCCAGCATCGCCGCGATATAGGCTCCCGCGCTATGCCCTGACAATCCTATCCGGGCCGGATTGCCGTCATAATCGGCGATGTTCCTCGCCACCCAGCACAGGGCGAGCGCCGCGTCCCACAGGAACCCTGGATAGCGCACCTTGGGAACGAGCCGGTAGTCAGGCACCACTGCGCAGAAGCCGGCGTCGGCAAAGGCCGCCGCGGCAAAGCCGTAGTCAGTGCGGTCGCCCGAATGCCAACCGCCGCCATAGAAGAAGACGACCACCGGCCACCCACCCTCGGGCTGCGTCATTCGCAGCGGCGGGAGCCAGATGTCGAGATGGTGTCGTTCGTGCGGTCCGTAGCGGACGCCGCGGCCCACCTGCCGCGCCCCGCCTCGCCCCGCCATCAGCCGGTCGGCACGGTTGAGAACCGCCAGCGCATTCCAGCCGCGGGTCTCGAACAGGTTGGCGATGGTTCGCGGCAGATCCTGCCACGGCCGCTTGACCGGCGGACGTACCACCTAGGCGGCCACCTTCCGGTGCCGGCGGAAGTGCTTGCGGCCGTGCCATCGCCGCCGGATCGGATCGAACAGGCTCTTGTGCGTCATGCCCTCGAACATCAGGTCGGGGCTCTTGGGGTCGAGCAATTCCCGGTCGGCGATGAACTCGGCCGCTTCGGACGGCTCCTCCATCGGCAGCGGAACGAGCGAACGGCCCGGACGGCGCAGCTCCTCGATCGTCGCCAGCAGCGAGCCGGTTCTCTCGAAGCTCGCCGCGACCTCTGCGGGCTCCGCCCCCAGATGCTCGGCGATCAGCCTGGTGCGGAGCGTGGCGATCGCCTCGTGGGCTGCACCCTCGTCCGCCTCAAGCGCAAGATCGCATTCGCTGTCGAGGCCGAGGCTGCGGTTGTTGAGGTTGGACGAGCCCACCCTAAGCACCTTGTCGTCGACGATCATGACCTTGGCGTGGACGTAGATGTCCTCGCCCTCCTCGGTCTTGGGTGTAAAAATGCGAAAGCGATTGCCGCGGTCGTGCGGGCCGATCACCTGCGCCAGCCGGACCCGCGCGCCGTCCATCGCCACCTGCTCGAGCCAACCGTCGGCGGAGAGCGGCTGGACCATGACGATCTCGGGAGGATCGGGTTGTTCAAGCCGGCGGATGATCGCGGCAGCGATGACGGGGGAGGTGAAATACTGATTTTCGGCATAGATGAAGCGCTCGGCACGCTCGATCATGTCGACGAACAGCGCTTCCACCTCCTTGACCGCGGGCCAATCGCGATAGGCCGCGACATTGCGCGCAACGGCGATGTCGTGCTTCTCAAAATTCGGCTGGAGGCCCTCTGGCCAGACGCATTCGGGCAGGTTGAGCGTCTGCAAGCGCTCGTCGGTAGCGCGGTGCCAGCGATCGCGCGCAATGTCACTCAGAGCCGCCGCCGCGGGACCGTCGACCGCCATCGTAACATCGTGCCACGGGCTATATTCGCTCCCGTTCGGCCGCACCCGGCCGGGATCATGGTCGGCGTGGGCGGGACGGTCCCAGCGGTCGCTGGTCATGTCGATGCCGCCGCAAATGGCGAAGCAGTCGTCGATGATCACGATCTTCTGATGATGGCTGCAGCCCGTCGGATGCGCATGGTCGAGCTTGAACCGGATTCCCTTCTGCCAGGCCAGCCGCGCCACCCACAGGATCGCGCTGCCGCGGAGCAGAGTCTTGAGCGCGCCGAGGTCCCATTTGAGAATCAGGATCTCGAGCTCCGGCGTGCGACGCGGGAGGTTGAGCAGAAAGCTCCCCAGCGTCTCGTCGGGATCGCAGTCGCCCGTTCGATCGAGCGTGATGCGCGGGTCGAAATCCCAGCCGACGATCAGAATACGCTTCTTGGCCTGGAGCATCGCCTCGCGGATGACTCGATAATAATCGCAGGCATCCACGATCACGGCAGCGCGATCCGCGCGCGCCACCTTCCAGCAATTTTGCCCCGGTTTGAACAACGCCATCCCGCACCCCTATTCAGCCACCCTAGAAGGGCGCAAGGGGCCGCTTCGTTCCATGCCCGAAATCGAACGACTTCACCGGGCGGGCAGTTTCTCTAGCGTCAGCGTGGTTTCCGCGACTTTCTGCGGCGGCCGCTGTTGCGGACCCGGGCCCGTTCGTCCGGGCCAGGCTACGACCGCGATCGCCACCGCTAAGATGCCAAGAGCCATCATCAGCAACACGAAGGGCACCAGCCCCAGCAACGGTCGGTGCGGAGGCCGCTGCTCGCTTCCGATGAGCGCGGGTTGGGCCGTCAGCGGACGCCCGCTGGCGGCGCGGCGGTTGCGGCGCGGGGGCAGATAGTCCTCCGCACGGGTCCAGCTCCGCCGGCCCGGCCGCGGCGGCATCAGCTCGTCATGCTTCATGGACGACAATGTGGGACAGCAATCACCTGGGCTCAACGCCGCGACTCGCCCGAAGCCGCACCACCCGTCTCAAAGTCCAGCCCGCGCGCCGCAACTCGTCGCAAAAGCCGCTCTCAGGCGCAGCGCGCCAGGCGCAAGTCATAACTCCGCGCGCGGGCCGCCGCGAGCCGCTGGGTCGCGAGATCAGGCGCCATCGGCCGGCCGAAGCGATGCCCCTGCGCGAAGGGACAGCCGAGCACCCGAAGCATCGCTGCCTCGTCCTCGCGCTCGACCCCTTCGGCGACCACCTCGAGATCAAGGGTCTGGGCGAGGTCGAGGATTGCCCGGACGAGGCCCTGGTTGCGCGGTGAGCGCGACAGGCCAGTAACGAAGGACCGATCGATCTTGAGCGCCTCGAACGGAAAGCGATGCAGATGGCTGAGCGAGGAATAGCCGGTTCCAAAATCGTCGAGGCTCACCCGGACGCCCCGATCGCGCAGCCGATGCAGGGTCGCCCGCGCGCGCTCGGGATCGCGGATCGCGATATTCTCGGTGACTTCGAGGCGCAGGCGATCGGGGGCAAGCCCGCTGGTCACGAGCGCCTCTTCCACCTGGTCGCAGAAGCGGTCCTGCTTGAACTGCTTGGGGGAGACATTGACGCTGACATAGGGCGCGCTCGATCCGCTCCACCGCGCGGCCTGCCGGCAGGCTTGTGCCATCACGAACTCACCAATCTTGCCGATCAGGTCGATTTCCTCGGCCAGATCGATGAAGGCACTCGGCGGGAGCAGCTCCTGCCCGCCGCGCCGCCAGCGGAGCAGCGCCTCGAAGCCGCACACTTGCTCGGGCTCGTTGAGCGACACGATCGGCTGATAGTGCAGCTCGAATTCGCGACGCTCCAGCGCCAGGCCCAGCGCCGACTGCAGCGAAAAGCGCTCCTGGGCGGCCTGATGGAGCTCGGCTCCGAAGACGGTGATCCGTCCGCGGCCGCTCCGCTTCGCGTCATACATAGCGAGGTCGGCGTTGCGCATCAAATCCTCGGACCGCCGCGCGCCGGGTTCCGCGTAGGCGATCCCGATCGAGGAACTGACCGAATAAGTGATGCCGTCGACCATCAGGCGGAGCCGCTCGAGTGCCGACAACAGCGCCTGGGCGATTCCGGGTGCCGCTCCCCGCGCGCGCGGTCCCCACAGGAGGACGGTGAATTCATCTCCGCCAAAGCGCGCCAGCAAGGCATCGAGGCAGCCCTCCGCGCCGTCGTCGCAGCCGGTGAAATCGCTCAAGGTACGGCCGAGCGTATGCGCGACATCGATCAGCAATTGGTCGCCGCTATGGTGCCCCGCGCTGTCATTCACCAGCTTGAACCCGTCGAGATCCATGAACATGACGGCGACACCATCATGCTCGCCGGACCCGAGCGAAGACAGCACCGCCTCCAGTCGCTCGCGATATTGCACCTTGTTCGGCAGGCCGGTGAGCGCATCATGCTGCGCATCGTGCGTCAGCTTGCGAGTGAATCGCTCGCGCTCCACGACCCGGCCGAGCTGCAGCCCGATCTGGGTGAGCGTCTCGAGCAGTTCGGCGTCCTGCTGGAGCGGGGCGGCCGAGTAGAATTCAAGCACCGCGTTGACGTGGGCGCCGACGATGACCGGAAAGGCCATGGCACTGACCAGACCGAGGCGCTGCGCCGCGTCGAGGCGCAGGAAATTCTCGTCATCGGCAAGCAGCGGAACGTAGCAAGCCTCGCGCGTCTCCAGCACTCTTCCCGGCAAGCCGACGCCGGCGGCCAGGCGGCAGCGTCGGCTCTCCGCGATGAATTCGAGCAAATCGGGACTTGAGAGCTGGTGGATGCCGGACGCCCGCATCGTCCGCCCATCGTCCTCGACCAGAAAGACGTTCCCGATGACGCAGCCGGTGTGCGTGCAAATCTCTTCGATCGCGCGGGCATAGGCTTCTTCGGCCGAACTGGTGAGATTGGCGACGGTCGCGACCCGCTGCAGCAATTCGCTGCGCTGCTGGCGGAGGTAGAGGCGGCGCAAGCCGTCTTCCGCGATCGCCTCGGCGTCCTCGCGCGCCTTGCGCTGGCGCTCGAGCATCTGGCCGCAGCGCTGCAGGCGCGCATCGATCGCCGCACATTCGGAAGGGTCGGTCAGGCGGCCCACGTCACTGCCATCTGGCACTCCTCGGCCCCGTCGTGGGTGCAACGCTCATGAGCCACGGTCACCCTGGTCCGGAAGTGCGCTGCCACGCCCGCCAGGAAGCCTTCGACGAGGCTGCACAGGCGGCGGGGCGAACGATAGAGCAAGCGCGTTCCCTCCCCCTGCTCCACGGGGCTGAACCCGAAGTGCGGACAAACCGCACCGGGATAGAGCTTGCGCACCTCGGGATGGATGAGCGTGTTGACGCTAAGCAGGAGCGCGCCCGGCGAGGCGTGCCCGGACACGAGCGAGGGATAGCGCTCCGCCAGCCTGGGAAAGGCGCGTTCGCCAAACCAGCGAAGGACATCGTCCTCGCTCAGGCTGAGCGCCCTAGCTGCACTGGCGACCATCCCGAGCAGTTCGCGATCGGGATAATTGCCCAGCGAGGTGTAGCTTCCGCTTGCCCCGGAATCGTCGAGCAGCGCGAGCCAGGTCTCCTCGCCATACTCAACAAGGACGATCTCTTCGAGCAGATTGAAAATGATGCCCTTCATCGTGGCGCGCCTCAGCGGTTGCGAGGCAGCGCCATGGACGAAACGGACTAAGCGGGCCGTTGCAAGTCGCTCCGAAGTGGAGCGTCGTCAGGTGACCGTTGCGGGGCGGTAATATTCGCACTGCTGCCCGGCCAGAAGGTCGTGCAGCCCCGCTTCGCCGCCGAACTGGAAACCGACCTGTGAGGCATAAGAGGCGCAGGCCGCTGCCTTGGCGCGCCGCGCCTCCGCGCTGAGCGGCAGCGACCGCATGCCGCGGCGGTCAAGGCGGTCGCTTTGACGAACGGCGTAGGGCCAGTCTTCCCACCAGAAGAGCCGGGCAGGATCGAGCCGCTCGAGCGCCTCGCGGACGACCAGATGGTCCGCGTGATTGCCGATCCCGAGCGGGCCCAGAACGGCACTCGGGCGAAGCTCGGCTACCAGCGCCGAAAGCGAATCGCTGACCGCGCCGCCGATGCCGTCATCGTCTCGCACGCCGGCGAACAGGTCCGGCGCGCTGTGGTAGCCGCGATGGGGCGCCTCGAGCAGTGGAAGATGCCGCACCTCGAGCCCGAGCAGCCTGCACGCCGCTTCATCCTCCGCCCGGCGCAGCGCCATATAGTCGATGTCGGCGGCAAGACCCTTGTCGATCTGGCAGGCGAGCGCGAACCCCTCCGGCTGTGCCACATTGCCGGTGAACACCGTAGCGACGACCACCCGGCACCCGCGCCTGGCCAGCCGGCGCAGCAGCGCACCGGCGGAGAAGACCGCATCGTCGAGATGCGGCGACACGGCCAGGATCGTGGTCACAGAAGGTGCGGCTCGGCCCGGAAGCGGCACGGCGCGATGGGCAGCGCGGGTGAGAAGTCCGTGTCGGGCTCGCTCCCGGCAAGCGTCTCATAGAGCTGCATGATCTGCCCCGCGACGGCTTGCCAGCTGTAGGTCGACCGGCACTCCTCGAGCGCGGCCGTGGACAGGCGCGTCGCGGCGGCCGGACTGGCCACCAGGGTCGACAGCGCCTCGGCCAAGGCCTCGGTGTCCCCCGGCGCGACCATCAGGCCGGTTTCGCCTTCACGCAGACAGTCGACCACCCCCACGCTGCGGCAGCTCACGATGGCCAGGCCGCTCGCCATCGCCTCGAGGATCGTGTTGGAAAAGCCCTCCGAGTAGGTCGGTGAGCAGAACAAGTGGTGGCGCGCATAGAGAGCGGGGACGTCGGCATAGTCGGCATAGCCCGTGAAGCTTACCCGGTCGGCGAGACCGAGGTCGCTGGCCAAGGACTGGGCGGCCGCCAAATCGGGTCCGATGCCCGACACGGTCGCGGTCCAGTCCCCCGTCGTGCGGGTCAAGGCGTCGAGGAAATCGAGCACCCCTTTTCGGCGATCGACCCGGCCATGGTAGAGGATCCGCGCCGGTTCGTCGGGTCCGCGGCCGGGACCGGGCAGGAAGCGCGCGGTGTCGACCGCGCCCGGGACGATGGTGAAGCGCGTCGGCTCCGTCCCCAGGCGCTCGCTGACCTCGTCGACGAAGCTCTGCCCACCGATCAGCAGCGCGCCCGAATGGTCGAGCACCCGCACCATCGCCAGCCGGTGGGTTTCGCAGCAGCTGCCTACCCAATGCCCGTCGCCACCCTGGATCGACACGAGATTGGGGATGCCGAGGCGCTGGCTGGCAAGGAGCACCGCCCAGCCGTTCGGATAGCCATATTGGGCGTGAAGGATGTCGAACGGCTGCTGGGCGTGCTCGGCGACGATCGTCTCGACCATCGTCGCGACGTCGCGTTCGAAGTCGCCGCCATCCTGCTCGCCGAGTTGCTCCAGCCCGACGACATGGACGCCCGGCACCTTGGGTGGTGGGCCGCCGCCGTAAATCCGGCTGCCGAGCTCGTCACCGCGATATTGGCTGATCAGCGTAACGTCGTGCCCGGCGGCGACCAGTTCCCGCAACAGATTGTGCGCGTAGATCGACATGCCCGAGACGGCCGGGAAGAAGCGCCGGCTGACGAAACAGATCCTCATGCGCCGGCCGCTCGCAAGGACTCGATCGCTTCGGGGATGGCGAGGTGGGCGCGCGGGCTTTCGCGCGAGTATTCGACGCAGACGAGCTTGGTGAAGGCGATCTCGTGGAGCGCGGCAATCACGGCGGGCACGTCCATATCGCCCTCGCCGAACGGCAAATGCGTATGGTCGCCGCGCTTCATGTCCTCGATCGCGACCGTGCCGAGCCGCCCTGCGTAGGCGCGCACCGCCGCTTCGGGCGCGATGTCCTGGGTGACCAGACAATGGCCGGTGTCGAGCGCCAGCCGCAGATTGGGCAAGCGTTGGGCCAGACGCGCATAATCGGCCACGGTCTCGACCAGCATGCCCGGCTCGGGTTCGAGGCTGACGCTCACTCGCTTCCGCTCGGCCGCGGCGCAGACCTGCTCGAGCCCTTCCTCGAGCCACGTCCAAGCCTGGTGCTGCGGCACCTCCGCCTTGGGGACACCGGCCCAGAAGGACACGGTCTCGCTTCCCAGCAAGGCGGCGATGTCGATCGCGCGGACAAGGAACTCGACCCGTCTCCGGCGGCCCTCGGGAAGAGGATTGAGCAAGGTCGGCTCGTGCTTCTCGCGCGCCTCCAGCAAGTAACGGGCGCCGGTCTCGATCACCGAGCCGAGCTTGAGCTCGCCGAGCCGCTTGGCGAGAACCTCGGTCCGGCGCTCCCATTGGGGGTCGAACGGATCATGATGATGATGGTCGAGCGTAAGCGCGACCCCGTCGTAGCCGGCATCGGCGATCAGCATCAGCGCATCGTCGAGCCGATGGTTGGCGGCGCCATTCGTGTTGTAGGCGAGGCGCAGGCTCATGCCGGCTCCAGCGCGGCCGCGGCGACATGGTGCGCTTCGGGTTCGCGGTAGAGCGGATACAGCGGCCCGACGAGGGCGGCGGCCCGCGCAACGTCGAACCAGGGACGCCCGCCCAGCCGTTGCTCGGCCGCTTCGGTCAGGCGGATCGCTCGTCTGTCGTCGGTGAAGTCGCCGAATCCCACAAGCCCCAGATCGCGCTCGAGCAGCTTGCGCGCGTTGCGCTCGCCGATCCGGGCATAGCTCATGGTTTCGACTTCCAGCCCCGGGACGATCACCTTGACCGTTGCGATCGGGCAGCCGACCGGGGTCATGTCGACAACGAGGATGTCCATGCCCGCGCGTTCGATCGCGCCGATGACATGGTCGGCCCGCTCCGCGCCATCGGCGATCGGCGCACGCGGCAGATCGGCGAAACGCTTGTGACCGCGCACGGCATGGACATTGTTCGCCAGCCAGTCTTCGAGATCGCCGGCGCTGGCGCGGGTCCAGCGTTGCATCTCGGCGAAGGCGCGCGGATCGCTCGCCTTGGCCGCGCCCCCCGAGCGGGCGAGGAAGCGGGCGACATAGCCTGCGGGAGCGACGCTCTCCGCCAGCACGGCCGGTCCATGCGCGAACGCCTTGCGCGCCCGCGACGCCGAGAACTCGCACAGCGCCTTGATCAGCGCCTGCTCGGCGTCGGGATGCGCCGCCTCGCCGCAGGCGGTCAGCATGATGGGCGTGGGCGGTCGCCGGTCGTCTATTTCCCGACCGACGCAATAGAGATTGGCAATGCCGAACTCGTCGGTCGCGAACTTGGGCATGATCTCGATGCCGGCCGCCGCATAGCGGTCAAGCAAGGCTTGGACGGGCGCGGCGGGCGCTCGCGGCAAATCGATCAGCACACCCTGATCGAGCGCGCGGAACAGCAGCCCGTTGCCGTCACGCTGAAGCAGCTCGAGCAGGC
>Ga0316228_1002421_pt1 | contig 16490 bp, 12 predicted proteins | sample TBH18021metaG_FD_206005 | JGI IMG/M metagenome (GOLD analysis project Ga0316228, IMG submission 206005) | Freshwater microbial communities from Trout Bog Lake, Wisconsin, USA - TBH18021 | ecosystem: Environmental > Aquatic > Freshwater > Lake > Hypolimnion/Profundal zone | place: USA: Wisconsin... | reverse complement strand
CCGGATCTCTGGGCGGCGATCCGCCAAGCCTTCACGCGCTTCACTGCGCAGGAGTGCCGCAACTCCATCGCCGCAGCCGGCTACGAGAACGACTTGGCCGTCCCTACCTGACCGGGAATAGCTCTAGGTCACTGGCCTGCGACAGGAGCGACGCCGCCAGATCGCTGCGTGCTGGGCTGGTCAAAAAAGCATCATCAAGCCTGCCGTTCCCGAGCAAGCGCAACTGCGAGCGCCGCATCCGCTATGACAGACCTCGCCTTCGGGAGCGCAGGTCCACAGTGGCATCCTTCGTACGCCTTGGGAACCTCCGCCAAAAAGCTACGTGGCATGCCAAGATCGCTCGCTCCCCTTGGACCTTGCCTTTCTCGCGGTCACCTCGTTCAGGTAATGAATCACGACAACTCTCTAGCGTCGGTGACTGAACGATGCGATGACGCCGGCACGCCGTGAGGAAGGTAAACGTGCACAATGAGGCTCGCGTTCGTCACCTACGAATTTTGGCCCTCCACACCCGGCGGCGCTGGTGTTCTTGTTCACCACGCCGTTCGGCAAGCCCTCGAAGAAGGCCATGAAGTCCACATAATTATCGATACCGATGATGCCACTATGAATAGGTTGATTGGGGATGTCTCCGACCTGCGCGGAAGCACCGATTTATACTGTCATCATGTTCCATCGATCTACCCAAGTGGATCGTTATCATCCGAGTCATTTTCTTCAGAGATTTTCTTTAGATCCTATCGATTTGCAACGGCAGTAAGACTTCTTCACAATCTTCATCAATTCGATTACCTCGAATTCTTCGATTATAACGGCCCAGCCTACCACACACTCATCCAGCGAACCCAAGATCCCGATTGTTTTCCAAAAAAAATAGCGGTTCGGGCGCATAACACCATAGAGATAATATCTGAGCGAACTGGATTTGGAGTGCATGCGAGAAGTTTTTTCAACTTTATAGCAGAACGCCAAGCTTGCTATCTGGCAGACGCAATAGTAGCGCCGACATCTCGATTTTTCTATGAAGAGTACCAACAACGATATAACATCAACAGCAGGCGGATGATTGAGGGCTTCCCTTATTGTCATCCACTTCTTCACGAGAGCGTCGAGGTCCATAAAAAAGAAACTGATTTGGTTGTGTTCTATGGGCGACTCTCGACCTTAAAGGGGCTCGACACCTTCCTAAAAGCAGCTGAGCTGATACTTCGTTCCTCAGACCGCGCTATCGAATTTCTAATAATCGGCCCGCAGGAGCACGTCATCGGGAATATTCAGGATCAGCTAGCGAGGCTGATCGGGATTTTTGGAGACAAGATTAAAGCGATCGGCGAGGTCAATCGCAACGACCTACCAAAAATTATTGCGGGGGCCGCCTGCGCCGTGTTCGCGAATAGGAGCGAAAGCTTCTGCTACGCAGCCCACGAACTGTTTATGTTAGGCATTCCGCTGATCGTTAATGATATTCCGGGATTTCGAGGTTCTTTCCCCAGAGAAGGATCCGTCGCATTTTTTGATGGGTCGGCTCAGGATCTTACAAAGAAGATTTCTGAAATACTTGATGATTGTAATCTGGATGAAACGCTCCGTTTGAGAATCGGAGATGACCTTACTCGGTACGCAGGCACATCATATAATGAAATAGTTACAAACGTACAAAATTTTACGCCAAAGTTCTCTGACGATTTGTTGCATCTGAACATCATCTTAATATCTGATACCCCTGTCATACGACGGATTTGGGATGAGATAGATCTACCTCCAAACGTGAATTTCGACATTGCAGTCTTTTCACCGGCTGTCCGATCAGCCCGCAACATCAAGTTATTCTCGCGAGAATTGGCCCTTGAGCCAGTCTCCACGATATCGAGTGTATTCACCATCCTGAGTTCAGATGATATAATCATAACTCGAGATATCAAATCGCTAAATTTAGAACACATCGTTGCCCTTCTACGAGCGAGAGCGGAACGTTTTGTTGTATTCGACGAAGCCCTCTATCATTCGGCGCCTGGGCCAGGTGACGCGTCTGCACCGGATCTCGAGCAATACTTATGCCTCCCTATCGATCAACATAGGTGGTTCGCATTGCGTCACTCCGGGATGGAAACCTTGTTCGATCTGGAGCAGCTTTTTGCCGAAACGACATTCCCCGCGCCACTGACCGCAGCCCATAAAGCGATTTATAATCTGCCTGTGGTGACGCTGCCGGGTCGGCCGATTACGCCCTTTGCTTCCGCCGTGCGAAGACAAGCTAACGACCAACAGCGCGGGCCAATGGCTCAACTGATCAAACATTGGAGCAGCTACAGCGCTCAACACAAGGACTCGATCGTCATCGTGAACCACCTCGGCCACCCGATGTCTGAATGCTGGGCGGTTGGAATCACGTCCGACGAAGGTCGACTTAGTTATAGGGACGCGCCAGTATTCCCGAGCGGAGCTTTTGACGTATTTGATGATGTTGATCTCGCAGGCGTCCGAAGCCGCGCAGTTCACCTCAAGTCGGGAGCGCTGGCGTTTCATCGTGTCAAAAATAAAACCGTAAGATTATTCATGCATCCATACTCCGGAGAGGTCATTATATTCTTTAATGGACGATTTGAATGGGCGAATCTTAAATCTGATGTTGCAACAGTCATCGACTTGGAAGTGTCGTCTGCGAAGCCGGATCTCGAACTTGAAGTTACGATAAATGTCGTCTGGCCGGCGACGACGGTACGAAACGCGAGTTATTCGTCGACGTTGACTCGGATGACCTCGTCTATAGCGCGCCAGTTCCCAAATATCGAGCAAATCACACTTGATTTTGCGGACCAAGAAGCCAGGAACGACCCTAGCTTGCCGATGGGGCAGCTGCTAACGTTGTCAAGTCAGAGTCGATCCCAAGAGCTAGATTGTCTTTTTTCGGCACTTAGACATAATGGATTTCGCCTGATCCGGTGTGCCTTGCCGCCCCACGGGCTTTCGACTATCCCCGATATATTGAATATGTTCGCGCGTGTGTCGGAGCGAGATCCCGGAGCATCACTCATTCTCGCAATCGATGAACTGAATTTCCTTGCGATGGATGCCATCGAATTTCGTGACCTGCGCACAGTTGTCGAGCTATTGAGGAAAGAGGCGCGCTTTCCTATCCAGATCGAATCCGGCGGTCGACGTATAGCTAACTATCTTCAACAACATGGCATTGCCGGACGTATAGACGAGGTGGCGTGGCCTATTTTCCAGATGCGGGATCGTTCAGTTGAAAGTTCAACACCAGTCATCGGTGTATTCGCAAGCGAAAGTGTGGTAAGAACATGTGCACATATGCTGGCCGCTATCGCACTCTCTAAATTTAGTGGCCAGATTGAACTTTGGAACGGTCAAGCTACAGATCTCGATCTGGAAATTTTATTTCCTTTTGCTAACTTAATTGCTCGGCGGGGGGAACCCTCGGACGACGAACTTGCAGCGTATGCTGCAATTCTTCAGGTCTTCCCAGACAGCCATAGCGCAATGTTACTTCGGAGATCCGCAAAGGTAGGCACACCCTTTGTCACTGGGCCATCCTCCGAGACCTTACTAGCCGTCCCGCAACTTCGCGAGCTTGCCGTCTGCACGATGTGGGAGGACTCGACTGATTTGGCTGAACATTTAGAAGCCATTCTCGACGTTGAGCGCTTCGCAGATACTTTCAATTCCGCTCTCGCTGTGATCACGCAGAGCGGCACACGGTCTGCTCGTTGATTGAAATGTATTAAAACTCATGAGCAACAAAGCTATGATCGATCCATATTTTACGTCGCCGAAAATCACATGCCGCTTGCTTGTTCGGTCTCTAGGAGAGCGCAGCTCAAGTTCGAAAGGAGACGAAGTCCAATTTCGATTTGAGGATGAATCGGGTCGTTCCAGAGTCGCCTTCGACCCGAGGCTTGAAGCACTCACGACAGTCGTTGACGGCCAAGGCGGCAATGGCGAATTTTACAAGCTTCAAAGCGGCGAGGAACTCGATCTTCATATTCCGCAGGACTGGTCAATCGTCTTTCTTCTACATCCCTGGAGTGGGATAGCCCATCTAGAGATTCAGTCTAAATCGATAACGGTAAATTTGTTTTCACCGACATACAGAACCAGAAATTTTATGGTTCGTGATGTTGGTGATATTGAGCCTAGAAACCTATCCTCCGGCCGTTTTATTCAAAATCCCACTGCTGTACTGAGCCCGCACCATCCCTCTGGCCGCGATGTCATAGCCACCTGCTGTCCAAAATGGCGCGGGGTAACCTCGTCGACGATGCAGTTATTTGGAAATGTATTCATGTTGCCGGCGAGAATTGATAGAAGCCCACAAGATCTCACGCCCCACGAAATTCAGTACGCGGCGGAAGCCATCGCGGACAGGGAACCCCATTGTGTGGTTATCTCGGGTGGCGATGAGGCTTTTGCCGCTCTTGCGTCAGCTATCAAGCTGTTGCGACCAGTTACGAAAATTTATCTGCTGTGGCACAGCAATTTTTTGCAGCTTGGCGAATCTTACGACCTTCGTCTTTTAGCTTCTTGGATTCACAACTATCGTCGAGGCTTCATAGACGGGATCGGAGTCGTTAAGAGCGGTCTCGACAAATTTCTGCTCTCAATCGATGTTCCGTCATTTTTCGTCGAAAACGTGAACTCATCACCAATCATCGAAGAAATAAGTACAATTCGGCAAGACCCTCCAAGAAGCCCGCGAGCTCGCGTCGGAATTTGGCTTTCTGGTTCCTCTAGTTATCGAAAGCGCCCGCACGCGATGCTGGCTGCAATGTCCCTGTTGGAAAAGAAAGATGTCGGGCTTTTCTGCTCCGGGATCACGCAGGAAGGTCTCGATGTAGCCAACGCGCTGGGGCTTGAATTTGAATTCGTTTCGACCGGTGAGATCAATCATACGCGTCTTATGACTCATCTAAGTCGCATGTCCGTAAATCTCTATGTTACACTATCCGAATGTTCGCCGATGTTGCCTCTTGAAAGTTGGAGCCTTGGGGTTCCGTTCATTCTCGGGCCATCTTGTAAATTAGTGGCGGAAGACAGGTATCTTCAGGAGCATATAGTTGTTTCCGATCCCGCTGATCCCGCGGAAATTGCTGGAAAAACTTCCTTCGTCATGGAAAATCGGGAGGAAGTTTTGGGTCGATTGAACTTGATATTTGCCGAGAAACTTCGTGCAACGCGGGACGTCCTAAGTAGTCTCGATCGACTACATGTTCCTTGAAGCCCAAAGAAATTCGTCACGCGACTTTCCGTTCTTGTTCTATCGCGAGGACCTATTATGGATGTTGTTTTCTCAGGCAATGGCCTGCCGATGTTCGATTTCATGGCGCCAGACGGAAATCTAAAGGGTGCTCCCAGCTTTGACACTGCGGGCTTCTTCCAGGTTACTTTTCCCGATGCGTCAGGGTTTGCGATGTTAAGTATTGCAGATTGCAATGTCATGCGAAGCATTATCCAGGGCGGCCGTGGAGCGTTCGAGCCCTTTTCACTGCGGATTTGGTCACTCTTGGTGAAAAGAGCGTCACTGGCGCTCGATATCGGAGCATATACAGGAATTTACGCGCTTTTGGCTGCAGCAGCTAATCCGTCCTGCCTCACTGTAGCGCTTGAGGCAAATCCCGTAACGTTTGGAAGATTGGTTACTAATTTACTTGCGAATCGATTTGCTGATCGGATCGCACCGCTAAATATGGGCGCCTCGAGCAGAAGTGGCAGTCTTGATCTTTCACTTCATGGAGGAATTTACACTATGAGCAGCGGGGAAAGTCTCGAGATGAATTCGCATGGGGGAGCGTTCGCTGTCAAACGTGTTCAGACCATCTCTATCGATGAGCTACTTCTTAGGTGGAAGGATTTTTATCCCTCGGACCTGACGTTGCCGCTAGGCGACAGACGGCTGCAGCTTGTCAAAATTGATGTTGAAGGTCACGAGCGAAGCGTTCTCTCTGGCATGAGACAATCGATTGAACGGGATAGACCCACGATGCTGGTTGAAATTCTTTCGCCTGCCGACCTACCCGATCTGATCTCAAGTTATCCTGGTTATAGGGCGTATTGGGTCGACGAGGCCGGTCGTCTTTCTCGAGAGCACGTGCCCGGATCGCTGAATGTGCTTTTCGTACCGACGGATGGCGTGGGATGGCACCACGATCTTGAGGAAAAGCTCGGCGTCAGCGTCCCCGTATGATTGGTTGCCGCACGCCCTTGATGATCTTTCCGATTGCGCACATCGGAGCCGCGGAGGTGCGCGTTTCGCGACCTGTCGCTGGATAATCCGCTAAATGGCGAGACGTCGAAGAACACGCGGCCGGCGACCATATCCCGGCCCATTAGAAGGAACCGTTGAGCCGCTTGGTCCGCGCCATTGGCTTAGCCTGCGCAAAAGTCGTACTGGCGAGCACGTCTACAATATGTACCGGGCGGCCGGGCTAATTGAAGTCTCGACGAGGGTAGCGCGACGATTGGGCCGGCTTGGTCCTTGGTGACGTTGGCGAGGTCGTCGAGGATCAGCAGGTCGAAGCGGTCGAGCCGACCGATGGCTGCCTTTAGGCCGAGCTCGGGCTGGGCGACCGGCAGCTTCTGGACGAGATAGGTGGTGCGGGTGAACAGCACCTTGGAGCCGGCCTCGACGACGGCGAGCTCGATCACGATGATGCTCGATACGTCGTCTGACGCGCTCGACCAGTTCGTGCTCGGCCAGCGCCGGAGGGCGTGAATGATGTGGTGGTAATCGACGACGTGAACGTGCCGTCCATCCGGTTGGGCCCGGCCCCGCGGCAGGGTGAAGAGATCGGAGCCGTCGACGCGGAAATCGCGGCGGTCGTCGTAGAGCTGCACGCGCGGGGTGTGGCCGATCAGGCGCGAGGGAGGGTGTAGAACGCCGTACGCAGGCGGAAGCCGCCGGCCGAGAAGACGCGTTCGCTGACCTGCTCGTAGTCGCACGAGCGCCGCTTAGGCAATAGCCCTCGGGACGGCCCGTTCCCTGTCGATGCGCTTGACCTGGCGGGCGTTGCGGAGTCCGACGAGTTCGTCGACGAAGGTGCGATAGGCGATCAGGTCGGGGAACTCGGTGCTGGCACGCGGCAAGAGCGCGTCGGCGATGGCGCGCTTGAGGTGGCCATGCGGGCCCTTGACCGGGGTCGGCCTCGTGAGCGAGGCCGGTGTTGTCGCGGGTCGGGGTCATGCCGTATTGGGCACGCAACGCCTCGTAGCGGCGAGTGAGATCCTCCTGGGCGGCTTCATCGAGGTTGCGGAAGGCTGTCGGTGCGGTGCTCGCCCGGCACGCCTCCCAGTGACCAGAGGACGTTCTGCAACCCTTCGACCAGCGCCACGAAGCTCTCGCCGGCGAGCACGACGTGGGTATGCTCGAAGCGGGAGTAGGCGAGCCGGAAGTGGTAGAGCCGATGGTCGAGGCGCAGCCCAGCGACGGTGACGCCGAGGTCGGCCATGTCGGTGAAGTCCGACAGTCCCATCTGCCCCAGTTCGTGCTTCTGACGGATGATGACGTCCTAATCGATGCCCTGCACGGCGCGCCAAGCCTATATTCGCCGGTCCAGGTTCCGCCGGACCCCTTCGCCCAGATCGGGATGACGGCGCAGGATCTCCTCGAAGACGACCACCGGACTCAGGCCGGGTGCGGCTTCGAGGAGCGGCACGATCTCGGCCTCGAACACTCCGGCGAGGGGATCAGGCCGCCACCGACCGCGCGGGGCTTTTTTGGCCGAGGGCCAGGCGCGGATCGGCGCTGATGCGATGGCCGGTGGCGGGACTGAAGGCGGCCTTGGCGGCGGCCGAAGCGACGCTGTCGCTCTGACGAAATTGCATGAAGAGCCTCATCTGGTGATCGGTCACATGGCGGCTGGGCACGGGCGGGCTCCTCGTCATGAAGACGTCCTTGCCCTTCGCCAGCTGGCTGAACCCACCAGACGGCATGGCCCTTGGGGGGCACGCCAGCGCAGATCTGATGCCCCTGGTCAGGCTCCGCCCTCCCTCCATCATCACATCGGCGTTCCTCTTGCCTCGAATGTCGCGCTGCAGACGAGGACGGCCTGAGCATCAAAAGCGAAGTGCCGACCCAACTCATGAGGTAAGGACCGCGCCAGCTCCGCTAGCCGCTGAAATACAAACCTGCCGCTTCCATAAATCTCCGCCAATCAATATTTGAGGCGCCAAATTCTTCTATCCAGCCTCAGAAAATTTGACATGGAAGAATGCCTTTACCCTAACACTTTTGACTTTTGTTGCGCAGAAAACGCCGATCTTTATGATCTCGTCACCGCGATTGGACCAACCTAGATCCATCATATCGACGCATTTCTCAGATCCGTTATGTTGTTTACAATTAAGCGTCTCTGCAGTCTGCAAATTTAACAGCCCCAGCCCAGGTCCGTCCGGCCAGACATCGACTATCGCCTGTCGAGCAAACCAGGAATCTTTAGGCCCCTCGATGTCGCAAAGGCTAATAAAGCCATTTTTCAACATATCTATATGCAAGCGACCTTTGACATAATTTGCCTGAAAACTGAAACGGACCTTGATCTTCGACTGCGCACTCTCAAAATTGGCCTTTATATCTCCACCTCGGCGCCCCTTCAGCAACCCGGAGGCCAAGACCCGCAAGCGATCAGCAAACGTTCCAACGGAACGTCTTCGTGCTATAGCGATCGCACGGAAGCCGCATTTAATTTGCCCATCTAGCCCAAGATGACTATTAACATCTGGTCTATGTTGCCAGCACCAGGAAACGATTTCGTACCACACACCTTGAAATAGAATGCGCGTTGGCTCTGGCGCTTCTTCCGAATCAACCCTGAGCCATCCGGATAGTGTTAATGCCGCCTCGTTCTCAGGCTTGAACTCGCGCTGAACACTTGCGATGCTTAGGTTTTCATCGGATCTAAACCCCATCTTAAAGAGCAATTCGCATAGAAATGCATCTTCAGAAGACAAGTAGAATGCAAATCTTAAAGCATCGCTTATTCTACCTACTGAAATCATTAACTTTACGAACTCGCGCTTCGCCTCGATCGAATTGGGGTCCAATGCCATGAGATCTCTGTGAAGAGATCCAGCAGGCAAATTTTCGAGGGTATGCCAAGTCTTGTCGACTGTCTCGCGTTCGACTTGCTCGCGCAGACCCATACCGACAACATCCCTCATGTCGGCGGACTTCGTTGAGGAAATCGAATTTATAAGTCGCAAATAATTTGCAGCGACTCTGGTGGATCCGAGCATTCCCGTTCTCGTCAGTCGATATCTAAACAGGGGCTGAGGAATAACTCCAATTCGAAACCCGCCATTATATATTTTTAAGAACAGCTCATAATCCTCCCAGCCTGAGTCAACAGCTTCAGAGAAGCCGCCACATTGAAAAAATACATCTCGCCGGATCGCACAATTTGCGTCCCCAAATCTATTTTTAAAATATGAAAAAGGGCCACCAATCCCGATGGGCATATATTTAAGCTTGGCTTTTTCTGGGCCCTCTTGATCCTCGAACACTAGATATTGAGAAGTGAGTAGATCAAAACGATCACGCCCAATCGATTTGACGAATGCTTCAATCTGTTCAGGCATCGAAACATTATCGTCATCGTGGAAGATCAGCAGTTCACCCGCCGCTTGGCCAGCGGCCGTGTTCCTCGCTGCACCCAGATACTTATTCTCGGTCAGTATTATTTTGATTGAAAGTTCCGGAAATTCATTTAGTAAATCTTGTAGCCGGCTTCGCTGTTGTTCACTACTGCCATCGTCCACTAGTATTACTTCGAAGTTTTTATATGTCTGGCATGCCAGACCACGCAGTGCTCGCTTTAATAGTTCTATCCTGTTATGATGAACCAAACATACGGAAACTAGCGGACGGAATGGCCCAGCCACATACGGAATATGACGCCTGGAGTCATGTTCGCCTCTTTCAGCGATCTCTTCATGGAATGCGTCCCAAGTGGCACGAACGGAAGGCACATCATATGAACTCGCGAGGAGAGGCGAGCCGTTAGAGACTGTATTTACGATCTTCAGCCGGAGGCTTGTGACTTCGGCAGCGGTAAGGCATGCCGCAGCGGAAGCGTTCTCTAATAACTCACGCGTCCCGCCAACGTTCGTCGCCAGAAACGGGATGTTCAGTTCGAGACATTCCCCAACAACGCAGGGACTATTTTCGATCAGTGAAGGCATTATGCAGAGTGCATTCGGCCGCTCTAGAAGCAACTTGTAAGCACCAACTTGGTCAAGATCGGAAATAAACTCGATTTGCCCGCGGTGTTCCGGAAGCTTCCTCATAACATACGAGCCGGTGAATTCTCGATCAATGCGATCGAATCTACCCAAAAAAGTAATTTTTAAATCTCTTAACTCTCGACTTCCTTGTATTGCGCTGACAAAAAGTTCAAAACCTTTTCTTCTCTCATGTCGCCCAAAGAAAATTAACTCATTTATTCTATCAGGACGACGCGCTTCGGGTATTGAATTTCTGCTCCCCTGAACAGACTTCGGCTGACTTGGTAGCAGCCAATTTATTACCCGTTCTCGCGGCAGTGCTATTCCATTATTTTTATACCATTCCAGCATATAACGGCTTGGAGATACTACGTAATCGGAGTTTTCTACTTGACTAAATTCAATCGCCTCAAGTTCAAGCTGCTCCAGCGATGGCATGTATTGATTGAATTCTCGAACCCATTTATGAGGTCCGTGTAAATGCGAAACAACGACGCTATTCACTGCGCGTTGTTTCCTAGCCATTGCATAGTAGAATCCGCTACCGCGCCAGTCGTTGAAATGAACGACGTCGTAGGTTTGCTTAACAAGAATTTGGTAGACTGCGTAAGCCTCCGTTATTGCGTCGATGACCCGATATTCCAGATCGTGAGCAGCGTCGTGAACGAAACTAAAACTTATCTCAAGCTCCGGATCGCTAGAATGAATTAACGTATCGGACATCCGGCCAGTCGTCAGCAAAATATGAATTTCGTGCCCTTGTCGTGCGAGATGCTCAGCCAGCCCTCGCGAGCATACAGCGATTCCTCCTCCTTTTCTGATGCCGACATATTCGTCCGTGACTATAGCGATCCGCATTGTAAACTATGAAATCCCTATTTCTGCTCTTCCATCATGGCTGTCGGGGCTCGTTCGCTTCGACGGAATTGTTATTCCTGGAGCGGTATTGGCCATTCATCACGAAAGGTCGGTCGGATGCATTCCTTCAATTTACACAAATAGCTGATCAGTTCTTAAACTAAGCTCATATCTGCGATGTCCGCATCTGGCAAATGCAGTCGGTGATTTATCTAATTCGCCTCTACTATAATCAAGACACCACTCGCTTCGTGCTGTGTTCAGCAGAGGGCTTCTCCAATCGGTCACGTTCACCGCGTGCGTATATGTGCCACCGTTTGTGCTTCGAGAAATGCCACGTTTGATGATCTCGTTCGGTGCTGAGGTCGTCGCGCCGCATCATTGTGTGAGGTGAAGGTCGATGGTCTGTCTTTGCGAATGCCTTCGCTGATGCATGGAGCCTGTTCCCGATGGACCCTTCGGCACTGCGCGTGTTGATGGGATCACGACAGCCACTCCAACAACCACATCATGGGTGGAGCGCCGGCCATCTAGCACAGCTCAACGGCTACCGCGATCCATCTCTGCGTCCGCGGATGGCCGCAATCGCATTCAGCAGTCCATGGAGTTCCCCCCATCAACTCGGACACGGGGCTGGTTGCATCTGAGCACGGATGAACTCGCGCGGCGAGCGCATGCCGAGCCCACGATGGGGCTGGTGTTCGTTGTAGTCGGTGATCCAGGCGCCGATCCGCGCCAGGACCGTGTTGGCGTCGGGCCGGGGTTGGACGCGGGCATAGTCGCGCTTGAGCGTCTTCACGAACGCCTCGCTCACCCCGTTGCTCTCGGGCGAGCGTACCGGCGTGAAGCAGGGCACGAGGTTCAGGGCTGCCGCGAAGGACAGCGTCTCGGCGGCCGTAAAGGCAGAGCCGTTGTCCGCCAGCCACTGCACGGGATGGGTCGCGCAAAGGCTGCCGAAGCGAGCTTCCAGGCTGCCGAAGCGCGCCTCCACGCAGGTCAGCATGAGATCCCGCACCATCTGGCCGGTGATCCCACCCGTCGAGGCCACCCAGGCGATCACCTCGCGATCATGGGTGTCGATGGCGAAGGCTACCCGCACCGCCTCGCCGTTCCAGCAGCCGATCTCCAGCCCATCCGAGGACCAGCGCTGGTTCGAGGGCGCGGCGATCACACGGCCCTCGTGGGCGCGCACGGGTCGCCCGCCCGTGTGGCGCTGGAGGAGCAGGCTGTCCCGCTTCATCAGGCGGAACACCCTCTTGTGGTTCAGGGCGGGCTCGCCAGTGGCGCGCCGCGTGCGGATCTTCTCGGTGGTGGACCAGCGCCGTCGACGCTGAACGCCGGTCAGGATCTCGCCGTGCACCGGCGGGGCGGTCGGATCGGATGACATAGCCTTACCCATAGGCCAACGCCTATGCCTTCGTGAGCTATGCCGCCTGTCCGGTCAAAACGGGGGGCGGTTCACGGCGAAGGTCGGGCGAGGTTTGGGGCACCACGCGGCCGCCGCGACGCATCACAGTTGGCGAGCCGAGAGGCGTGCGGCCAGCAGTGTGACGATCGAGAACAGGGCGAGTAGGCAAGGCGTGCTGCGAGCGATCGCCGTGTCAGGCCTCCGACAGCCACTTCGTCAAAACAAGCAGGCTGCGCTGGATGAGCCTGATATTGCTCGCCCCGATCCCCTGGGCGGGGCGCGTTTGGGCATTGGCGATCCTGCCCGCGCTGGTGCCGTCAGAGCACGCCTGTCGCGGACGGGGCCCGTCGGCACAAGCCGTTGCTCAACGTCGGTGGCCAACTCGCCCTCCAGGCCCGAACCCCACCTTCGCCGAGGTTGTGATGTGGGAGGACGGCCGGTTCCGGTACGCCGGCCGGGTTGACATGACCCGCAGCGGTCTGGATGGCTTTGCACGCACGTTGCGCGGCGACGATGAGGTGGTGATCGAGGCGACCAGCAACGCGATGTTTGTCTCGCACCCGCTGAGGCCGCACGTGGCGCGCGTCGTGATCGCCAACCCACTCCAGGTGAAGGCGATCGCCTATGCGTACGTGAAGATCGACAAGACCGACGCAGGCGTGCTCGCCAACCTCTATGCGGCCGGGTTCCTGTCGGAGGTCTGGACGCCGGACGCGGCGACCGAGCGGCTGCGCCGGCTCGCGGCGCAGCCAGGTGGTCGGCCATCGCACGGGGCTCAAGAACGAGATCCACGCGATCCTGCACGCCCACCTCGTGCTGCCGTGCCCGCATGCCGAACTGTTCAGCCGGGTCGGCCAGGCTTCAGCGACGGAGGTGCCTGCGCTGACCTATGCGGCGGCGCCCCGCCAACTAACAACTGGCATGGTCGCATTATTGCTGCGAGGATCGATATCTCACTCAATTCCGTCCGCTGGAAACGGCCGGCACATTTAATGCGCGCACCTGAGCCCGCACGTTCAAGCGCTTGCACAATCCAAATTTCGCCGTCGAGGCGATGGGAGGTGTCGTCGGTCTCGTAGACTCGTATAAGCACTGCAATGATGATCGGGCTTCTGATCCAATCCCACCGCCACCTGATTGCGGGTGGACCAGCCGATCAAGGCGTCCGGCTCATTCATCATCTTACCCTCGCGGACGAATTTCCCCTAGTATGCACGACCCAACCGCAAAAGGCTTTAAGGGATACATTGACTCCGCCATACATCCTTCGTGTTCGTTTTTCGATGATGCCGGACGCAGGCACAAGCCTGACGCTGCTGACTTCGGCCACTACCATATTGAGGCACGACTACCCAACCTCAGCCACTCAGCGCCCTCAGCACATCATCTGATCTCGGGCCGCAAGCGACGAAGCCAAGCGCCGCGACGCTTCTACCAAAAGCTTGGCATGCGCGAAATTGGCGCGCTAAGCATAAACCTTATAACGCGGCGCGCGACGAGGAAATCAGACATGAACCCAATGACGCAGCTGCCTTGGCGACTTGAGCACATGCCGGGTGGTGATATAGCTGTCCTAAACGGCCGGCGCTCCCGCGATTTAGTTATCGCTTTTAGTTGCTATCAACCTGATTGGGATGCAATCCGGACTGATTTTGAGTTTAATTTCCTCAATCACATCATCAAAAGCAACAATGATGGAATATTGATTCGAGATACAAGCAATGGTTGGTACCAGTTCGGTGTCCCGGGAGCAGAGGGAAGTATTTATGAGCTGACTAGGTTTCTTGAGCGATATGTCAAGGCATACGATCGTGTCATAACAATCGGCAGTTCGATGGGCGGATACGCGGCCTTACTCTTCGGAGCGCTCCTCCAAGTAGATAGATCGGTGGCCATAGTTCCTCAAATCAACATCGGCACCTTAGCTGCGGCAGAATTAAGCGACGATCGGTGGGCAACGGAGTACAGTCGCATCGATTTACATGCACCTTATCCAGAGTTTCGCCGGTTGGCGACATATCCACTGCCAATAAATACGAGATTTTACTCAATCTATGGGGACCAAGATCCCTATGATATGCGGCATATGCAAGCCATTCACGAAAGTGATATTCGTACGGTACTTTTCGAAGGACAAGATCATAACGGTGCCGCCCGTTCCGCATTGAAATCCCGCATGCTCGACCTTGTTATTTGAAATTATTTTGGAATAAAATCTAAGTAAGATCAGCCCTGGATAATTGAATACAACAACTCGATAAAAATTTTTCTGAGACTATTCTGATCCTATCGATCCAGATCCCAACGACTCCGAATAGGGCCTGCACTCCCATGACATCACAAGATTACAAGGACCGTTCCGCTATCCTTCCTCAGCTTAGCGAATATCTTCAGGAGAGAACAAAAGCTCGCTTGCGTGATCTCGATGCGATGATTGCTGACGGTCGAATTAACGTCGATTGGATCCGAGGCAAGAAAGTGCTTGATTGGGAAGCCGGGGACTGCGCATTCGCCGTGGCTATCTACCTTCGTGGCGCAAGACGGGTGGTCGCAATCGACTCCTGGCTGGCGGAAGATTTGGTTCCCGCGATACTATTGAACCATCCAGATTTCCATATAGAAAAAAAGTCCATTATCGATTATGCACAAATGAGCACTCACAATAGTTTTGATTTTATCTATGCAAACACAGTCACCGAACATATCCAGGAAATTGCCATATCTTTTGAGGCAATAGTAAAATTATTGAGGTCGGGCGGCATATTTGCAACCAATCACGACAACTACTATCAACCAGTCGGCCATCACGATCACGGATTTTTGTTCTACCAAGGATCGAAGATTGTATCACAAGGTCCCAAATGCTGGAACGCTGAAGACAAATGCGAGGCGTCGTCGGATCACAGGACGGATCTAGCCGTGCGCCTTCCTTGGACTTGGAACGCCAGTCACGAACAGCAACGCACTCCATCCAATTGCAATCTATGTCCATATTTCAAGCGCTCAAAGCCTTGGGCGCACCTAATATACCAGGATCAGTTTTTGGAAACTTGGCCGATTGGATTTACGACTCACCCTACTCGAGGAACATTGAACAAGATTACCCCTTTTATGCTGAAGCAATTCTTCATAGAAGCTGGACTTAATATTATAACAGATCATCGCTCTCGAATCGAAAATGATATCCCCCTCAGATTGTTGGCAGAACATAGCGCTGACACTTTGACTGCTACGATGATTTGGATCTCTGCTCATAAGAAATGACGTCGCTAATAATTAGCGACTATGGATGCCATTTTTGACTTCTCATGGTACTTATTGACGCTCGTGGTCTTTGTCCGATCGAATCAGAGGGTGATCTCTCGAGCCCTCTTGATTCATTCCAGATGCTCCGGTCGCGGATTGTGTAGCATGTTGACCCGCCTCCTTTCCAAAAGGGGAAAATGATCGCGCTTAGAGGCTGTTACGGACCTGCGGCTGCGCCAGTTTTGGTGGGATGCAGTCCTGCCATGCCTATCCGTCCGATGTCAGCGATGAAGAATGGGCGCTGGTCGCCCCTTACCTGACCTTACTGCCTGAGACGGCCTCCCAGCGCGAGCATAGCCTGCGGGAGGTGTTCAACGGGCTGCGCTACGTGGTGCGATACGGCGTGGCTTGGCGTGCGATGCCCCACGATCTGCCGCCCTGGCACGCCGTGTACGATCAAGCCCAACGTTGGCTGAGGGCGGGCTGCTTCGAGAACCTGGTCCATGACCTGCGCGCCGTGCTGCGCATGGCGTCGGGTCGTGCCGAGGAACCTTCGGCCGTGGTGCTCGATAGCCGGACGCTGCGCTCGACGCCCGAGAGTGTCAACGGGCGCCGAAGTCTGGTTCTCCATCACTTCGTGTGGTGGGTCAGACGGTGTTGAGGACGCGCTGACGCAGGAGTTCGAAGCCGGCGCGGCCATACATCTGTCGCTTGATCGTCTTCAGCCGGCTGATCTCGCCCT
>Ga0316228_1002420_pt1 | contig 16500 bp, 11 predicted proteins | sample TBH18021metaG_FD_206005 | JGI IMG/M metagenome (GOLD analysis project Ga0316228, IMG submission 206005) | Freshwater microbial communities from Trout Bog Lake, Wisconsin, USA - TBH18021 | ecosystem: Environmental > Aquatic > Freshwater > Lake > Hypolimnion/Profundal zone | place: USA: Wisconsin... | reverse complement strand
GTCTGACCACGAATGAACACGCCATCTGCTTTTTGAGTGTAGGAACGGCCCAGCGTGCCAAAGCGGCGCGTGTACGCCCGAAATCCGACCAGTATGTGAGCCATCTATCGACGGAGTCCCGATGAACATTGAAAATTTCGCTGACCTGTTGCAGGCAGCACGCGCACAGCCCTTGCAACAGCGTTTGCTATTTGTCTTTGCCGACGCAGTGCTTCCGGACGACGCCAACGCGGAGCAGCGGGCTGGATTTGAGGCGGGACATGGCGGCGCCCTGCCGCCAGTGATGTGTGTGGACAAAAGCCCGAACGACCTGTCCTCTTTCGATTCCTTGGTCCAGGAAGCAGCGCAGTTCGGCCATGCTTGGCGCTTCGTATTCGCCGGGGCTCTATCAGGAAGTGCACACGGCGCGCCGGATGTGGAGGAAGTGGATAAGTCTTTGCTGGCTATGGTGGAATCCATCAAACGAGGCGAGATGACCCGCTATCTCGCGTTTGACCGACAAGGCTTGCCCGTCCGGGTGCTGCCATAGACAGCCCATGTCCTCACCACAGCGTCTGACTCCATGGCAACTTTGATACAGATTCAAAACCCACCCAAGCGGGGAAAAGCCCGATTTGCTCTGTGGGGTCTTGGCTTTCGTCCCTTCTATCTGCTTGCCAGCTCGTTTGCATCGTTGTCGATTCTGGTTTGGACAATGCAATTCAGCGGCCTGCTTCCATATGCGTATTTGCAAGGGCCGATCTGGCATGCCCATGAAATGCTATTTGGCTTCACGCTGGCTGTGCTGACAGGTTTTCTGTTGACCGCAGGTCAGAACTGGTCGGGGCAACCTACACCAAAAGGAGCTTACCTGGCTGCTTTGGCGGCATTGTGGGTGGCAGGCAGAATTCTCGTCCTGTCGCCGTGGAGTTGGCTGGCTGCAGGGGTGAATGTCGCTTTTCCGTTAGCAGTTGCAACGGCATTGGCCATTCCGCTGTACCGAGGGAACAACCGCCGCAACTATTTCTTTGTCGCTCTGCTCCTATTGATGGCCTTGGCTCAACTTGTGGTGCATCTGAATGCACTCGGCGTTTTGCAGGTTCCGGGTTGGGCCGGAATTGCGCTGGGACTGGATGTGATGCTGTTGGTACTCAGCGTCATGGGCGGAAGGGTGATTCCCATGTTTACCAACAATGCAATTCCTGGAGCAAAGGCGGTGCGCCACCCCTGGGTAGAAAAGCTTGCGTTGGGTATGGTCCTGTTGCTTATATTTGCGGATGCAATACATGTCACGGGTGCCTGGCTCGCGCTGCTGGCCGTTTTTACCATGCTGGCGCATCTGACCCGTTTGTGCCTGTGGCAGCCATGGAAGACGCTCCATACCCCGCTGGTCTGGGTACTGCATGCGGCCTATGCCTGGATTCCGCTGCACTTGGCCTTTCGCGCCATGGCTGCGATGAGCTGGGTTTCGTCATCGGTTGTCAACCATGCGCTGACCGCTGGTGCTATTGGCACCATGGTCATCGGGATGATGACGCGCACGGCCTTGGGCCACACGGGAAGAAAGCTTGTTGCAGGGAAGGCGGAGGTGAGCTGCTACTCCCTGGTTTCTGCGGCGGCAGTGGTGCGTGTCTTCGTTCCGTTGGTGAATCCTTCACTTGTGACTTACGCCGTTCTAATTGCTGCTGCGATGTGGTCCTTCGGTTTTGCCGTTTACACAGTTCAGTACTGGGGCATCCTCAGCCATGAATGAACATGGAATCATTGTCTTGAACCTGCTCCCTTGGTCGTACCTCAAACCCAAATATGCGGTTTTCAATAGCTTTGCTACGTTCCGGCATTTCCCAAAATGCATTGGACAGACATAAACCTGCGCAGACGCAATCCAAGATTGGTTGTAGATCGTCAGCTGCCGTGGCCCACATGGTATTGGTCAGTTCCGCAAGCAACCCCATCACCATTTCAGGGACTAGGATGGGACGAGATCGGTGCGTATCACCTGCTCATGACCGCATTGGACTGGCAAGCAAGGTCGGTTGAATTTATTGAATGACTGCTCCCTTGACGCAACCGAGATTGCCGGCCCTCCATAGCCAACTTTCATTTTTGAAAATTGCTAGCTGGTGAGCTGGGCTGGCAGGAACGGGCTTGAAGCAGGAATTCGACTTTAGGAAAACCCCCCTAAGGATGGAGTTTGACTCGAAGAAGCTGGCGTTCGCCTACGATATTTAAGGCAGCCCGGGTGCGAGCGGATCCCGCAGACATTATCAATTCGGCGATCGATGTACTCATTCGGCATGGCTTCGAACCGTCGCCATCCACCGCGCCGAAATGCGCGATATCCACGGCTCGCTGTCCTGCAAGGATGGCGACTGGCCGGTCGCCATCCGTCGCGGTGCGGCGCAAACCAGTGTTTGGGGCGCTGAACGCATCTTTGTTGCGCTGACAGGGGCTCCCGCGCAGGGTAAATGCCTTACAGTGCGCCAACAGAAGGATGCAATGACCCATTCATTGGCGTTTGACGCGCTCGACGTCAACATTGCGCGCGAGGCAAACCTCCTGGATATATCCAGCTGCGAGTGTGAACCCATAGCGTTTCCGGGCGCCATCCAACCGCACGGCGCCTTGCTGGTGGTGCATGCGTCCTCGGGCGTGGTGGAGGGCGCCAGCACCTCCTGCCTGTCCCTGCTGGGGTGGGAGCCTGCTGCCCTGCTGGGTCAGCCTGTGGGCAGTCTGCTGGGTGCGCAGGCGGCCCAAACACTGCTGGCAGAGGACAGCGAGAAACTGGGGACGCTGGTGGCCCTCACGCTGGGCCGGGTGCCGCTGGGCGCCAGGGCGCAACGCAATGCCAGTGGTCAATGGCTGATTGATATCGAACCGACCAGCCCTCCGGACAGCGCGGACCGGTTTGTGCGCCGTTGTCGCCAGATCATGGCCGCGCAGCGCCTGCTGCCCGACCCGGAATCGATGGCCAACCATCTGGTGGCAGCGCTGCGCGCGCTCACCGGGCTCGATCGCGTCATGCTGTACCGCTTCGATGCCGACTGGAACGGCGAAGTGATTGCCGAGGCCCGCGCCGAGCACATGGAGCCCTACCTGGGACTGCACTTTCCGGCCTCCGACATTCCCGCGCAGGCGCGCGCGCTTTTCAAGTCCAGCGGGGTACGTCAAATTTCCGATGTGCTGTATCAACCCTCGGCCCTGCTGTGCGCCGGCAGCGCGAAAGCGATCGACCTTGGAAAGTCCAGCCTGCGCAGCGTATCGCCCATGCACATTGAGTACCTGGCCCATATGCAGGTGCGCTCCACCCTGGTGGGCTCGCTGATCGTGGACGGTGAATTGTGGGGCTTGGTCTCCTGCCAGCATCGGGCGGGGCCGCGGTACTTTGCCGCGTTGGAGCGCGATGCCCTGGGCGGGCTGTGTGAAGACGTGGGCACGCTAATGGAGGGACGGCTGCTGCGCCAGCGCCGCGAACGGGAACTGGACCTGGCAATGCGCCGCAGGCGCCTGGTCGAGAAGATGCGTGCCTGCGATTTCAAAACCCTGATGCAGCAGGCCGACCAGCGCGATTTGCTCAGCGTGGTCAACGCCGATGGCTTTGCCCTGCAAATCGATGACGTGATGCAGGCCACCCACTGCACGCCCACGGCCGCGCAGATGGTGGAAATACACAGGCGCTGGCGGGCGCGCGTGAGCGACTCCGCTCTGTTTTCCTCCAGCGCCCTGCAGCACGACCTGGCCATGGAGGCCATCGATGGCGATGTGGCCGGTGTGCTGTGCGTGTCGCTTCCCGGCAAGCCCGAAATGACCCTGTGCTGGTTCCGTCGGGAACAGGCGCGTGTCACGGTCTGGGGTGGTAACGCCGACCAGCCCCATGACCAGGACGACCAGGGCCGCATCTCCCCGCGCAAATCGTTTGCGCAGTACCTGACCACCATCCGAGGCAAATGCCTGCCGTGGACGCCGGAGGAACTCAGCTCGGCCGCGGAACTGGGCTCGCTGATTGAAATTGAGTTGCTGCGGGAGCGCGAAGCCTTTGCGCAGACCATCCTGAACTCCATGCCTGCACACATGGCGGTGCTCGACCGCGGCAGCCTGTGGCAGGGTGCCGTGGCGGCCCACGAAGACATCAGCACGCGCAAGCAGGCGGAAGGTTGGCTGACGCAGCGGCTGGATGAGCAAATAGCCATCCTGGCCAGTGACCTGGTCGGGTTTGTGAAGATCCGGGACCGTGTGATTCTCTGGAGCAACCATGCGTTCAACGCCATGCTGGGCTACGCGGACGGGGAGTTGAAAGGCGCAACAACCCGGCGCTTCTTTGCCAGCCAGGACGCCTACGACCGTTTCGCGGCCACGGCCTATGCGGCCATGCAATCCACCGGGACCTACCGCGTGCGCACCCAGATGCTGCGCAAGGATGGCCGCATGGCCTGGTTCGCCTTGCACTATGGTCCATTGCCTTCACATGGGGGTGAATTCATTGGCGTGTTGATTGACATTTCGGAGCAGATCAAGGCCGAAATGGAGCAACAGGAACTGATGACCCGCCTGCACCAGATTGCCAACTTGGTGCCGGGCATGCTGTTCAAATACCAGGTGCGCGCCGATGGCAAATCGGCCTTTGCCTATGCCAGCGGGGCCATACAGGACATCTACCGGCTCAGACCCGATGATGTGCGGGACGACGCCAGCCCCGCCAGGGAGCGCATCCATCCGGACGACCTGGCGGCCTTTGAAGCCAGCATCCAGGCATCCGCCAGAGACCTCACGCTGTGGGTGCACGAGTACCGCTTGGCTTTTGTGGATGGCACGCAGCGCTGGTTGCGTGGCAATGCCATGCCACAGCAGGAGGCGGATGGCTCGGTTGTCTGGCACGGCTTCATCAGCGACATCACGGAGCGCAAGCAGGTGGAAGAAGAACTGGCCATCCACCGGGCGGATGTGGAGCTGGGCGTGTCGCGCCAGCGCCTGCGGGAGCTGGTGGTGCAAAACGAACGCGAGCGTGAACTCGAGCGCAAAAGCGTTGCACGCGAAATCCACGACGAGCTGGGGCAGGTGCTGACCGGGCTGCGCATGCGGCTGCTGCTGATGGAGCTGCGCTATTGCGCGCTGGACCCCGGGCTGCCCCAACTGGTGGCCGACATGAAGGGATTGCTGGACCGGGGCATACGTGGTGTGCGTGATGTGGTCATGCACCTGCGTCCCACCACCCTGGATCTGGGTTTGCGCCATGCCATCGAAGCCCTGTGCACCGAATGCGCCAGCTCCAGTGGCATGACCTTCACCCTGGACCTGACGGAATGCGACTGCGCCCTGGATGAAATGCGCGCGGTCGTGGTCTACCGCATTGCCCAGGAGTCCATCACCAATGCCATCCGTCACGCCCGGGCTTCCACCATCAGCGTCACGCTGGGCGCTGACAACGCCATGGTGCTCGAGGTGGGCGACAACGGCAGGGGTTTTGAAGCCGGCTCTGCCCGGCTCGCGCATTCCTTTGGGCTGCTGGGCATGCGCGAGCGGGCCATCGCGCTCGGCGGCCAACTGGAGATCGAAAGCGCCCCGCAGCAAGGCACCACCGTGCGCCTGACGATTCCCTGCAGCCATAGCGTGGAGGCGGTGGCACCATGATCCGCATACTTATCACCGACGACCATGCCATTGTGCGCAGTGGCCTGAAACTGATTTTTGAACAGGTGTCCGATTTTGAGGTGGTGGGCGATGCGGCCAACGGCAGCGAGCTGATGGAGTGCCTTCGTCGGGGCCTTCCCGACATCGTGTTGCTGGACATGGACATGCCCGGCGTGAGCGGAGCGGACCTGATCGCACGCCTCCAATCCAGCTGGCCCAGGCTGCCGCTGCTGGTGCTCAGCATGCACAATGAACCCAAGATCGCGCTGCAGGCACTCAAGGCCGGGGCCTCGGGCTACATCACCAAGGACTGCGATCTGAACATCCTGTTGCCTGCCGTGCGGGCGGTTGCCGAACATCGCAAGTTCATCTCGCCGGGGCTGGCCGAGAAAATGGTTTTCGAAGACGCGCCTGCCACGCACAACGGGCTTTTGTCCCTGCTGACCGATCGGGAGATGCAGGTTTTCAGCCTGCTGGTCAATGGCACCAGCATCAACGAAATCGCCTTTCAGCTGGCCATCAGCAACAAAACGGTGAGCAGCCACAAGGCCAAGATGATGGAGAAACTCAACCAGGGCAGCATGGCCGATCTCATGCGTTACGCCCTGCGCAGCGGGCTGCTCACCTGAGGGCCCTGCATGCCCTGCATCTAGGAAAGTGCTGAGTCGGAACAAGGATTTCCTAGGATCGCCTCGGGTCTGGCCGATTGTGCAGTTTTGTGCGATACCGCACCATAGCGCAACCGAATGGAAATGTGGTGGATACGATGGTTGCGATGGCTTCAGTTTTGCAGACTGCCCTCACTGGGCAGCAAAGCCATGGACATTGATTTCAGACGGCCCTTGCGTGTGCCTCCCTTGCGGCCCCGGGGACTCTTGCCGGAAATGGTGGCCGCCAACGTACACCGCGCGCCCTCGGTTGCGCCGGCTCTGGGGCCTTGATGGTCCACTCCATGCTCACAACACATTACAAAATCTGGGTTCAATTGCTGGCCACCATGGGCGTGGCGCTGCTGGTGGTGTGGAGCGGCGTGATTGTCTGGCAGAGCCACGTGACGCGCGTGGCCGCACTGGAACAGGCCGCCGATTTTTCCAGCAGCATGCACGATGCCACCATGGCCGGACTCACCGGCATGATGGTGACCGGCACGGTGGCACAGCGCGCTGTGTTTCTGGACCAGATGAAGCAACTGGGCTCGATCCGGGACGTGCGCGTGCTGCGGGGCGCGCCGGTCACCCGCCTGTTCGGTGCCGGTCTGGCCGGTGACGACACCCAACCTGACGCGCTCGAGCAGCAGGTGCTGCAAAGCGGCCAGGCGCTGTCCCTGATCGAGTCCGATGCCGGCGGCGAGTATCTGCGCTCCATACGCCCGGCCATTGCCATGAAGAACTACCTGGGCAAGGATTGCACCAGCTGCCACCAGGTCCCGGAGGGAACGCCGCTGGGTGTGGTCAGCATGAAGGTTTCGCTGGACAAGGTCAATGCCAGCCTGAGCAGCCAGCGCATCAAATCCATACTGGCTGCGCTGTTCACCTGCATACCGGTGTTGATGCTGATCTATCCCTTTATTCACCGCGTCGTGACCCAGCCCCTGGAGTACTGCGTCAAGGTGGCCCGTGGCATTGCCGCCGGTGACTTGACCCAGCAGGTCGAAGTGCGCAGCCACAACGAGATGGGCGAGATGCAGCAGGCGCTGCTGGACATGAATCGCAGCTTGGCAAAGATTGTGCAGGAGGTGCGTGTCAGCACCGACACCATCTTCAGCGCGTCCCATGGCATTGCCGAAGGCAACCAGGATTTGTCGGACCGCACGGAACGCCAGGTCTGCGCGCTGGAAAGCACGGCCGGCTCCATGGCCGAGGTCATGGCAGCGGTCAACCTGAGTGCGGAGCAGGCCGGCCAGGCCAGCCAGCTGGCACAGTCGGCCGCCGATGTGGCCCTGCGTGGCGGCCAGGTGGTGGCAGGAGTGATTGACACCATGGCCACCATCCATGCGTCGTCCAAGCGGATTGTGGACATCATCGGCGTGATCGATGGCATCTCGTTTCAGACCAACATCCTGGCCCTCAACGCCGCTGTGGAAGCCGCACGTGCCGGCGAGCAGGGGCGCGGTTTTGCGGTGGTGGCCTCTGAAGTGCGTCTGCTGGCCAAGCGCTCGGCCGAGTCCGCAAAGGAGATCAAGCAACTGATAGGGGACTCGGTGATCCAGGTCGAGACCGGCAGCGCCCATGTCCAGCGTGCGGGGGACGCCATGCATGACATCGTGTCCAGTATCGGCAAGGTCACCGACATCATGGGCGAGATTGCCGGCGCCAGCGCAGGCCAGACCTCCGACATTGAACGCGTGCATGTGGCCATTGACGACATGCACCTGGTCATCCAGCAAAACGCCGCATTGGTGGAGCAAGCCGCAGCGGCGGCGCAATCCCTGCAGGACCAGGCCGAACATCTCGAAGACGTGGTCAAGGCCTTCACCCTCCAGCCGGAGGACGCAAGGCCTCCCCAAACTCTGATGGAACTGACATGAACACCGAACTGGCCAGCAGCGGCCTTGCCGCACCCCACCCAGCGCGTCACGCGCGTTCCGAGATTCGCCAGCGTCTGCGCAGCGCCACCCACGGCCTGCACATCCGACTGGACCACCATCCGCTGCTGGCGGGCATCACCCAGGCCCGCTACCCCTTGTCTTCATATGGGCAGGTGTTGCTGGGGTACTTCCATCTCTATGCCTGGCTGGAGGCGGGCATCACGGCAGCCATTCAGGGAGTCCCCATCGACTTTGATTACCAGGAGCGCCTGAAGCTGCCCTGGCTGCGCGCTGACCTCGATTTCCTGGGCCTGGATCCGCTGGCTGCAGCCCATCTTCCTGTGCACGCCACAAGCCCCTTGGCCATCCGCAATGCGGCCCAGCTGGCGGGCACGCTGTATGCCATCGAAGGCGCCACCTTGGGTGGCCAGGTGATTGCCCGCCAGGTGGGAAAAAACCGGGGCTTTACCAGCCACACCGGCGCGCGCTTCTTTAACGGTTACGGGGCAGAGACCGCGCAGCGCTGGAACGCCTTCGAAGCCTTTATGCAGCGCAGCTGCGGCGACGAGAGCAGCCAGCAGCAGGCCTGTGCTGCGGCCATTGCCAGCTTTCTGGCGGTGGAAGCAACACTCGATGCGTCCCACGCAAAAGTACAACCCGCCGGAGAAGCCCCATGAACCACCTCAAAATCTCGACCCGCCTGAGCATCCTGATCGGCCTGCTGTCGGCGCTGCTGCTGGCCATCGGCGCCATGGGGCTGTTCGGCATCAACCGATCCAACAATTCCCTGAAGACGGTCTATGAAGACCGCGTGGTGGCGCTGGACCAACTCGGCGAGGTCAGCTATTTATTGCAGCGCAACCGCGTTCTGGTCATGGATATGCTGGTGCAGCCAGAGCCTGCCAACCTGGAGAAGCGCAACAAGGAATTGCGCGGCAACATCCAGAAGGTCAACGCCACCTGGGACGCCTATATGGCCACCTACCTGACGCCGGACGAAGCCCGGCTGGCGCAGGATTTCGTCCAGGCCAGAATGCCCTATGTGCAGCAAGGCCTGATTCCGGCGGCAGACGCTCTGGTGGCGGGCCAGACCGAGGTGGCCTTGGGCATTTACAAGGACCGGATATCCGCGCTCGCTCCGGCAACGCATGCCGCGCTGGCCAAGCTCAACCAACTGCAACTCGATGTCGCCAAGCAGGAGTTTGAAGACGCCGCGGACCGGTTTCATCAGGCGCTGATCGCGTCCATCCTGTCAATTTCTGCGGGGGTTATTTTTGCCCTGGCCTTTGGCTATGCCCTGGTGCGCGGCATTGGCCGCCAGCTGGGTGGCGAACCGGGTGACGCGGCCAGTGTGGCGCAGAGTGTGGCCGGGGGTGACCTCAGCACACAGATACCGATCCGGCCGGGCGACACCAGCAGCCTGATGGTGCAACTCAAGTCCATGCAGACCAGTCTGGCCGGTGTGGTCTCCACGGTGCGCCAGGGCTCCGAAGCGGTGGCGGCAGCGAGTGCGCAAATCGCCCAGGGCAACAACGACCTGTCGGCGCGCACCGAGCAGCAGGCCAGTGCACTGGAGCAAACGGCGGCCTCGATGGAAGAACTGGCCTCGGCCGTTCAGCAAAATGCCGACAGCTCCCGCCGGGCCGACCAACTGGCCAGCAGCGCCTGCAGGGTGGCCACAAGGGGGGGCGACGTAGTGGCCCAGGTGGTGGACACCATGACGGGTATCAACGAGGCATCGCGCAAGATCAGCGACATCATCAGCGTGATTGACGGCATTGCCTTTCAGACCAATATCCTGGCTCTCAATGCGGCGGTGGAAGCGGCCCGTGCCGGCGAGCAGGGGCGTGGCTTTGCCGTGGTGGCCAGCGAGGTACGCTCCCTGGCCGGGCGCAGTGCCGATGCCGCCAAGGAAATCAAAACCCTGATCCATGCCAGCGTGGAGCGGGTGGAACAGGGCACAGTGCTGGTGGCCCAGGCTGGCAGCACCATGACCGAGGTGGTGACGTCCATCCAGCGGGTGACCGACATGATGGGTGAGATCAGTTCCGCCAGCACCGAACAATCCATGGGCGTGGCACAGATAGGCGAGGCAGTGAACCAGATGGACCAGGCCACCCAGCAGAACGCGGCTTTGGTGGAGGAAATGGCGGCTGCGGCGGACAGCCTGAAGTCGCAGGCGCAGGCCTTGGTGAGCACCGTGGCCGTCTTCAAGATGGCGGGTAGCGAGCCCCGGATGGGCGCGCGCCCGCTGGCTCTGCCCAGGACGCACGCAGCCACCCTCGCCCTCCTGGCTCCCAGGCACAAGCTGGCGGCGCTGCACTAACCAGCGAGTTGCTGGTGCAAGGAAACCCCCATGAATACCCTGAAAACCGTTGCGCTCCGGGCCGAGCTGCAGGATGCCGATGTGGCCGCTGCACTGGGGCGCTGTGCCAGCGAACCGATCCACCGCATCGGCACCATACAGACTGTGGGCATCCTGGTGGCGGTGGACCGCGAACACTTTGTCATCCGCTATGCCAGCCAGAACCTGGAAACCCTGTTTCCTGTGGCCGCAGACGAGGCCATCGGGCACGCACTGGCCGAATTTCTGGGGCAGGAGCAGGTGCTGCGGCTGCAGGCACTGGTGCAGCAGCCGGACTGGACCGGCGCCATGATTTGTTCCCTCCTGCTGCCCAGCGGCACCGGCACACAGAAATTCGATGCACAGGTTTTTTTCTCGGGCGCCTTGCTGGTCATCGAGATCGAGCAACAGCAGCCCCTGGCGGGTGACGTGTTCCATGACCTGTTCATACCGGTGCGCGACGTGCTGTGGAAGCTGGACTCGGAAACCCAGCTGCTGCCCTATGCGCAAAAGTGCGTGGAGCAGGTGCGCCTGCTGACCGGCTTCGACCGGGTCATGATGTACCGCTTTGACAGCAATTGGGATGGCGAGGTGATCGCCGAGGGCAAGGGCCTGGACGCCGAGTCCTATCTGGGCAACCGCTTTCCGGCCTCGGATATTCCGCCACAGGCCAGGGCGCTGTACACCCACAACCTGGTGCGCCACATTGCGGATGTCAATGCGCAGCAGGTGCCGATTGTCGGCGCCATCGGGCAGACCGAGCCGGTCTCGGTGGACCTGAGCCACTCCTGGCTGCGCAGCATGTCGCCGGTGCATGTGCAGTACCTGCGCAATATGGGCGTAAGTGCCAGCCTGAGCATTTCCCTGGTCCAGAACGACCGCCTCTGGGGCCTGATTGCCTGCCACCACTTCACACCGAAATACGTGCCCTTGCGGGCGCGCGAGCTCGACGAATTCATTGGCCGTTCGGTGTCGCTCAAGCTGATCAACATGGACCAGCGCGAGCGCGAGGCACTGAACAGCCGCAGCCGCGATTTGCTGCATGAAATGACCGACCGCATCCGCACGGCCGATAACCTGGACTCCGTCATCCATGCCATCAAGGACAAACTGCTGGGGCTGGTGGCCGCCGATGGGGTGATCGTCACGGTCGATGGCAAGCGCTATCGCCTGGGCAACACGCCTTCTTCCAAGACACTGGACCGGATGGTGGAGGCCTTGCGCAGCAACTCGACATCGCCGGTATTCCAGACCGACAACTGCGCCCGGTTGCTGATGGATGCCGGAGGTTTTGAGGCAGAAGAGGCGGACCAAACCGGTGGCCTGATGGTGGCGCCGCTGGACCACGCGATGGAAAATTTTGTCATGTGGTTTCGTCCCCGGATTCTGCGCACCCTGCGCTGGGCCGGCAACCCGGTGAAATCGGTGACGCGCGATGCCGAGGGGGTGCGGGTTTCACCCCGCAAGTCCTTTTCCACCTGGATCGAGACCTACAGCGAGAAGTCGCACGCCTGGTCGCAGACCGAGGTGGATGCCGCGGCCTCGCTCTCGCTGGCGCTGATCGAGGTGCTGGCGCAAAAGGCCTTGCGCTCCAGCGAGCGCAGCTACCGGCTGCTGGCGGACAACTCCACCGACATGATTGCGCGCCTGGATCTCAACGGTTGCTTTCTGTTCGCCACACCGGCCTGCCGTGAACTGCTGGGCTGCGACAGCGAGCACATGGTGGGCCTGTGCCTGGCCGATGTGCTGCAGGGCGGCGCCGACGCTGTGCAGGAAATGCTTGTCAGCCTGCCGCTGGCCGGCGCGACCCTGACCCGGGTGGTCCGTGGCAAGCGCTCGGATGGACGCGAGCTGTGGATAGAGATCACGCTGAAATACACCCGGGATGGCGCCAGCCAGCAGGAGATCCTGCTCAATGGCCGTGATGTCACCCAGCGCTACAACTACCAATTGGCCATTGAAAACGTGCACCGCCGTAACTCCCTGATTCTGGAGGCGGCCGGGGAAGGCCTGATCAGCGTGGACCACGACAAGCGCGTGCGCTATGTCAACGAACTCGCCTGCAAGATCCTGGGGCGCGAGGAACGCGCGCTCACCGGGCAGCATTGCTGCGAGGCCTTCTGTCTGCACGACGCCCAGAAAGACCAGCCGGGCTGCCAGAACGATTGCCCGTTTTTGGCCACGCTGCAGGATGGGGAAACCCGCCAGGGGCAACTACAGATCAAGACGGATTCCGTTCATCCGCTGCAATTGCAGTATGTGTGCACGCCGCTCCTGGACAAGGGAAGCATCAACGGTTGCGTGATTGTGTTCAGCGAGACTGCAGAGAAGCCCTTGGGTACCGGCGAACCCGATGCCGCCATGCAGGCCATGTTGTATGCGGCGCAAGAGGCCGTGCTGGTGACCACTGCGCGTGGCTGCATCTTGTCGGTGAACCGGGCCTTCACGGAAATTACCGGCTTTAGCAGCGCGGACGCGGTGGGGCAAACCCCCAGCATCCTGAAATCGGGCATCCATACGCCGCACTTTTACACCGAGCTCTGGAAGCAACTCAACACCAAACGCCGCTGGTCGGGTGAAATCTGGAACCGCCGCAAGAACGGCGAGATCTACCCGCAGTGGGGCAGCATCTCCTCCATTCTGGACAGAGACGGACGGGTGCAAAATTATGTGGCGGTGTTCTCGGATATCTCCAAGGCCAAACTGGCGGAAGAAAAACTGTTCCATTTGGCCAATCACGATGCCCTGACCGGACTGCCCAACCGCCTGAGCTTTGTAGACACGCTGAACCAGACGCTGGAGCGCTGCAAGCGCAACGGACAGGGCGCGGCGGTGGTGTTTGTGGATCTGGACCGCTTCAAGATCATCAACGACACCCTGGGCCATGCGGTGGGGGACGCGTTTTTGAAAATTGTGGCCGACCGCCTGCTCGCTTCGGTCCGCAGCCATGAGTCGGTGGCGCGATGGGGCGGGGATGAATTCATCATGACCCTGGAGAACATCAGCAGCCGCGACAAGGTGGGCGAGGCGGTCAAGCGCATCCTGCAGGATCTGTCCGAGCCCTTGTATCTGGATGGCCACGAATTGGTGCCAACGGCCAGCCTGGGCATCAGCATGTATCCGGAAGACGGGCGGCGCCCCAACGACCTGATCAAGGCGGCCGACACAGCGATGTACCGCGCCAAGGAGCGCGGGCGCAATGACTTTGAATTCTTTTCGGCTGACATGGTGCAGGACCTCGATACCAAGCTGATTCTGTCCACCGACCTGCGCCACGCCATGCAGGAGCACCAGTTCTTTCTGGCCTACCAGCCTCAGGTCGATCCGCAGAGCAATGCCATCAAGGGCGTGGAGGCCCTGGTGCGCTGGCGCCATCCGACGCGTGGCGTGCTGCAACCCGGCGCTTTCCTGGGAACGGTGGAAGAACTCGGCTTGATGAATGAGCTGGGCAATTGGGTGCTCAAGGAAGCCTGCAGGCAAATGCAGGTGTGGAATCTGCTGGCAGTGCCGATACCCCGCGTGGCCGTGAACGTGGCGCCGTGCCAGTTGCGTGACTCCTTTGTGGCCACGGTGCTTGATGCGTTGCAGGATTCCTGCATCGCTGCGCACCAACTCGAACTGGAAATCACCGAAGGCGCCCTGGAGTCCGGCGAAAAGGCCCGCAAAATCACCACCGCCCTGCGCGATCTGGGTGTGCTGCTGTCGGTAGATGACTTTGGCACCGGCTATTCCTCGCTGGCCCACATCAAGCTGTTTCCCATTTCCTGCTTCAAGATTGACAAGTCGTTTATCGACGGCGTGCCGGGCAACCTGGACGATGTCACCATCGTGCAGACCATCCTGGCGCTGGGCGCCAGCTTCAACGTGGAAGTGGTTGCCGAGGGGGCGGAAACGCTGGAGCAGGTGGAGTTTCTGAAGTCGGTCGGCGTGTGCAGCATCCAGGGTTATTTTTTCGCCAGGCCCATGGCACCGCTGGACCTGCAGCACTGGCTGGACCTGCGATATTCCGGCCGTGCGGAGGCGGATGGTGTTTGGGTACCTGACTGAGGTGTTGCCCCATGGCTTTGTTTCAAATGTTTTACGTCAGCACCATGGTCGACAAGGGCACAGCTGCCTTCCCCGCCATCCATGAATCGTCGGTTCGCAACAACCTGCGACAGAACGTGACGGGCATGATGCTCTACGCAGAGGGAGGCATGTTGGCGTCCCTCTGCAACAGCTGCCGAGAAATGGTTTTTTTGGAGAACGTCAGCGTTCTACGGAGCGAACTCTATTCCCTGGAATTTTTTTCCTGAAGTTGGATGGCTGCAATCAGCCAGAAGCTGCAATATCCGCCAAGGCCGAAGCAGCCCTTACATGGGTCCCCAGGGTAGGGCCGGCGAACGCCCCATTACCTTGACGGTGGCACGGACCGCACTGCGGTAAGTGTTCACCGCGTAAGACCGGCCAGCAGTTAAATTCCCTTCTTCCCCTGCAGCAGCTTGGCCTTGTCGGACGGGCTGTAGTGGTCGAAATGGCCTTGGGCGGCAGCGACGCGGCGGTGGGCCATGCGGATGCCTTCGATCTTGCCGGCCGGTGAGATGCGCGACAGGCAGCGCTCCAGCGCGGCGCTCTGGCATTCGGGGCATACCGGCGTATCGCCCGAGCGCACCAGGGTTTCAAAGTCGTTGCCGCAGGCGCTGCAGTGGAAATCAAACAGGGGCATGGTGTTCTCCTTAAGGGTGTGTGGCGCAGTGCTCGGTGGGGGCTTGTTGTTGCGGCTGTGTTTGCAAGGCCTGCGACAGGGCCAGCAGGCCCCGCGTCTGCTCGGTGATGGCCTGCACGGTGGCCGGCTGCAGCCGCTCCAGCCAACGCCGTGGCAGGTGCGATGCGCCACAGCGCGCACCGGCCAACATGCCCAAGAGCGCGCCGGTGGTGTCGGCATCGTCGCCCTGGTTGACGGTGGCTACCATGGCCGCCTCGAAACTTTCGTGCAGGGTGAAGAAGTGCAGCACGGTCTGCACCGTGTCCACCACGTAGGCGGTGGCGCGCTCCTTGTAGGGCGTGAAGCGGAACACGGCGTTGGCCTCTACCCACTGCGCGGTCCAAGCTTGGCAGGTGGCCTGGTCCGCGCCCTGCAACAACAGGCGCAGCAGCTGGCCCAGGCCCACGGTGGCCGAGTCGGAGAAAGGGTGGTGGTGCGTCAGGCGCGCTTGCGCCATGGAGAGTGCCTCAAAGGCGGCGTCATCGCCCAGCGTGGCGAAGGCAGAGGGCAGGTTGCGCATCAGCGCGCCGTTGCCACCGTCGCCGGGGTTGAACAGGCCCTCCAAGGTGCCCTCGCGCAGGTAGCGCTGGATGCCGCGCCTGCAGGTGTTGCCGCAGTCCACCGGCTTGCCCTTGAGCCAGCGCACGTAGGAGTCGCCAATGCTGCGCAGCAGCGCCTCATCACCACGCGCGACAAAACCTTGCAGCGCATCGGCCCCACCGGCCAGCAGGGCATCGCCCAGGGCCAGGCTCATGGTGGTGTCGTCGGTCACCTGGCCCACCGGCAGCTTGAGCCAGCCGCCGCCGATCATGTCGCGGTGCACGCCATATTGCTGCACGATCTCGCGCGGGCGCATGAATTCCACGGTGGCGCCCAGCGCGTCGCCGATGGCAAAACCCAAGTAAGCGCCGAGCGCGCGGTCCCACAGATCCGCGGCCCGGTCGGGCGCATGCTGGGGCGATTGTGCCGATGTGGGATCGGGCGACATAGCGCGCGAAGGGGCGTGCGCTCGCTCTGCCGCCAGCCGGGATGCAGGTATGGAATCAGGCATAGCGGGCCGTCACTTCGTAGTCGCCGCCCAGGGCCAACACTTCCTGCTCGCCCTGCAGCACCTGGCCGGGCAGCAGGTCCGGGAATACCAGCACCTTGCAGACGGGCACCTGCACTTCCATCACCCAGTCGCCAAAGCAGGAGGCGTCTTCTTCCGACAGGCTGAAGCTCACCACGTTGTTCAGGCGCACGGTGCAGCGCCGGTCCTGCAGGCTGCCGCTCAGCAAC
>Ga0316228_1002419_pt1 | contig 16506 bp, 19 predicted proteins | sample TBH18021metaG_FD_206005 | JGI IMG/M metagenome (GOLD analysis project Ga0316228, IMG submission 206005) | Freshwater microbial communities from Trout Bog Lake, Wisconsin, USA - TBH18021 | ecosystem: Environmental > Aquatic > Freshwater > Lake > Hypolimnion/Profundal zone | place: USA: Wisconsin... | reverse complement strand
TTCGGCTGGCCGATGGGCTCCCCCGGCGTGGTCACCGGGCTCGCCGTCGCCGCCCTCCTGACGCTGGCGGCAATCCTCGCCAGCACGCGGCTCCTCGTGGGTAGCGCGATCGGGCGGCGGATGCTCGCCTGTCGCGACGACGAGACCCGCCTGCGCACCCTGGGCTACAGCACGACCCGGCTGAAGCTCGGGATCTGGTGCCTCTCGGCCATGATCGCGGCGCTCGCCGGCATCCTCTACGTGCCGCAGGTCGGCATCATCAACCCGCGGGTGCTGGCACCCGACCTGTCCATCGAGATCGCCGTCTGGGTGGCGATCGGCGGGCTGGGGCGGCTCGGCGGGGCGGTGATCGGCGCGATCCTCGTTAACGGCCTGAAGTTCTGGCTCAGCGCCGCGATGCCGGAGGCGTGGCCTTTCATCCTGTCCGGGCTGGTGCTCCTCGTGGTGCTGGTCCTGCCGAACGGGCTCCTCGACCTCGTGGGCTGGCGCCCGCGCCCGACCTGGCTGCGGAGCAGCCGATGACCGCCCTCGTGGTCGATGCCCTCACCGTCGCCTTCGGCCGTTTCACGGCCCTCGATGCCGTGTCGCTCGCCGTCGATCCCGGCGAGGTGCGCGCGGTGATCGGCCCGAACGGCGCCGGCAAGACCACGCTGCTCGATGTGATCTCCGGGATCACCAAGCCGGTCTCCGGCCGGGTCATGCTTGGCGATCATATCGATCTGACCAAGCGGTCCGAGGCCGAGATTGCGAAGGCCGGCGTGCGGCGCAAGTTCCAGAAGCCCAGCGTCTTCCCCGCGCTCACCGTGCGGGAGAACCTGGAGATCGGCTGCGGGCCGGCCCTACCGGCGCGGGACCGCCCCGCCCGCATCGCCTCCATGCTCGGCGAGATCGGCCTTGGCCCCCGGGCGGAGGTTCCGGCCGGCCGCCTCGCCCACGGCGAGAAGCAATGGCTGGAGATCGGCATGGTGCTCGCCGCCGAGCCGGCGCTGCTCCTCCTCGACGAGCCCGTGGCTGGGCTCTCCGACACCGAGACCGCCCAGACCGCCGCGCTGATCCGGCGGCTGCGCCGGCCGGACCGGGCGATCCTGGTGATCGAGCACGACATGGGCTTCGTCGAGGCCATCGCCGACCGCGTGACGGTGCTCCACGAGGGCCGCACGCTCTACGAGGGCAGCATGGCGGGCGCCCGGGCCGAGCCCCAAGTGATCGAGGTGTTCCTCGGCCGATGACCAGCGCGCCCGCACGCCTTTCCGTCGAGGGGCTCGATCAGCATTACGGCAGCGCGCAGGTGCTGCGGGATGTCGCCCTCGCGGTCGAGCCGGGGGCGTGCCTCGCCGTGCTCGGCCGCAACGGCGCCGGCAAGACCACGCTGCTGCGCTGCCTCACTGGGCTGATCCCGGAAAGCCGTGGCCGGATCGCCCTCGACGCGACAGATCTGACGCGCCTCTCGCCCGACCGGCGCGCCCGCGCGGGGCTCGCCTCCGTGCCGCAGGGGCGCGAGATTTTTTCGGATCTCACCGTCGCCGAGAACCTGCGGGTCGCGGCCCGGGCCCACGGGCTGGAGCGGACCGAGGCGGTTGACGAGGCCGTCGCCCTGTTCCCGGCGCTGCGCGGCCTCTGGCACCGCCCGGGGGGCAACCTCTCGGGCGGGCAGCAGCAGCAGCTCGCCATCGCGCGGGCGCTGGCGACGCAGCCCCGTGCCCTCCTGCTCGACGAGCCGACGGAGGGCATCCAGCCCTCGATCGTCGCCGCGATCGAGGGAGTGATCGCCGGGCTCAAGGGCCGGATCACCGTGCTGCTGGTTGAGCAGTATCTCGATTTCGCCCTCCGGGTCGCCGACACCGTGGTGGTGCTGTCGCGCGGCAGCGTCGTCGCGCGCGGCGATCCCGGGACGCTGAGCCACGAAGCCCTGACCCGTCACATCGCCGTCTGACATCCGCAGAGGAGACGCCGTGCCCAAACATCACGAGATCCCCGCCACGCCCGACACCATGGTGCTCGGCTATTTCGACGCCGCCCTGCCGCCGGTGCTGACTGTGCAATCGGGCGACACCGTCACCCTGCATTCGCATCCGGCGGGCGGGCGCGAGTCGCTCCATCCCGACCCGGCCCGGGTGCCGGCCGACCTGCTCCACGCCCTCGACACGCTGGAGCGCGGCCCCGGCCCACACTTCGTCACCGGCCCGGTCCACGTGGCGGGCGCCGAGCCCGGCGACATGCTTCAGGTCGACATCCTCGACCTGAAGTTCCGCCTCGACTGGGGCTTCGTGGCGATCCTGCCGCTGCTCGGCACGCTCCCGGACGAGTTCACCGACTACGAGACGATCCACGCCGACATCGACACCGCGCGGGGTATCTGCCGCCTGCCCTGGGGCACGGAGCTGCCGCTCGATCCGTTCTTCGGCATCCTGGGCACCGCCCCGCCGGCCGCGTGGGGGCGGGTCGGCACGCCGGTGCCCCGGGCTTTCGGCGGCAACATGGACAACAAGGAGATGCGCGTCGGCACGACCCTCTACCTGCCGGTGTTCAATCCCGGCGGCGGCTTCTACGCGGGCGACGGACATGGCGTGCAGGGCGACGGCGAGGTCTGCATCACGGCGCTGGAGACGGGCCTGACCGGCACGTTCCGGCTCACCGTTCGCAAGGATCTCCCGGGCGCGTGGCCCTTCGCCGAGACGCCCACCGACCTGATGTCGATCGGCCTGCACGAGAGCCTCGACGAGGCGATGCGCCAGGCCGTGCGCGAGATGGTGCGCCTCGTCTGCGCGCGGACCAGCCTCACCCGCAACCAAGCCTACATGCTGTGCTCGCTCGCCGGAAATCTGCGGATCACCCAGACGGTGGACGGCAACAAGGGCGTGCACATGCTCATGCCCAAGGCGGCGCTCGCGTCCGGATCCGTCTGAGGCCGGACCACAGGACCACGACGCCGGTACCCTGCACGGCGACCCCGGCGTCTTAGTTCGCGCTTCGCACGAAGGCGAACCGGCCAACGCAGGCGTGCGCTCCGCGATGGCTCGGCGGCTGACGCAAGCCCGCGCGCTCCGTCAGGATCGGTCGCGCCGGCTCTGCGCGCAAGGGCTGCTTGAGCAGTACCGCGCGGAGTCGGTGCACCTCGGCACGGAGGCCGGCATTCTCCCGCTCGACCTGATCGAGCCGGATCACCCCCGCGGGCTTCAGGCCGCCGAGCCGACGACGCCAGCGATAGAAGGTGCCGAGCGAGATACGAGCGCTGGCGCAGATATCGGCGATGGGTATGCCCCGCGCCGCCTCGTCCAGCAGGAAGGCGATTTCCTGATCCGTGTGCAGGGATCGACGCATACAGGATCTCCCGATTCGGCAGCCTTGTGCACCCCTCGGGCGAGGAGCGAGCAAGAAGCGGACCGGTGGTGACGCGTCGGTCGTGTGCTGTGCTGTTCGGCGAAACCCGAGGCGCTTCAGCCCGGCTTGCGCTCGCTGAGGAAGGTGCCCATCCGTTCCAGCGCCCGCCGGATGTTCTCCGCCGAGTTGGCATAGGAGAGGCGGATATAGCCCTCGCCGTGGACGCCGAAATCTGGACCGCCGATCACGGCGACCCCGGCCTCTTCGAGAAGCGCCGAGGCCAGCGCCTTCGCCTTCCAGCCCGTTTGGGAGATGTTGGGGAAGGCGTAGAACGCCCCCTTCGGCGCGATGCACGAGACGCTCGGCAGCGCATTCAGCCCATCGACCACGATCGCCCGGCGCCGGTCGAACTCGGCCACCATCTCGGTCACGCAATCCTGCGGGCCGTCGAGGGCCGCGATGCCGGCCCATTGGGTCGATGCGTTGACGCAGGAATGCGCGTTCACCGCGAGCTTGCGCGCCGCCTCGTAGAGCGGCTTGGGCCAGACCGACCAGCCCAGCCGCCAGCCGGTCATCGCGTAGGTCTTGGAGGCGCCGTCTAGATAGACCAGCCGGTCACGGATCTCTTCGTAGGTGAGCAGCGAGTGATGGCGCTCGCCGTCGTAGGTCATCGTGCCGTAGATCTCGTCCGACAGCACCGCCACGTCGGGGTGTTCGGCCAGCCCCTTCACCAGCGCGTCGATCTCGGCCTTCGGGGTCACGCCACCGGTGGGGTTGGCGGGCGAATTGACGATCAGCAGGCGAGTCTTCGGGGTGATCAGCGCCAGAGTCTCGGCCGCCGAGAAGGCGAAACCGTTCTCCTCGCGGATCGGCACCGGCACCGGCGTCGCGCCCGTGAACTCGATCATCGAGCGATAGATCGGGAAGCCGGGATCCGGATACAGGATCTCGACGCCCGGCGCGCCGAACATCAGGATCGCCATGAACATGGTGACCTTGCCACCCGGCACGATCATCACGGAATCCGGCGAGACCTCGACATCGTGGCGTCGGTGGATATCGCGGGCCACCGCCTCGCGGAGCGGCGGGATGCCCACCGCCGGCGTGTAGCCGTGGTGGCCGTCGCGCAGGGCCTTGATTCCTGCCTCGACCACGTGGGCCGGCGTCGGCATGTCTGGCTGGCCGATGCCGAGATTGATCACGTCGCGGCCCTGGGACACCAGGGCCTGGGCGCGGGCCAGCACCGCGAAGGCGTTCTCCTCGCCGATGCGGGAGAAGGCCGGGACCACCTGCAGCATCGCGCCCTCCGCGGGGTAAGTCATAGAGCCGTGCCCGATCGCAACGCAATCGGGCACGGCTCTAAGGCTTTGTTTCGACACGCTTTATTGCGCCGAACAGGATCCGCTTCGGCGGAAAGCGTTCTAGTGCTTCGTGCGCTCGCCGAGCTTCATGGCCGCGAACGACATGCCCGCCGCGATCACGCTCAGGATCACGAAGGTCTTCACCGAGGCGTAGAACAGGGCCGGCTCGATGCCCGTATCGGTGTAGAGCACGAGGCCGATCGCCGAGAGCGGCAGCAGGAGCACGATGAAGAGGGGAACGAGCGGGTTCATGTTCGGCACTCGGATCCGGCGCGCAGCGGTGTGCGCGCCCGTGGGACGCCTCCCTGCATAGCACCGTGCTGCGACGGTTGGGACCCCGGAGGCTGCAGTTTTTCGCCAATCCGCCAATCCGCTCACGCTTACGCAATCTTTCGCTCCGATACTGATCTTGGGAGATCGAATTCGCATGAGCCGATCGGCGTTCACATGGACGGGCAACGGTGCAGGCGCATCCGGCGTCGGTTCGTCTTCCGTCGATATGCTGGCGGCCCAGATCGGCAGGCTTCTGCGCCACCCGGCCTATCGGCGTGGCGCGATTGTCAGTCCCCTGCTGCTGCGCTACCTGCCGGCCGATGCCGGCTATGCCTGGAACGGCGAGGCTGCCCTGCGGGCGCGCCTCACGGCGGCCGGTCTCGATGCGGCGAGGCTCGACCACCTGATGCGGAACGCCCAGGACGAATTCATGCGCCTGCGACGGCCCGCCGACGTTTGAGCCCGACTCAGGCCGGGACCCGGACCGTAGCCCGCAGGCCGCCGAGCGGGCTGTCCTGCAGCGTAATGTCGCCGCCATGCGCGCGGGCGATATCCCGGGCGATGGCCAGTCCCAATCCGGAGCCGCCGGCATCCTGGCGGGCGTCGTCGAGCCGCACGAACGGTTTGAACACTGCCTCGCGGCTGTCCAGGGGAATGCCGGGCCCGTCGTCGTCGATCGAGACGAGGAAGGCGCGGGCTTCGAGCCGGCCGGAGATCGCCACCGTCTCGCCGTAGCGAGCGGCATTGGACGCGAGGTTGAACAGGCAGCGCCGGAAGGCCCCCGGGCGCACGGTCACCTCCGGCGCGCCGGCGAGATCCACCTCCGAGACATGGGTGCCCAGGCGCTCCACGTCGGTGCGCAGATCCTCCAGCAGGGCGCGCATGTCGGTGGGCATCGCGGGCTCGGCCGAATCGCCGCGGGCGAAGGCGAGGTAGCCTTCGAGCATCCGGCTCATCTCGTCGACGTCGCGGCTCAGATCCTCGATCTCGTCCGTCTGCTCGATCAGCGCCAGGGACAGGCGGAAGCGGGTCAGGATGGTCCGCAGATCGTGGCTGACGCCGTTGAGCATCGTGGTGCGCTGCTCCATGGCCCGCTCGATGCGCCGCTTCATCTCGATGAAGGCATGGCCGGCCTGCCGCACCTCCCGGGCGCCGCGCGGCCGGAATTCGATCTCCCGGCCCTTGCCGAACCCCTCCGCCACGGCGGCGAGCCGCAGGATCGGCTTGATCTGGTTGCGCAGGAACAGGATCGCGACGCCGAGCAGCACCAGCGATGAGCCGATCATCCAGACCAGGAAGATGTGCGAGTTCGATGCGTAGGCCTGGCTGCGCCGGGCGGTGATGCGCATCACCCCGTCGGGGATCGCCACACGGATCTCGATCAGGTTCGAGCGGCCGACGGTGTCGATCCAGAAGGGGCGGCGGATCTGGCGCTGGATCTCGTCGGAGAGCGCCTCGTCGAGGATCGAGAAGAACGGCCGAGGCCCCGGCGGCGGCAGCTTGGCGCCCTTGAGGATGTCGAGATCGAGGTTCAGCCGCTCGCCTGCGATGCGCGAGAGGGTGTCGGCGTCCTTGTCCTGCGGATAGCTCTCGTAGATGTCGATCAGCGCGGCGACGTCGGCGGTGACGGCGGCCGACAGGCGTTTGGTCACGAGCTGCCAGTGCCGCTCCATGAAGGTGTAGGCGATCACCGACTGGAGCAGGACCACCGGCGCGATGATGATGATCAGCGACCGGGCGTAGAGCCCCTTGGGCAGGGCATCGCCGATGGCCCGGCTGACCCGCTTCCACAGCCGGCGCGGCGCGGAGCGCGGGGGATCCTGGCGCAGGGCGCGCGCGAGGGCGGGATCGGGGGCGTTCATGGGTGCGGGCGCCCGGGCTGGGGCCATCGGGAAGAGTTGGCTTCGGTTTGCGCACCATCTCCATCCCACCCCCTCATCCTGAGGTGCGGCGCGGCCGCCTCGAAGGAGGCCTCCAGAGGTCGCAGCGCGGTCTGGAGACCTCCTTCGAGACCTCCGCTTCGCTCTGGCACCTCAGGATGGGGGGGTGGGTTGGACAGGCCGAACACGTCTCGGGACACCGGCTCCGCAAACGAAAGGCCCATAGAGTATTGGCGATCGCCGTTTTCCGCCATCGTGTCATGAGAAGCGGCCGTGATTGCGAACGCCAAACCGCCTTGCGTGGCGCCGCCGGGGCCATACCTGTAGGCCTGCGGGGGGCGCCCGCTGAAGGCTTCCGCGCGCTATGCTCAGCACCGATACCGACATCCTCTCCGCCGCCGAAGCCTGGCGGCGCGACGGCCGCGCCGTGGCGCTCGCCACCGTGATCGAAACCTGGGGCTCCGCGCCGCGTCCGGTGGGCAGCCATCTCATCGTCGACGGCGAGGGCAATTTCTTGGGGTCCGTCTCGGGCGGATGTGTGGAGGGCGCGGTGATCACCGAGGCGATCGAGGTCATTGAGGCCGGCGCAGCGCGCGTCCTCGAATTCGGCGTCGCCGACGAGACCGCGTGGCGGGCCGGTCTGTCCTGCGGCGGGCGGATCCGGGTCTTCGTCGAGCGGGTCGACTGATGCGCGCCGATCTGCTGTCCGAACTGAACGCCGAGCGCACCGCCCGCCGGGCCGCCATCCTGGTCACCGACATCGCCGACGGGGCGCAGCGTCTCGTCACCGAATCTGAGATCGCCGCCGATCCACTCGGCCCGGTGCTCGTCAAGCAGCTCGCCTCGGCCAAGAGCGGCCTCGTGGAGGTGGGGGGGCGCAATCTCTTCCTCACCGTCCACGTGCCGCCGGTGCGCCTCGTGGTGATCGGCGCCGTCCACATCTCGCAGGCCATGGCGCCGATGGCGGCCGGGCTCGACCTCGCGCTGACCGTGATCGATCCGCGTACCGCCTTCGCGACGCCCGAGCGCTTCCCGGGCGTCGAACTCGTGGCGGAATGGCCGGATGCCGTCCTGGGCTCGCGCGTGCCGGCTCTCGACCGCTACTGTGCGCTGGCCGCCCTGACCCACGATCCGAAGATCGACGATCCGGCGCTGAAGGCGGCGCTCGCCGCGGAGTGCTTCTACGTGGGCGCCCTCGGCTCCCGGAAGACGCATGCGGCCCGCGTCGCCCGGCTCACCGAGGGCGGCTTCACCCCTGAACAGATCGGCCGGATCCGCGCCCCGATCGGGCTGCCCATCGGGGCGGTGAGCCCCGCCGAGATCGCGCTCGCCGTGCTCGGCGAGGTCGTGGCCGCCCTGCGCCGCGTACCCCGTCCGGAGGCCGCGTGAGGTTCGGCCCCGTCCCGGTCGCGCAGGCGGCCGGGCTGATCAGCGCCCATACGGTGCGGCGCGAGGGGCTGACCCTGCGCAAGGGCGCGGTGATCCCCCAAGATCTGGCGACGGATCTGGCCCGGTCCGGCCTCTCGGAGATCGTGACGGCCGCCCTCGAACCGGGCGATGTCGGCGAGGATGCCGCCGCCGCGCGTCTCGCCACCCACTTGGCCGGCCCGAACCTGCGGGTGGAGGCACCCTTCACCGGCCGCAGCAACCTGTTCGCCGAGACCGCCGGGGTGCTGACCCTGGATCCGATACGGATCGACGCCGCGAACGGGGTCGACGAGGCAGTCACGGTGGCGACGCTCCCCCGGTTCAAGCCGGTGGTGGCGGGCGAAATGGTGGCGACCGTCAAGATCATCCCCTACGCGGTGCCGGGGACGGTGCTGGACCGCGCCTGCGCGGCGGCCGGGGGCGGGGCCCTCGCGGTGGCGCCCTATCGCCGCCGCCGGGTGGGTGTCGTCTCGACCCGGCTGCCGAGCCTCAAGGAGGCGACGATCGACAAGACCCTCCGGGTGCTGGCCGAGCGCCTCGCCCCGACGGGAGCCGCCATCGTGGCCGAGACGCGGGTGCCGCACGCGTCTGAGGCTGTCGCGGACGCCCTCGCGGGGGCGATCGACGCCGCCGGGGCCGATCTCGTGGTGGTTTTCGGCGCCTCCGCCATCGCCGACCGGCGCGACGTCATCCCGGCGGGGATCGAGGCCGCCGGGGGGCGGGTCGCCCATCTCGGGATGCCGGTCGATCCCGGTAACCTGCTGCTCGTCGGCAGTCGCGGTGACATCCCGGTGATCGGTGCCCCGGGCTGCGCGCGCTCGCCGAAGGAGAACGGCTTCGACTGGATCCTGCATCGCCTGCTGGCCGATCTGTCCGTAACCCGGGCCGACATCGTCGCCCTCGGTGTCGGCGGCCTGCTCATGGAGATCGTCTCCCGGCCGCAGCCCCGCGCCGGGGGCGAGGCCGTGGGCGACGCCGATGCCTGAGATCGGGACGATCCTGCTCGCTGCGGGAAGCGGCACCCGGTTCGGTCCGGAGCCCAAGCTGCTTGCACTTCTCAGCGGGAAGCCCCTGATCCGCCACGCCGCCGAGGCCGCCCTGGGCGCGCGGTCGCGCCCGGTCATCGCCGTGCTGGGCGCACACGGGGATGCGGTACGGGCGGCGCTCGACGGCCTCGACCTGATCCGCGTGAAGAACCCGAACTACGCCGCCGGCCTCGCCACGTCGCTGCGGGTGGGGCTCGGGGCACTGCCGGCATCCTGCACCGCCGCCGTGGTGGTGCTGGGCGACATGCCGCGGGTGACGGCCGCCCATATCGATCGCCTCGCCGCCGCCTTCACGGAGGCCGCGCCCGAGCCGGCCGCAGTGGTGCCTGTGCAGGACGGGCGATACGGCAATCCGGTGCTCCTAAACCTGCGCCGTCTCGGGGCCGACATCGCGCAGCTGCGTGGCGACCACGGCGCGGGGCCGCTTCTCCGGGGGCGGACGGACGTTCTGACGATCCCGGGCGATGCGGCCACGGGTCTCGACATCGATACGCCGGACATGCTCGCCGCTCTGCGCTGACCGATCAGGTTTCCGCCTCGGCCTGCCTGCGCGCCGTGCGGGCCTCGGCCCGGCAGCGGTCGGAGCAGTAGCGCACCTCGTCCCAGACACGCGCCCATTTCTTCCGCCATGCAAACGGCTTTCCGCACTGTTCGCAGACCTTCTGGGGAAGGTCGCCCTTCCGGCGCATCGGCGGCATCGTCCGTCCTTATCCCCGAGCCCGGCCGGCGGCCGACTATCACCGGGCGTCTTGGCGCCGCGCCCGCGCATCCAGGCTGTGCGCGAGGCCCAGCATCACCGCGAGGCCGGCGGCATTGACCGCCACCTGAAGCGGCCATGTGGCGTCGAAGGTCCGGTAGAGGATGCGGCCGATAAGCGCCGCCATGCAGCCGGCCGCAAAAATCTCCAGCGAATGCCGGCCGCAGGCGTCGATCAGCCGGAGCCGGCGCCATTGGCACAGGCGCGCCACCGCCGGTGCGCTGAGGAACAGGTACATCAGCGCCAGGATGTCGAGCAGGCGCAGGGGGCCGACATGGCTCTTGTCCGGCGTCTCGATCGCCAGCGGCCTGAGGTCCGGCAGGCCCCAGGCGGCCCAGGACCCGCCCTGGAGCAGCGCGAAGCCGAGATAGAGACCGGCCGCCGCCGCGGCCCAGTTGCGCCAGGGCAGCAGCCCGTCCCCGGCCCGAACCGCGAGCGCCAGCGCGGCCCCGATCACGAACAGGAATTGCCACGCGAACGGGTTGAAGTACCACCCGTCATCGACCGCGGCGGCGTTCGGCAGATTGAGCTGGTGATCGACGTTGGCAGCCAGCCAAACAGTGCCGGAGAGCGCCAGCACCCCCCAGACGCCGTGTCGCATCCCGACATAGACGAGTGGGAACAGGGCGAGCAGCAGAATGTAGAGGGGCAGGATGTCGAGGTAGTTGGGTAGGGCGTTCAGCGCGAGCCCGCGCAGCAGGCCCGGCACGAGCCCCATCTGGAGCAGAGGCGCCACGCCGAATCGCGGCACGAGCCCGGTGAGATCCATCCAGACCCGGACGATGATCAACGTCGCGAACAGCAGCCCGGCCTGGAACAAATAGATGCGCAGGCAGCGCCGGGCGATGCGCATCAGCGTTGTTCGGACCCCGGCCCGGCGGAACAGACCGCCATAAGCGATCATCGAGGAGTAGCCGGCCAGCAGCACGAAGATCTCGGCCGCGTCCGAGAATCCGAAATTGTGCAGCGTGAACAGGGCCGGGGCGTTGCGCGGAATGTGATCGACGAAGATCGTCAGCAGTGCGAGGCCGCGCAGCACATCGACCCGCGCATCCCGGATGGGCTTGGCAGGACGCGGCGCCTCGGAGGGAGCCGCTGCCGGTCGCGGCGCGGCGTCGACCGCCGGGCGTTCGAGGTCGTCGATGCTCTTCAACTCAGTTCATCATCGGGTGCGCTGCGGCTCGACATGGCGCGAGAATGCCGCAGTGCAACGCGATCCGTGCCGCAGACTGCCTCGATCACGCGTCTGTGTTAACCGCTCGCCACCGGCCCGGTGCGAATGCAATGCGGGCGGGCCGTCCAAAGCCGTGCGGCGAACGCCGCTCGCCTCGGGCGCGGAGGCGGTATAGATGCGGCGGATCGATCCCGGCCGCCAGCGACAGGGCCGGACAGGGGCAGGGTTCATGCGCGTCCTCGTCACCGGAGCCGGAGACTATCTTGGGCGCCGCCTGCTGGAGGCGTTGCGCCGAGACCTTCCACCTGAGAGCCGCATCCTCGGCATCGACCGGGCGTCGCAGCCGCCGATCGACGGCGTGACCTGCCTGTGTGTCGACCCCTTCGACGCGGGCCGGCTCGCCGCAGCGGTGCTGGATTTCGATCCGACCCTCGTTTTCCACCTCGCGGCCCTGGCCTCCGTCGCGCAGTCGAGCGAGACCCCATCCTATGCCTGGCGAGCCGATCTCCTCGGCACGCTGAACCTCGCCGAGGCCCTGGCGAAATCGGGCGCGACTCTCGTGTTCCTGAGCGCGAGCGTGGTCTACGGCGAGGCGTTCCGGATCCGGCCGCGTCCGGACGAGAGCGTGACCCCACGGCCCGACACGATCTCCGGGCGGACCAAGACCGCCTGCGAGTACATCCTGCGCGACGTGCTGGCGAATGCCGGCGTCAAGCACCTCGTGCTCCGGCCGTCGAACTATATCGGGCCGGGACAGGCCGAGACCTTCGTGGTCGCCTCCCTGGCCGGCCAGATCGCGCGCATCGAGCGCGGGCTCGCACCACCGTGCCTGGAGGTGGGCGACCTCTCGGCGGGACGGGATTTCTTCGACGTGGCCGATTTCACCGCCGCGTGCATCCGCGTAGCCGAGAGGCTGGCGGATCTGCCGAATGGCGGCATCTACAATGTCGGATCGGGCACCGTGACCCCGGTCTCCGGGATCCTCAACGGGCTGCGCGATATGACGGAGGCGACCTTCACGGTCCGCGTCGTATCCGACCGGGTGCGCGACAAGAGCACCCGCGCCGAGGGCTGCGACCCGGCGGCTTTCATGGCGGCCACGGATTGGAAGCCGGTCATCCCCCTGACCGAGAGCCTGTCGTCGATCCTGGCGGAGGCGCGGGCGCGGCTTGGGTGACGGGGTGCGTTGTTGAAGTGAACGCAAGCGATTCCGCGTACCGTCGTCCCCCGAGAGGGATTACGATTCACACATCGCCGGCCGACGAATTCTCTCCTCCCCTGGCGATCCCGGGCCTGCCCGGGATCGCCCAAGCTTGTGGGGAGGAGGCGGAGGTGGGGGTGGTGCAGAAGGCACTGGAAGCGCCCGATCCTGCGCCACCCCCACCCCTGGCCCCTCCCCACAAGGGGGAGGGAAAAGCGCTCGTCTTTCAGAACATGAGCGCAGACCGACACGTGTGAATCAGCTCGACAGACGGGCGAGGGCAGGTGCGATGTCGGGCGGGCTCGCCCCAACCCTCAGCGCGAGAACCGCTTGTACTTGATCTTCTTCGGCATGATCGAATCGGCTCCGAGCCGCCGGACCTTGTCGGCCTCGTAATCGGAGAAGTTGCCCTCGAACCACTCCACATGGCTGTCGCCTTCGAAAGCGAGGATGTGGGTCGCGATCCGGTTCAGGAACCAGCGATCGTGGCTGATGATCACCGCGCAGCCAGCGTAGTCCTCCAGCGCGTCCTCGAGGGCGCGCAGGGTCTCCATGTCGAGGTCGTTGGTCGGCTCGTCGAGCAGCAGCACGTTGGCGCCGCCCTTCAGGGTTCGGGCGAGGTGGACGCGGTTGCGCTCACCGCCCGAGAGGGTGCCGACCTTCTTCTGCTGATCGGGCCCCTTGAACGCGAAGGCCGCGCAATAGGCCCGCGAATTGATCTCGCGCTTGTTGAAATAGATGATGTCGTTGCCGCCCGAGACCTCCTGCCAGACCGTGGCGTTCGGATCGAGGGCGTCGCGCGACTGGTCGACGTAGCCGAGCTTCACGGTCTCGCCGACCTCGATCTTGCCGCTGTCGGGCTTCTCCTGACCGGTGATCATCTTGAACAGGGTGGTCTTGCCGGCGCCGTTCGGGCCGATCACCCCGACGATGCCGCCCGGCGGCAGCTTGAACGACAGGTCCTCGATCAGCAGCCGGTCGCCGAACGCCTTGCTGAGGTGCTCGAACTCGATGACGTTGTTGCCGAGCCGCTCGTCGATCGGGATGACGATCTGCGCGGAGGCGTCGATCTTCTGCGCCTGCTTGGCGACCAGCTCCTCGTAGCGGGTGATACGCGCCTTCGACTTCGACTGGCGGGCCTTCGGGGAAGCGGCGATCCATTCCTGCTCGCGGGCGATGGAGCGCTGGCGGACCATGTCCTCGCGGCCCTCCTGCTCCAGGCGCTTCTGCTTCTGGACCAGCCACGCCGAGTAGTTGCCCTCGTACGGGATGCCCTTGCCGCGATCGAGCTCCAGGATCCAGCTCGTGACGTTGTCGAGGAAGTAGCGGTCGTGGGTCACGATCAGGATCGCGCCCGGATACTGGCGCAGGTGGCCTTCGAGCCAGTTCACCGTCTCGGCGTCGAGGTGGTTGGTCGGCTCGTCGAGGAGCAGCAGTTCCGGCTCCCACAGGAGAAGGCGGCACAGGGCGATGCGGCGGCGCTCGCCGCCCGAGAGGGTCGCGACCGGCTGCTCGTCGCTCGGGCAGCCCAGGGCCTCCATGGCCTGATCGACCTTCGAATCGAGCTCCCAGAGGCCCAGGGACTCGATCCGGTCCTGGAGCTCGGTCATCTCGTCGGCGGTTTCCTCCGAGTAGTTCATGGCGAGTTCGTTGTAGCGGTCGAGCATCGCCTGTTTCTCGGCGACGCCCTCCATCACGTTCTCGCGGACGGACTTGTTCGGATCGAGCTGGGGCTCCTGCGGCAGGTAGCCAACGCGCGCGCCCTGCGCGACCCAGCCGTCGCCGGTGAACTCCTTGTCGATCCCCGCCATGATCTTGAGCAGCGTCGACTTGCCCGAGCCGTTGATGCCGAGCACACCGATCTTGGCATCGGGGTAGAAGGACAGGTTTACGCTATCCAGGACCTTCTTGCCGCCGGTATAGGCCTTGGTCAGGCCCCGCATGTGGTAGATGAATTCGCGAGCCATCGCGGAAATCCTCGGCGTGGTGTGCGGGATGCGCGGTGCGTGCCAGCGGCACGGGGCAGGCGCGGGGCCCATCCCCCGTCCTGTACGCACGCCCCGACGATATAGGAATCACGCTGCTCGACTATCAGGCCCGCCGGAAAGCGGCAAGGATGCCGACCGGCTTAGGCGAACGGGTTCGGGACTGATTTCGGGGCCGCCTCTTCGGCCTCGGCCATGGTCTCGGGCAGATCTTCGTCCTCCAGGGCCTTCACGATGGCGTCGAGCGTCTCCTTGAGCAGGCGCGCGTGGCTGAGGCCGGTCCTGTCCCGAGTCAGGTCGAGGGAGCCGTGCAGGGCGATCCGGTCGGTGCCGTTCTCGAAGCAGAGAGCGCCGATATTGCGCACCCCGGCATCGTCCTTGAAGGGGGCGAAGGACTGGGATGGAGGCTCGGATTTGGCGCGGTGCTTGTCCTCAGGCATAGGAGTCCCTCTCAGAAGATCGCGCGCAGCACGTCGCGGACGAATTTGCGCAGGGCGCGGTTGATCTCGCGCTGAAGCCAATCCTGCCACGTCGGCTCGTGGCGGGGGCGGCGCTCGTCGGCGCGGGCGGAGGCGTGAGGGTCGGGCAGGGTCATCGCTGTCGCCCGGGCGCCGGCCGGCAGCCCCGGGAAGACGTCGATCCCGGCCTGCCGGTTGAGTTCGTCGATCGAGATCGGGTGCCAGTCCCTCGCATCGTCGTTCTTGGCGAGATAGGCGCCGGCCTCGCCGCTCGCCGGGTCGTAGAGCGCCTTGAACAGCTGGGTCGGCACCAGAACGCCGCCCTTGATCTGCTGCACGGCGTCCCCGGAGAAGATCACCCCGGTCACCACGAAGATCGAGCCGCGCCGGGTCGCAAGCCGCCGCGTACTCTCCTCGATATCGGCCCAGAGGCCGCGGTTCAGGACCCGGTTCTGCGGCACGATGTTGGCGAGGCTGAAGGATTCGGCCTGGGCGCTGAGCGTCGGCATGTCGCCGGCCGGCGCGAGGTGGCCCCGGTCGAAGCCGCTGCGGACGTAATCCTCCAGCGAGGCGCCTTCGCCCGCGGGGAGCCGGGTTTCCTCGTGGAAGGCATCGTCGCGCGCCACCGTCCGGGCGTCGGCCACGCTGGCGCGGGTCAGATGCTCGGCGGAATAGAGCGGCGTGCGCGTCACCCCGGAATGGAGTACCGCGAAGGCTTCGAAGCAGAGCGGGACCGTGCGGGCCGCGAGCTTAGGATTGGTGAGGATCGGTGCCCGCCCGTCGGCGAACAGGGTCGGGCAGGTCTCCTCGGCCCGCGCGGACGGGATGGAGGCCGCGACGAACAGCAGGGCCGCGGCAAAGGGCCTCCGGTGCGGGTTCACCAGCACACCCGCACCCGCCGCACTCCCTCCGGCGTCGGGCGGTCCCGCCACGCGCAGGGGCGGCCGAGAGTCCCGGAGAAGGGGCGCGCGTCGCGATCCGGCCCCCCCGGGGCGAGCTGCGGCGGACAATCGCCCAGGAAGTTGCAGAGGAAGTCCAGGTTGCCGTCCGGCGGTCGCGGCTCGGCGTAAGCCTGGCCGTGACCCGTAATCGCCAGCGTGAGCAGGATTGTGCACAGACGAGCCGGACTCAAAGGCGGACCTCTTGTGGCGGTGAAGGCACGTAACTGAAAAAAACGACGCTCTGACATTGATCGGGGCGCCGATCATCCGTAACTGGCACTATCATGACAGCGGCGGACGGGCGGGTTCTAGCATGAACGCGGACCTCCGGGTGCCTGCATCGCGAGGGCCGAGGGCGCGCGAAGCGGCCGTCGCCACACTCGAACGAGCGGATGCGACCATTGGCGATATCACCTGAGCAATCGGCGTTGCTGGATCGTGTCCCGAACCCGGCGGCGTTGCGCCGTCTGCCCGAATCGGAGCTGCCGGCAGTGGCCGAGGCCGTGCGCGCCGAGATGATCGACGCCGTCTCGATCACCGGCGGCCATCTTGGCTCGGGGCTCGGCGTGGTCGAGCTCACCGTCGCCCTGCATCACGTGTTCGACACCCCCGACGACCGCATCGTCTGGGACGTCGGACACCAGTGCTACCCGCACAAGATCCTCACCGAGCGCCGCGACC
>Ga0316228_1002413_pt1 | contig 16541 bp, 16 predicted proteins | sample TBH18021metaG_FD_206005 | JGI IMG/M metagenome (GOLD analysis project Ga0316228, IMG submission 206005) | Freshwater microbial communities from Trout Bog Lake, Wisconsin, USA - TBH18021 | ecosystem: Environmental > Aquatic > Freshwater > Lake > Hypolimnion/Profundal zone | place: USA: Wisconsin... | reverse complement strand
ACGTTTGGAGGAAATCAGCGCCGCGGCTGAAGGTAAGGCCAAAGTTCTGGCCGGCGTTTTGTCGATTGCAGAATTGGCTGTCCTGATTGCCAGGGCTAACTTGCTGATATCCGTCGATACCGGTCCGCTTCACCTGGCCGGGGCGGTTGGCACTCCGGTGGTGGGCCTTTTTGGACGATCCGACTATCGGATTTGGGGGCCGCGTGGACCCCGGGATTTTGTTTTGCACCATAAGCAAGATTGCTGGCCCTGCTATAAGCGGGAATGTGAGCATCATCGCTGTATGGCTAACTTAGAGGCGCAAGAGGTAATTGAAGTTGCACTAAAAATATTGTCAACTTCACAAGACTCGAAAAGGGGATGAGGAGAATGTCTTTAGCTGTACTAATCCTCACCTATAATGAGGAAAAGAATATCAGTGATTGTATTGAAAGTGCCCGGTTCGCTGATGAGGTTGTGGTGATCGATAGCGGCAGCACCGATCGGACGGTGGAAATTGCGAAAGGCCTGGGAGCCAAGGTGGCAGTGCGCGCTATGACTGATGGTTTTGGGCCGCAGCGGAATTTTGCTTTATCCCAGACCGAAGCCGACTGGGTCCTTTACCTTGATGCCGATGAACGGATTACCCCGGGTCTGGCGATAGAGGTCAGGAAAGTCATCGAGGGCGGTGAACCTTTTGCCTATGAGATACTTCGGTACAACTATGCTTTCGGTCAGCGCATCAAGCATGGCGGTTTCCGGCCGGACTATTCGCTCCGGTTTTATCCCCGCACTGCGGTTTCGTGGTCCGGCACTGTGCACGAAGAGGCCACAGTAACTCTTCCCAAATGCAAATTGAAAAATGTCATCATTCATTACACCTACACGGATTGGAACCGCTATTTTAATAAATTTAACAGCTATACCAGCCTGATGGCCGAGCAGATGTTGCAGCGGGGCAGACGCTCCAGCATGCTGCACATCATCTTTCGGCCCTGGTGGGCGTTCTTCCGGGTCTACATTTTGCAGTCAGGCTGGCTGGACGGAAGGCTGGGCTTTATCCTAGCCTCGTTCCATTTCTTTTATACCATGGCCAAATACGTTAGACTGTACTGGCTGCAGGGGGAGCGTTGAAATGAGAGTCGCGATCTTCGAGTCTATTGTGACCACCGCTGGCCATGAGCATGATTTCGACAAAATGCTGGTGTCTGAGCTCACCGCCGCTGGGCACCAGGTAGAGTTTATAGTGCCACAAAGTTATCCATTCAAACTGGATTATAAAGTGCCGGTTCGGTATTTACCGGGGGAAGCGGTGGATTATACCGATACTTCCGGCTTGGCCAAAATGCTGCTGGCGGCGAAGCGGGAATGGCGCAGGCGGAACTGGTTCAATGCTTTATATGAATATGCCAAGACAGAGAAGCCAGATGTGATCATCATTCCAACAGCGAGCTATCGGTTTTTGCGAACCATTCGCCACAGCCGGCTAAAAATGACTCCTGTTCCGGTGATTCCCATCCTTCATGGCTTGACACCAAGCGCGGCAGACAAAGTGTTCCGCCAAGCCCAATACCTGGCAGCATACCCGCAAATCAAGCTGGCAGTGATCAATATCGATGAGGAATTGTTCGGTAGGCGTTTCCCCAATCTATTCTGCGTCAAGCCGCCGGTTTATCTGCCTAATGATGATTTGGCCGATATTCCACCGCTTAACGATATACCGGTCTTGGGCTTTTTCGGCCAATACCGGCGAGAAAAGAATTTGGACGGATTTTTATCTGTGTTTTGCCAGTGCCGGTTTTCCCACCCGGTACAGCTATTGGTCCAGGGAGCGACTGTTACGACAGAAGATGCTGCTGATTTTGAACGAATACAGCAAAAGTATGCGCATGTTACTAATATCAAGTTTTTACATAAGGCTTTGATCGGGGAAGAATGGCAACGCGCGATTATTGGGGTGGACGCGCTGATTATGCCGTATGCGGCAGAGCGATATCGGTATCAGCCATCTGCTATGCTGTTTACTGCCATCGGTTTTCACAAAGCAGTGGTTCTCGCCGACTCCATTAATCCGGAAGTGCTGGCCCACTATCGCATCGGCCTGGCATTTCATCCAGAACGGGAGGGAGACCTTAAAGCCGTTCTGGAAGAGTTCGTTAACACCTACTCAGCTCAAAAACAGCAGTATCAAGCCGAACTAAATCGGGCCAACGCGGATTTTTCGCCGACGTGCTTGGTTCAATCGATCCTGAGCGTGCCTGACTAAACAGCAGATGGGAGATGATTCTGCGTTTGAGAAGAAATCACTGACACGACGGATGAAAAACAGACGATGGCAAGGATTTGGATGAGATTATCAACTGAGACTATTCATAACTAATGAATGGTTAAGGAGTGCCTGAGGATGAATAATACTAAAAAAATACTTGTTCTGGCGTTGTTCAATACCGGCGATGTGGTGCTTTGCACCAGCGCCATAGCTTTACTGAAAATGGCGTATCCGGACGCTAAGATCACGGTGATTGTAAAATCGGTTTCCGGCGATGTCGTTCGCAACAACCCAGTTATCGACGAGGTCATTACCATTGACTATCGATCCAAGCACTTGTCACTCGGCAATATGTCGGCTCTTATCCAGGAAATCCGGGCGCGAGGCTTTGATTTATGCCTGGCTTTTGACGGTAAACTGCGTTCGGCGCTGATAGGCTTCCTTGCGGGTATCCCTGAGCGGATAACGGCGGACAAGATTTTTGGTTCGATGCCGGATTGGCGCAAACTGCTTTTTACCCGGGTGATAACGCCTGACTGTGATGATGCTGTAACCCATCAATCCGATCTGTTTCAGTCTATTGTCAGAAGCCTGACAGGGCAACAGCAACAGGCTCGTCCTGTTATGGGCCGCATCGAGGCGAAGAATGACGAGAACGCCAGGCGACTGATAACCAGTCTGCCTGTTCATGAATATAAAATCGCCCTGTGTGTAAAAGGTACATTCCCCTTAAAGGACTGGCCTTCGGATCGGTTTGCGTTATTAGTCGACAGGCTGCATGAGAGGTATGACGCCGCGTTCTATATTGTGGGTGCGCCAAGCGACAGGGACTATGCCGATAGTATTATTGCGAAAACTGCTGTTTCTGTAACCAATTTTTGCGGCAGGACCAGCCTGGTGGATTTGGCGGCACTGCTTACCTTGTCGGATTTATTTGTTACTGTCGATACAGGTGCAGTTCATATTGCTTCCACCACAACGGTTCCGATTGTCGCGCTTTATGGCTGCACTTCTCCGGTCAGATGGCATCCCCTGAATGAGCGCTATATGGTTGTCTATACCCATGAGTCATGCAGTCCCTGCGCTATAAGAGCTGACGCCTGCCCTGAGCACTTATGTATGAATAAGATACAGGTTGATACGGTAATGCAGGCTATTGAAAGTTTGGGGATAATAAAACAACACTAAAGGTGAGCTGTATAGCGTTAATGGAATGGAGACATGTTAATGGATAAATTTACTCAATATAAACGGCATAAAATTTTGATACTACATGGTACAAAGACTCAAAATGAACATGTTGATATAGCTGATATATACATTAATGTGAATCCATTTACAAAAGTGTTAAAAAAATTGCATGAGCATGTATCTATTCCGTTAAAAGAGATTTGGTATGAAAATTGGAAAAAGAAAATACAAAAATATGATGTAATTATTATCTTTGATGGACTACGTGGAAGGGACGTTATAAAATACATACACAAAACCAACCCCTCGACAAGGATCATCCTCTATTATGTAAATAAATTTAGACAAGGCGCAAAAAATGATCCGGAAAATTTCAAGGATTTACCCTGTGAATTATGGTCTTTTGATAAAAATGATTGTGAAAGGGTAAAAATGAACTATAATCCTTTTTGTTATGATGATGTTTTTTCTAATGAAGAAAACAAAAAGGCTTTTCATAATAAAGAGTACGTTGGACAGGAAATATATGATGCTTTTTTCATCGGAGTTGACAAAAATCGCTTGGCAACTTTAATAAAGTTAAAGACTCTATTGGAAAAGTATCAATACAAGGTGAAAATTATTCTAAAAAAGGCGAAACATTTGTCCTATAAAAACTTTACGGCAGAGGATAATGATTTTATTTTAACAGAACGAGGAATAGAATATAAAGATGTAATAAAATATATCCACCAAAGTAAATGTATTATTGAAATAGAAGATACCAATCAAAATGGTTTAACACTACGTTCAATGGAATCTATATTTTTCAAGAAAAAACTAATTACAGATAATCACGATATATTAAATTATGATTTCTACAAAAATGAAAATATATTTATATTAGGATATGATGCAGAAGAACGTTTGAAAACATTTTTGTTAAGTCCCTATGAACCGGTCGATGACGATATAATAAAACAATATACTTGGGAGGCATGGCTGGATAGATTTTTTAGTTAGGGGATCAGTAGCGGCCTTCAGTAAAGCTTGCAACAGATAATAAAGGCTAAAGAAGAATTTCTTTAGATGCGAGGTAGTATAATGATTGATAAAATTATGGACGACCACATCTTGATGGTGAACGCCATCCGCGAGCATTGCCTGCCCGACATCGAAAGGTTTGCCGAGGTCTGCGGGGCGGCGCTGAAGGCAGGCCGTAAGGTCTTGTTCTGCGGAAATGGCGGCAGTGCAGCTGACAGTCAGCATCTGGCGGCTGAGCTAGTGGGCCGTTTCCAGAAGGAACGGCGCGGTCTGCCGGGAATGGCTCTTACTACCGATACTTCCATTTTGACCGCGATTGGCAATGATTATGGATTCGACAGCGTGTTTTCCCGTCAGGTCGAGGCTCTGGCGGTGTCCGGGGACGTGGTTGTCGGCCTTTCGACATCCGGGAACAGCCCCAATGTTGTCAGGGCACTGGAAGCGGCGAAAGCCATCGGCGCCGTCACAGTCGGTCTGACCGGCCGAAACGGCGGTAAGCTTGCCCAGACAAGCGATATTTGTATTAACGTGCCGGTGGAAGTGACCGCAAGGATTCAGGAAGGACACAGCCTGATCGGGCATATTGTCTGCCAGCTGATCGATGAGGAGGTCAGCGGTGTTTAACGACAAGCAGCGGATTATTGAGTTGTTGACCAGCACGATCGCTGACTACACCGTCCTGGTGGTCGGAGACGTCATGCTGGATCGTTACTATTACGGCGAGGTGAAGCGCATATCGCCGGAGGCGCCGGTTCCGGTGACGCGGGTCACTGCCGAGCACGCCACCCTCGGTGGGGCGGCCAATGTGGCCAACAATCTGGCGCTGCTCGGTGCCAAAGTGCAGCTGGCAGGCATCGCCGGACAGGATGAAAGCAGGCGGCAGCTTGACAGGCTGTTGTCGTCCGCCGGTATCGGTCATGAAGGACTGATCGCCGATAAGAGGCCTACGACGACGAAGCTGCGGGTGCTTGGGGGCCATCAGCAGATGCTGCGGCTGGATTTCGAAGACAGTCACCCGGTGACGGGGAAAGCGGCGGATGGCCTTCGCAAGTATATCAGTGGGCAGGTGGCTGCAGGGAAAGTGCAGGCGGTGGTGATTTCCGATTACGCCAAAGGAGTCTGCACGCCGCAGGTATGTCAGATGCTGATCAAGCTGTGCACTGCGCAGGGCATCCCGCTGGTAGTTGACCCCAAAGGAATCAACTGGCAGAAATACGCCGGGGCGCCGATCATTACTCCCAATCTGAAGGAGCTGGCGGAAGCGGCCAAAACCGATGCTGCCAACAACGATCGGGTGATTAAAATGCTAGCCGACAAGGTGCGGAAACGTTTCAGGATCGAAAATGTCATTGTCACCCGTTCGGAAAAAGGCCTGAGCGTGATCACCGAAACGCAGGCAGTACATATTTCGACTTATGCCCAAGAGGTTTTTGATGTATCAGGGGCCGGCGACACGGTGGTAGCCGTCATGGGAGGAGCGTTGGCAGCGGGTATCGGCCTAATCGATGCGGCCCATTTGGCGAACCTGGCGGCGGGCATTGTTGTCGGCAAACTCGGAACTTATGCTGTGAAGCGCAGCGAGCTTTTGGAAGCGGTCCAGTGCCTGGGGACAGAGGGGGAAGGGCAATGATTGTGGTAACAGGCGGTGCCGGCTTTATCGGCAGCAATCTGGTGAACGGCATCAACGCGCTGGGCAGAGATGATGTTCTGGTTGTGGACAATCTGAGTTTGGGCGATAAGTTTAAAAATTTGCTGGCCCTGAATATCAAGGACTATATCGACCAGGACTCATTTTTAGCCGACTTGAGGCAGGGCAAGTATGACGGGGCCAGTATTGAAGCCGTTTTTCATAATGGGGCCTGCTCGGACACGATGGAGCATAACGGAAAATACATGATGGACAACAATTACGAATATAGCAAGGAACTGCTGCATTTTTGCCTTCGTAAACGCATTCCCTTTATCTATGCCTCTTCAGCCTCGGTTTACGGAAACGGCGAGAAGGGTTTCCGGGAGTCACCGGAGTGCGAATGGGCGCTAAATGTATACGCCTTCTCCAAGCTACAGTTTGATCGCTATGTCCGGCAGGTAACCCGCTCCGCTCGGAGTCAGGTGGTGGGACTTCGCTATTTCAACGTTTTCGGACCGCAGGAAAACCACAAGGGCAGAATGGCGTCAGTGGCTTTTCATTTTTACCATCAGTTGTTAAAAGATGGTGTAATGCGCCTGTTTAAGGGAACCGGCGGTTATGCCGACGGCGAGCAGACCCGGGATTTTATTTATGTCAAAGACGTTGTCGATGTCAATCTCTTTTTTTATCAACACCCGGAAAAGAAGGGGATTTTTAACTGTGGAACCGGGCGCAGTCGCAGTTTTAATGACCTGGCCGAAGCAGCCCGGAAAGCATACGGATCCGGTAGCATTGAATATATCGAATTTCCGGAATCGCTGAAGGGTAAGTACCAGAACTTCACCGAAGCGGATGCGGCCAAGCTTCGAGAGGCCGGGTACACCAAGTCGTTTACAGAGCTGGAGGACGGCGTCGCCGACTATTACCGCTACCTCAAAACCGGCGGTTACGTGAAGCGATAAAGGGAGGTTGGTCTATTGCACTCCGCAGTTTTTTTTGACCGGGATGGTGTGCTGAACAGCGACAAAGGCTATTTATATAAAGCAGCGGATTTGGAATGGATGCCTGGGGCGATAGACGCTGTCCGGCACCTAAATTCCCTGGGGTTTCTGGTATTTGTGGTGACCAACCAAAGCGGCGTAGCCCGGGGTTATTATTCAGAAGCTCATGTGGTCGCACTGCACGATTGGATGAACGCCGAACTGGCTAAATCCAAGGCCCATATCGACAAGTTTTATTATTGCCCCCACCTTCCCGACGGCACGGTGGAAGAGTACCGCCGTGCCTGCCAGTGCCGTAAGCCTTTGCCTGGCCTCATTTTGCAGGCTGTCGGCGAGTGGGATATTGATAAGCAGCGATCCTTTCTGATCGGGGATAGGACTTCGGATGTTCAGGCGGCTGAGGCCGCGGGAATAAGGGGCTTTATCTATCCGGGAGGGAATCTGCACGATTTTATAAAGGCGAAGCTGGCCGAGACTGCCGCCGAACAGGAAGTGATATAACTGTACAGCAAGATATTGGTTATCAATCTGATGCATATAGGCGATCTGCTTCTGGTTACCCCGGTACTGCGAACGCTGAGAACCAATTATCCGGCGGCGCACATCGCTTTGTTGGCTGACGCGAAAATCGCCGATCTTGTCAAATATAACGAGAATCTTGATCAGTTAATCGCCATCGATAAAAAAGGCCACCATGATAAGTTCTGGAATTATTTACAGCTGATTCAGGCAGTCAGGCGGGAAAAGTTTGACCTTGTTATCAATTTGCATCGAAATGAGCGCGCCTCTTTTATCGCCGCTTTGAGTGGGGCAGAAAAAGTTGTCGGCTATTCCACGGTTGGGCCGAATCTATTTTTTGACAAGGTGCTGGAAAACCGTAAAGCCGTAAAGCACCAGATCGAGGCTCATTTCGATGTGCTCAGGGAAACGCTGGGGATTACCCGGATCGACGATTGGGGACTGGAGATGTGGCTGGATCAGGAGGCAGAGACTGCAGCAGAGCGGCTCTGGCAAGAGGTCTTTCTCGATAGTGCCGCCATGCCAGTGGTGGGTCTTAATATCGGCGCCAGCTGGCCGACCAAGCGCTGGCCGCAGGAGTATTTCGCCGAATTGGCCGACCGGCTGCTCGACCTCGGATATGGGATCGCTTTTTTCGGCGGGCCGATGGATATCGGGCTGGTGGAGGAGACGCTGGGCCTCATGAAACATTCCGCATCACGGAAGGTCGCAGTTTTTACAGGCCGGGTCAGCTTGCTGGTACTGGCGGCGCTGCTGAAGAAGTGCCGGGTTTTTGTAACCAACGATTCCGGGCCGATGCATGTCGCGGTGGCCATGGGGGTTCCGTTGGTTTCGATGTTCGGCGCTTCGCCGGTCATCGGCTTTTCGCCTTATAATAACATTAGTGTTGTGCTGAAGAGTTCGCTGCCCTGTCATCCCTGTTATGAACACAGCTGCCGCAGGAAGGATCTGGGGTGCATGTACGGCATTACGGTCGATCTGGTACTGGAGGAGACTCTGGAACTGGAAAAAAATACGGCGCGAGGGCCGCGTTAACGCGAAGCTTGACGGAGTTCCGGGTGCTTGGTTGTAATAAAAACATCGATTCTGGCATCATCAACCGCAGATTCTTGGCGAGTTGTAGCTGCCATAAGTGTTTTGATCCGAGGTGTTCACTGAAGGCCCTGATGATAGAGTGCTTTTACTTTCATAATTCAAACGGGGTTTTAAAGGGGAGAATAAAGTGACTGTAAAGGTTCTCGATAAAACAGTCTTCGGTTTTTTGCTGTTATATGCTTTGGCATCTAGCACATCCATAGCCGTAGCCAATATTGCCGTATGCAGTGCCTTGATTTTTGCGATTGTTAGACATATCAAAGAACCGTTGGTTTTCCAGTTTGATAAGCGCATAGTGCAAGTAATTTTCTTGTTTTGGTTTACGATTTTAGTTTCGGCCACTTTCGCCTATGATCACCTTAGTGGATTTGATAAATTATGGGCATATGTTTATCGGACGCTCCCATTTTTTTTGGCTGTCCCTTTCATCAATACCAGAAAAAAACTTGTCGCCATTCTTATCGCAATGGCGCTATCAATTCTTCTTGCCGATCTTTATGGGATTTGGCAAGGACTGACGGGCATAAGGGCCCAGGCTTTCTCGTCTCACTGGATGATTTTTGGTGGCTTTCTGGAACAGATGATACCGCTCTTAGCAATTCTAGGGCTGCAGGAAAAAAGTCTGACCAGGAGCACCAGAGTCGCCTTCTTTGTAATCACTGTACTTTCTTTGCTGGCTTTGGCCTTTAATGCCACCCGCGGTGCCTGGATCGGGATTTTGGTCGTCTTTGTCCTGGTTGTTCTGCTGCAGCTGAAAAATAATGTGAAGACTGCAATTGTGCTGAGTGTCTTTGCTGCGTTATTGATTGGTCTGCTGGGCAGTATTCCTGCTATTCAGCAACGGGCAGCCTCTGTCACCGATATCACTTTCCACACGGAGCGGATATTGGTGTGGAAGGGCGCCTGGCAGATGTTTCTCGACCATCCAATTGTCGGAGTCGGTCCAGGTAATTTTGAGAAAATATATTTAGAACGTTACATTTTGCCTGACGCTAAAGAACGGCTGGGACATGCCCATAACAATTTCCTGCATATTCTAGCGGAAAATGGAATTATCGGTTTCGCCGGATTTATGGCAATGTTTGGCTATTTCCTCATCTATCTGTATAAAAATGGAATCAGGAAGCGAGATCCATTAGCCTTGGCTGTCTTATTGGCGTCGGTGGCATTATTGGTACAGGGTTTTAGCGAATTTAACTATGGTGATTCGGCTGTAATTCGGCTATATTGGTTTTTGCTTGGGCTCGCGGGGGCGAATTTTTGTATATTGAAGAACTCTGGTGAACTGAAGCCTATGATCGGCGAAAAGAAAACTTGATTAATACTGTCTATTAATCAAGTCCTAGGGGGAGCGAAATGACCAAAATACTTGTTACTGGTGGTGCCGGGTTCATCGGCACAAGTTTCGTCCGTGGCTTGTTAGCTGCCACAGATAAATATGTTATCAATCTGGACAAGCTAACCTACGCCGGCAACCTGAACTCTCTTTCTGGATTGCTGGACAATCCGCGGCACACATTCGTTCAGGGCAGTATCAATGATCGCAAGCTGGTGACGCAGCTTCTTGAAACACATAAACCTGAAGCTATCGTCCATTTGGCGGCCGAATCTCATGTTGACCGGTCTATTGACGGCCCGGGCGAATTCATTAAGACGAATATCGTCGGTACTTTCGAATTATTGGAGGCCGCTCGCGGCTATTGGACGGGGCTCGATCCGGCATCACGACAGAATTTTCGATTCTTGCTTATTTCCACAGATGAAGTGTATGGCTCGCTCGGAGCGACGGGGTATTTTACCGAATCCACACCTTTTGCTCCCAATTCGCCCTATTCGGCTTCCAAGGCGGCGTCCGACCATCTGGTACGGGCATATTACCATACCTATGGGCTGCAGGTACTGACAACCAACTGTTCTAACAACTACGGTCCGTATCAGTTTCCTGAGAAATTGATACCGCTAATCATTCATAATGCTCTAACCGGGAAACCGCTCCCGATATATGGCGACGGACAGAACGTAAGGGACTGGCTATATGTAGAGGATCACTGCAAGGCCCTTCTGCAGGTCCTGGACAAGGGGAACCCCGGAGACAGCTATAATATTGGTGGCAATAATGAAAAAACCAATCTGCAGGTTGTGGAGACGATTTGCGACCTGTTGGATGAAGCGGTCCCCTGCAAGGACGGAGCGAGCTACCGGCGATTGATTACTTTTGTGAGGGACCGACCGGGGCATGACAGGCGTTATGCCATTGACGCCGCCAAGATTCGCCGGCAACTGGGTTGGAGCCCGCTGGAGACTTTTGAATCCGGCATGCTGAAAACAGTGCGGTGGTATTTGGATAATCAGGCCTGGTGCCAGCATGTTTTGGATGGGTCCTATCGTGGACAGCGGCTTGGCATCTTAGGAGAGGAGGTAGCAAAATGATTCGCAAGGGTATTATTCTAGCCGGTGGCTCAGGTACTCGCCTGTATCCGTTGACCATCGCCGTCAGCAAGCAACTGGTTCCTGTGTATGACAAGCCGATGATTTATTACCCGCTCTGCACTTTGATGCTTGGCGGTATCGAAGAAATTTTGGTTATTACCACGCCCCAGTGTCAGCATCAGTTTCAGGAACTTCTGGGAGATGGAAACCGATGGGGAATCAATATTCATTATGCCGCTCAACCGAGTCCGGACGGCCTTGCCCAGGCTTTTATTATCGGCAAGGATTTTATTGGTAAGGACGGCTGCGCGCTGATTTTGGGCGACAATCTCTTTTATGGTCACGGGTTGCCAGAAAGCTTAAACCTGGCGGCTTCCAGGACAGAGGGAGCCACTGTTTTCGCCTACTGGGTAAAAGACCCCCAGCAGTATGGCGTAGTCGAATTTAACGCTGAGGGTGAAGCTATCAGCATCGAAGAAAAACCGCGTTCCCCTAGGTCGAATTACGCGGTGACGGGGCTCTATTATTATGACAATCAGGTGGTGGACATCGCCGCGGGACTAAAACCTTCCAGCCGCGGGGAGCTTGAGATTACAGATGTGAACAACCATTATCTCAAAATGAGAAAGCTTCATGTGGAAAAGTTAGGCCGCGGCAACGCGTGGCTGGACACTGGAACCCATGAGTCGCTTTTGCAGGCGGCGAATTTTATCGAGACAGTACAGGCGCGGCAGGGATTAATGGTGGCCTGCCCTGAAGAAATAGCCTATCGAAAAGGGTTGATTGACGCGGTTCAGCTGATGCGGATGGCGGACTCACTTAAGAAGAATGAATACGGTCAATACCTGTACAGCCTGCTACAGGGTGGTGGCGCTTGATGAATATTGTTGCAACCAATCTGCCTGGCGTTGTCATCATAGAACCCCAAATATTCGGAGACTCCCGGGGCTTTTTTATGGAAAGTTGGCACCAGGACCGCTACGAAGCGGCAGGTTTGCCTGGGGCGTTTTGCCAAGACAATGTTTCCCTTTCTGCGAAAGGGGTGCTCCGCGGTCTTCATTTTCAGCATCCCCAAGGACAAGGTAAGCTCGTGTCGGTACTGCAGGGAGAAGTTTTCGATGTCGCGGTAGATATCAGGGTTGGTTCGCCTACTTTCGGAAAATGGGTAAGCGCCAGGTTGTCTTCTGACAATAAGCGCCAACTATATGTGCCGCAAGGGTTCGCTCACGGATTTTGCGTCCTGAGCGAGGGGGCGTTGTTTATGTATAAATGTACAGATTACTATAATCCCGCGACAGAAACCGGCCTTCTCTGGAATGATCCGGATATCGGGATTGCCTGGCCGGTTGACGATCCGGTTTTATCAGCCAAGGATCGCAACAATATGCGACTGCGGGATATCCCGCGAGCTAAGCTGCCCAGTTTCGGGGGGTAAAGAATGCAAAATAATGTAGGACTCAAGATTCTCTTGATCGGCCGTAGCGGCCAGGTCGGCTGGGAACTGGAGCGTTCCCTCGCGCCGCTGGGAAGGATTATCGCTGTGGATCATTCGCAGCTTGATCTGCAGAAAACAGCCGATATCCGCCGCTGGATAAACGAAGTCGAACCACAGATTATCGTGAACGCAGCGGCTTATACTGCGGTGGACAAGGCCGAAAACGACCGGGATGCCGCCTTGGCGATAAATGGAACAGCGCTGGGAATTCTGGGGGAGGAAGCCAGGAAGGCCAAAGCTGCGGTTATTCACTACTCGACCGATTTTGTATTCGACGGCGGGAAGTTTGCGCCATATGTGGAGAATGATCCTGCTGGCCCGATCAATTTCTATGGTGAGACGAAGCTTGCGGGAGAGCAGGCCCTGCAAAGTAGCGGAGCAGCGCATGTTATTTTGCGGACCAGTTGGGTTTATGGGCTACGCGGGAAGAATTTTTTGCTGACGGTGCTTCGTCTGGCTAAGGAACAACGGCGCTTGACTATTGTAAATGATCAGATAGGAGCTCCTACTTGGAGCCGGTTGATCGCAGAAGCGACAGCGCTGATTATTGCGAAAAAGGGCCAAGCACTGGTGGATGTGCAGGGTCTTTATCATTTAACCTGTCAGGGCCAAACGACCTGGTATGAGTTTGCGCAGCAAATACTGACTTTTTCTCCCGCTGTCCAAGCAGACGAGATAGAGATTCAACCCATCACATCAGATCAATATTTAGCGCCTGCAAAGCGTCCCCATTACAGTGTTTTGGATAATGGAAAGTTATTACACGCTTTTGGCGTGATACTTCCCCCATGGCAAGATACCTTGCGGATGGCTTTAGTGCCATAACCCGTCTCTAGAAGTGTTGCAATGCGGTCAATTCAAGTGAACATGTTGGGAATAGTAATGACGGTCCGAAATTGGATCGATAGGATTATGTTTACATCAATCAATTTGTCATGGCCTATCCTGCTGCAGAAGATTGCGAGGGGCTGTGACATTTTTTGCTTTGTGGGAGAGATGGTTTTTTGGTGGATTACATGATATCGTGTCGAAATGTAAAAAAATGGAGGCTGAATTTGCAGGATTTTATCGATGTTTTGTCGAATTAAATTTTGTTATAAATAAGCTTAGCATCTTCTCTTATCTAAACCAGGTTTGAAGAGGTGATGGTGATTGGCAAACGGAAGAACTTATACCGCGGCATATTCCGAAAAAGTAGTTGTGTATCATTCTTTAGGACTAAGGGCAAAAGCAGTCATTTTGCCCTTAGTCCTAATGGTAATTGATTACATCGCGGTTTTGGCTGCTGTCTGGACTGCTTACCTAATCAGGGAGTTAATCGTTCCGCAGTTATCTGTGGCGGCCCCTGCTTATTTTGATGTGTCCCGGTGGTACATGTACATGATTATTCCGTTCCCCTTCATCTTATTTATGCACTTCGATCAACTCTATGTGCGGCGTCTGTTGTTCTGGCAGCAGGTGGAGAAGATCTTTAAAGTCAGTATTTATGCCATGATCTTTGTTGTTGTTTTGATTTACCTGACCGGCTATGTCAAGATGTCCCGTACCTTCATGGCTTTAGTCTGGATCATCAGCTTTTTTAACCTGGTTACCAGCAGATTCGTATTTAAAAATATTTTGACCCTTGCCGGGCTGTGGCAGATACCTGTGGTGCTGATTGGCGCCGGTAAGACCGCGGAGCTCCTGATTAATGCCTTCAAGAATGACAGCGGCTTGGGCTACAAAGTCGTTGGTCTGGTTGAGGACAATCCTGGAAATGACAAGCTGAAAGAATATCCGGTGCTCGGGACATTCGACCGGGCCGAGGAAGCCGTGAAACGCACCGGGGTCAAGGATGTGCTCATCGCCGCGCCGGGGCTTTCCCGTGAAGAACTGTTAAGTCTGGTTTATCGTCTGCAGCCTTATGTCAAAAATATTGCTTTCGTTCCTGACCTCTTCGGCGTTCCAGTGGGTGATATGCAGCTGGACACGCTCTTCAACGAAAAGGCGGTTCTCCTTCGCATCCGTAATAATCTGGCCAGCGGCTACAACCGTTTTCTAAAATTGAGTTTTGATATTGTTGGCGCTGTGCTGGGTCTTATTGTGGGGCTGCCGCTTATGGCTCTTATTTCGCTGCTTATCTATATAGACAACCCTGGCCCCGTTATTTTCGCGCATAAGCGCATTGGCCAAAATGGACAGGAATTTCCCTGTTATAAATTCCGCTCGATGGTACTCAACGCCGAAGCGGCTTTGGAGAAGCATTTGGCCGAGAACCCGGCAGCCCGCGCAGAATGGGAGCAGGATTTCAAGCTGAAGAACGATCCACGCATCACAAGAATCGGTAAATTCCTGCGAAAGACCAGTTTGGACGAACTGCCGCAGTTCTTCAATGTCGTCAAAGGCGAAATGAGCCTTGTGGGTCCGCGTCCTATCGTAGCGGATGAAGTCATAAAATACGGGGAATATATTTATGATTATCATCTTGTCCGGCCGGGAATTACCGGTATGTGGCAGGTTGGTGGCCGCAATGACGTGGATTATAAGGATCGAGTCGAACTTGATTCCTGGTATGTGCGCAATTGGTCGATGTGGCTGGATGTGGTTCTTTTAATGAGAACGGTAGGAGTTGTGCTGAAAGGAAGAGGGGCTTATTAGATGAAGACGCAAAGAAATAATACAGTCTAGAATATGAATTTATTACAAAAGAGTCATGATCATCGGTGGGTACAAGGTTTCCATATGACGGAGGATTAGTATGCGTTGTATTGTTTTTGGTGGTGGGGGATTTTTAGGGTCCCATTTATGTGAGGAACTTCTTGCCTCCGGTTATGATGTCACTATTTTTGAAAAAAGTTCAGCGAACTTACAGAACATAAGGCAAATAGCTGACAAAATCATGATTGTAAGAGGGGATTTCAACAATTCAATAGATGTTCAACAAGCGTTAAGCGGCTGCGATGTGATATTCCATTTGATTTCGACGACCATTCCCGAAACGTCTAACGATGATCCTGCCCTGGATGTGCAATCAAATATTGTTTCCACCATTAGAATGTTAGAAATAGCAAGTAATTTAGGCTGTCGAAAAGTAGTGTTTTTTTCTTCTGGTGGAACGGTTTATGGTATACCGAATTCAACTCCGATACAAGAAAGCCATAATACCAATCCAATTTGCTCCTATGGTATTCAAAAGCTAACGATTGAAAAATATTTGCACCTGTTTCATCATCTTTATGGTTTGGATTATAACGTGTTGCGGGTGGCCAATCCTTATGGGCCACGCCAGTCCCCCCATAGCGGACAGGGAGTCATTGCTGCCTTTATCCAACGGATATTGCACGGCGAAGCGGTTGAAGTGTGGGGTGATGGTTCGGTTGTTCGTGACTATATTTATGTTACCGATGTTGTAAAGGCTGCAGTATCTGTAGTGGTATACTGCGGGCAACAAAAGATATTTAATATTGGCAGTGGGAAAGGACAATCTATATTAGATATTATTCGAAGCATCGAAAGTGTTGTAGGTGATGCTTTTGATATTCGGTATAAAGGTGCACGAGCAGTAGATGTGCCAATCAATATATTGGATATTACAAAGGCAAAAGAAGAGTTGGCCTGGCGGCCGTCAGTTGGATTAATGGAAGGTTTATCACAAACAATTGATTATTTGACAGGGGAAAAATCGGTTCGCGGTGCTAGGAGAGACAATGCTTCGTAGCGGTAAGGAACAATGGACAAGTGTAATTGAACCGAATAGTGGATGGTTTGATGTCAATCTCCAGGAGATCTGGCGATACCGTGATCTAATTAAAATGTTTGTCAAAAGAGATTTTATCGCTTTTTATAAGCAAACAATACTGGGACCTCTATGGTTTCTAATTCAGCCATTATTTACAACTATTGTCTTTACCATCGTATTTGGCCAAATCG
>Ga0316228_1002412_pt1 | contig 16553 bp, 15 predicted proteins | sample TBH18021metaG_FD_206005 | JGI IMG/M metagenome (GOLD analysis project Ga0316228, IMG submission 206005) | Freshwater microbial communities from Trout Bog Lake, Wisconsin, USA - TBH18021 | ecosystem: Environmental > Aquatic > Freshwater > Lake > Hypolimnion/Profundal zone | place: USA: Wisconsin... | reverse complement strand
GTCATACTCACTCCCATAGTGACCCTGGCTATTTTTTGGCAATAAAAAAGCCCCAATTAAGGGGCTTATTCATTGACTGTAAATGCTTCTAAGTACTTGAATCTAATAGATTCTGGCGGAGACGAGATCCGCCGTTTGTATGTTTTAACAGGATTCAGTCTGTAACAATTAATACCTCTACAACCCAATATATACATACGTTTAAGGCCATTCAGTTACAGGAAGAAATCTCCTGAAACATCACACTACTAACACTAAAATGGTATACTAAATGGCAACTAATTGGTACACAAGGTTAGTTAATCTATTAGGGGGCGTGCTTTGGTTAAAGGCAATCATGCATCGGGTAAGTTATCGGCAGTTAGCTTAAAGAAGCTGAAGGATGGCTGGCATGCAGATGGAGGCAATCTCTATTTATTGGTTCGCGGTCAAAGCCGTTCATGGGTCTTTAGGTATGTAGCACCTATCACTAAGAAGCGAACGAACATGGGCTTAGGTTCGCTTGAGAATTTTAGTTTGTCAGAAGCTAGGCAAAGAGCTGCGGCACAGAGAGCGAAGGTTAAAGACCCCCTTAACCCAATAGACCCGATTGAAGAGCGAGATAAAGCTAGAGACCAAGCCAAGGCAACGGCCAAGAAGCGCACTACTTTCAAACAAGCAGCCGCGCGGTACATTGAATCTAAGCAAGCAGAATGGTCAAACGATAAACATAGAAAGCAATGGGTAAGCACTCTAGAGAGCTGGGTCTACCCGCATATAGGCAATCTTCCAACAGAATTAATAGAGACAAGCCACATCCTCAAAGTATTGCAGCAAGACGTGAAGGATAAAGACGGATCGATTGAGGGGTCATTCTGGAATAAGAGAACTGAGACTGCATCGCGGGTTAGAGAGAGGATGGAGGCAGTTTTAGGTTGGGCTAAGGCAAGCAAGTTACGTACTGGAGAGAACCCTGCTGCATGGAAAGAGAACTTAGAGAACCTTCTATCTAGTCCGAAGAAGACCACTAAGGTGAAGAATCAGCCTTCCCTACCCTACCAGCAAGTTGGCGACTTTATGCTCAAGCTAAAAACCAAAGAGGGGGTAGCTGCTAGAGCCTTAGAGTTTTTAATCATGACTGGTGTTAGGTCTGAATCGGTACGTAAGGCAACATGGGATCAGATTGATTTCGAAGAATTGGTATGGAGCATTCCTGACGAAAATACTAAGATGAAAGTTGCGCATAAGGTTCCCTTAACACCTCAGATGGTCTCCCTATTACAAGCACTGCCGACTATTGAAGGTAATAACTATATTTTCTATGGCTCTGCTAAGGCAATATTAAGCGATAGCACTCTTTCAAAAATCATGCGCGCCATGCTGGAGAAAGGTGAGATCTTAGAAAAAGCAGTGCCTCACGGGTTTAGATCTACCTCAAGAACTTGGGCAGCAGAACAAACTAGCTTTCCCGATGAAGTTAGAAAAGCATTTAGCATGCATGCGGTGAATGATTCGGTAAAGGCGGCATATGAGCGTACAGACTTCTTTGATAAACGTCGCGAGCTAACCGAGCAGTGGTGCAACTACCTTGACCTGCCAAGCATTAAGAAGACTGGCAAATGTAAAAATAATGTACTACCAATTAAGAGTGCTGCGTAATGTGTGCCAATAATAGGTCGAGGGGTTAAGCATATGGCAAAAAGGGGACGCCCAAAAAGTGCTAGTCGTAATGAGCAAAAAAAACAAGATGCTGATTTTCGCAAGAGCATAGAGTTTGACGAAAGCGGGATTCACGATACAGCTTATGAACAGAATCTTTCAACTAGGGCTCAGGCTCATATTGCCAAGTGGAGAGAACAATACGGGAATGGCATTCTTATACCGGTGGCTGCTTATATAGCTATGGGGATGATGCGCGAGTTTGTGGCTTTTAAAGGGAAAGAAACGCTCATAGACAGGCTATACCAGAAGGCACAGCTAACGGGTGCAGAAAGACAACAGGCAGGAACTGAAGGAATAAAACGGAAAAAGTTAGATAGGGCTCAGGCTGTCTGGGGTAAGAAAGAAAATAAAAACTTAGTAAGCAGAATCAAATCGGGATCACTAACGCTAAATAGTGCGATAACAATAATTCTTTCAGATTGGAAGGCCAGGGGTGACAATGAAGCGAAACCGCCAAGCTCTAAAACATTAAGCAACTGGTACTTCACTCTCTACCCAAGTAAATAAATATGTAAATAGTTTGTAAAGTCGCATTGGCATTAATTCATGTAAACCTTATTGTTCTCCTATCGCAACTAGGAGAAACATCATGTCTTTACAGGCTCATAACAACAGAACAAAACAGCAAACTAAACAATTAGAAGCAGCGCTAAATAAAGCTGGAGTAGTTAAATCTACTGAGGATGGGGTCGAGCAATATAACCTCACCCAAGATGGCATCGAAGCACTATGCAAAGAGCTCACACAAGCTAAAACATCACCAACACGTGTTATTAGAGTTCCTGAGGTCTGTGATCGAGTTGGGGTAAGTAGAACTCACATTTGGCGGCTTATAAATACAGGCAAGTTCCCTGCACCAGTAAAGCTATCTGAAAAGCTCATTGGTTTTTATGAGCACGATATAGAGGCATACCTAAATTCTCTAAGCACCAAGGATCACAAGTAATGACCCCCGCATTCTTTAACTCTGACAACGAGCAGAAAGTTATCGGCATTATTGCAATGCTCACTAACGAACTTATCGATGGGAGAACGGCTGCAGCTTTAGCTAGAGTGCCTGAAGAAGCTTTATACAGAGCTATGGCTATGCCTGAGGTGCAGGCTGCCGTTGATGTAGAAATCACAAGGCTGCGGTTATCAGGTGAATTAGCTACGCTTAAAGCTGCAACCCTCACTGAAGCAATGCTCAGTAAATTGTTAGACACACCAGAAGATGAGATATCAACAGGCTTAGCTATAAAACTAGCTGAGATGGGTCTGAAGTTCAAAGAAAAGCCTCTTTTAGAGATAGATGCTGAAGCAGGGTTTTCAGTGACGATACTTAAAGAAGGAGACCCTGAGCCTAAGCCAAGGAAAAATGGGTCTAGCCTAGTTATTCGTTTTGGCTCCCATAAGGCAACAGCTAAAGATATCACCCCATCGGGAGTTATCGATGCTGAATAACAAACTAGCAAGCACTGTTGGGATGAATGAGATTACTGTCTCAGCGACGTTATTTAATGGGGCATATAGTCCCCTTCCCGCAGATGAGTTGGTGAAAGTTCGGGTTACTCAATTTGCAGAGTTTATTGCCCCCGAGAATCCAAAACTAGTAAGGGAAAAATCTAGAGCACCCCACTTCGTTTGCTCATCACTAAAAGAAGCAGAGCTCGTCGGTAAAACTAGAGAAAAAGCAATTAGATGCGGGCAATCAACAATTAATAAGCAGCGATCATCAAATCATGTAACCGCAGGAAATACTGCAAAGCTAGATTTTGACGGGATAACAAAACCAGAACTAAAAGAAGCAATGGCTAAGCTAACAGGAGAAGGTATAGCGTATGTCCTCTATACGACCTTCTCTCACGGTTCAAAACCAAACATAAGGGCAAGGCTAATAGTTTTCTTTGATCGCGATCTAGAGCCATCTGAATATAAGGCAGCAGTATTGGCACTATCGAAATTATTGCTAGGAAAATCCCTAGACCCGAGCGAAGCATATCTACATCAGCAGGCAGCAATTTATTGCGCTCACCCAGATCGAGCGCATTTAGCGAAAAGATGGGTTCGATTAGAAGGTAAGTGCATTAGTGCAGATTATTTATTACGTCTTGTGCCTGCGAGCACTTTAAAAACCTACACACAATCAAGCCTAGCTATTAGTAAGGTAATTCCGGTCGATCTAGACAAAATTAGGGATGCATTTAGCTGGTTAAACCCAAACAACTATGACGAATGGAAGAAGGTAGGCATGTGCCTAAAAGCTCTAGAGCCAAGTCTAAGCGCGCTTGAATCTGAGATAGGTATAGGACCTGAGCCAGCACTAAAACTATGGCTCCATTTCTCCGAAGAAGCTTGTGATGAAAAGAAGACTCGCAACGAGCAAAGTCAATACAACCCTGAGGTCATGTTTGACCAGTTTAAGCCCAGCATGATTGCTGATGCGGCTATGGGCGCTTTAATGAATATCGCCAAAAGGAAATGCTTAGAAATAGCTAGAGCAGAAAACCTAACAACCGCAGACGACCCTACCCTCAGCGCTAAGGGATTTGAAGCCATTAAGCATTTAAGGAAATACCACCCACGGGAGATCCAATTATTAATAGAAACTAGTTTTTGTAAGGAGTATGTATGAGCGATGTCGAGAAGTTTTTAGCAAAGAAGGCGGCGAGAGAAGCGGCAGAACGAAGAGCTAAGACCCAAGCCGAGGGGCAAGCAAGTGTAGTAGCGCAACTCGAAGAAGCCCCCGTGATAGTTGCGGTAGTTACGTCAGAAGGTATTAGCAAGGCCAGGAGCCCTATTAAAGAGTTAGATCAGCCACCCACTCCTACAGAAGCCCCGCAAGCTCCTAAACATACTCTTAGTGAGGCAATGGCGCAGGGGGGCAAAGAAGCCAGCAAAACTTATAAGAAGGAAGTAGATAGCAAGACTAATGAAATTATTAGTAGATTGGGTAAACCCGCCATCGACCAATACGGAGATGCTAGGCTGGTAGTTACTGATGACAAGGGTAAAAGAATACCGCTCAAACTCCTCTCTAGTCAGTGCCGAAGCTTTTTACAGGACAAAGTAAGCGAAGCGACAGGTAAGGCTCTAGGTAAGGAAACTCTAAACTCACAAATAGAGGCACTAGCTGGGGCAGCTTTAAGGGGTGGGAGCAAAATCAAAGTGCACACACGCACTGCACATACAAAAACTGAAGATGGGTCTTTTGTTCATTACCTCAACCTAGCTAATGATGATGGGCAGATGGTGGAGATCTCGGCACAAGGCTGGCAGATAACTAAAAATACGCACATAAATTTTGAGTCGGGATTAGGTGAGCTCCCGCTACCCATTAGATCTGGTAGCCTGATTGAAGCTAAAGCAATTGCATTTGAGGCGCTAACTAAGTGGGGAATTAAAGAAGCTAACTGCTTAATCCTTATTACGCTTCTAGTTGAGATGTATCGGGATAACACGGCATATTTAATCCTCGAAATACTGGGTGCGGCAGGTGCGGCAAAGACGACCGTAGCAAGCAGAATAGTTTCACTAGTTGACCCAACACCTTCAGGAAAACTAACTGAAATTACACTTGAAGAGGAGCACATTGCAGCGGCTTCTCACTCCAGCATGATTATTACTATAGATAACGCAAGCAAACTGAGTGGCGAGGAGCAGGACTTACTATGCCGTATAGCCTACGGATTTGATTATGTTGCAAGAAAGCTTTACGAAAACTCGGAAGTGGTTAGGCAGCACATCCACAACCCCGTTATAAGCACCTCAATCCTCCCCGTAATCACCAGACCAGACTTAGCAGCTCGCTCTTTTAGGGTCTATTTAAAGCCTAGGAACGCATACAAGAGTGCGCTTTTATTGGCTGCTGAACAGGAAAAAGATATAGGGCATGTACTAGGGGCGCTGCTAACCCTATTCTCAGCAGGCCTAAAGCATCTCGATACAAGTAAGACTTCTAAGCACCGAATGGTTGACTTTGCATTAATGGGTGACGCGATCTGCACAGCTCTGGAGTACACGCCTGATTACTTTTCCGAATTGCTAGAAGCCTCTTACAAGTCAACAGCAGAAGATTTCTGCGAGGGCGATGTATTCGCCCAAAGATTCCTTGAGGTCTGCAACGAGAAGATAAAGCATGCTACGAAAGCCGATGTATTCCCACCATTTCACACATGGAAAGATAACTGTTGCGCAATAGAACATGGCAATGGACAAAAAGTTATTGGTATTACTTCACAGGCTCTTTTAGATGCCATGACCAATAATCCTCGAAGCATGTTGAGCTTTAATGATAGGAATGAATTCTTCGCTAAAAACCCGCGAGGGCTTACGTCGAAGCTAACACTGATGGCGCCTCTTTTTAAGAGTTTGGGCTACTCAGTTGAAAGCAAACCGATAGGTCGCAGCAAAAGGCAGGCATGGGTGATTCTATGGAAGTAATTCTGGTGGTGTCGGTGGTGTTGTGGTGGTGTTGGGAACATGGATACCACCAACCTCTAAAGCTAATAGATACGTGGCATACATGGCTTTTTCAGACCCCTTTGGTGGTGTTGGTGGTGTTTATTTCTAACTTCTTGGTTAAAAAAGAAAAGGGGGGAAAAGAGGGAGGGGAGAGAAAAGGGAGGAGAAAAGGTAGCGAACCAACACCACCGACACCACCAAATAACCCTAAAACCGCTATAACCTATAGTTTTATAACGATTAATATTTGGTGGTGTCAGCACTTTGGACACCACCTACACACCCGGCACACCACCAAACCTACACACCCAAAGATGCTAGGTCATGCACCTATAACGAAGTACCAAAACATACACACAAATAACTTGGAGATGCCTCAATGACTTCACTAAATAACCTAGCAGCGACGTGCGCAAGAATCACCACTTGGTATGCATCAATACCTAGGCCTATTACGAAATGCTTCACACCCGCGCAGTTAGTCAGGGCACTCAATAGCCCTATGAATCAACTACACACACCCCTCATGCTTTTGAAATGGCAACGCCATCAGATATGGCACCGAGTGAACGGAAAGCGCATCCTGCGTGTGTATTACACCTCCCCAAGCCAACTAATAACTAGACCCAAAAGAGGCAGACCACCAGTAGATATTCGCAAACTGCTTGGCATCACAACATAATCTCAAACACACAATAACGACACAAACTAAAAAGGGAAATAAAAAATGAACACAGCAACTAATAGTCCGGCAAATGAAAATATCGTAGGGGTCACCAAGAAAGTCAGGACCAAAGAAGTAATATTTAACGTACATGCAAGCCCACATACAACCTTCTCAATTGCAACCCTCCTATCTATATCGCTAAAAAGGCCTGATGATGTGGCACCCTGCTGGGAAAAAACGATTGCTTGTGTACTTGAAAACCCAGAAAAAGTGTTGGAGTCAGTATTTGACATGCTCGAGGATATTGAGGCAACTGGCGATAAGGAATTTAAAACACTGCACCCTAACGGTATTAAAGAATATGTAGAAAAGCATGCCAGTACTAGGGGTTATAAGTTGGAAGGTGAATCCTACGATCCAGAACAGAAGAAACTCAGAGTCCTAGCAACGTGCATAGATCGCTTAGATAAAGCCACTACCAGGGTCAAAGAAGCTACCCTGTTCATGGTGAACCTACATAAAAGCGAGCCCGAGGAGGCCAGTTTTAAAACTGAGTACATGGCTACACAATTAAAGAAGATGCCGCACTGGACCAATCCAACCGACGATGAATTTCTGGGGGCGGTATGGGAGTTAAATCAAGCAGCAAATGATGCACGAGAGAAACTAGAAGTCGTTGGACAAACAACTTCGCCAGACAAGTATCCTCAAACTATAGCTAGTTTATTTGCGAATCTCTCCATAGTGCAAGCAATGGATTTAGAAACAAAGATGGGGCATTAATAATTGGAACAGAAATCCCAAAACAGATTCAACTAGTATTGCCTAAGCCCTGTTTAGCGTAAAACTAACTTGGTACTTATAGAAGGAGATGTTTGGGGCAACGGCAAGGGCGCGCCTTATGCGTGTATCGTCATCTAAGGCAATGATGATTCCTTGCACTGACTGCCCTTCTTCAGCTAGCTCTTCTTTCACAAAACCCATATACCTCTGAATCTGGCCGACGACTGCATCGCTAGCACGGCCCTTCTTTAATTCAATAACTAGCAACTTTTTCTTGTCTTTACTTATTGCTAGCAGATCGATAGGGCCTGTATCAGTTGGATATTGCTGTCCTGTAACCTCGCCCTCTTCTTGAAACAAATCAAATTCACGACTTAAGTCTGTCTTTGCCCAGTTGGCAACTAAAAAATCCTCAAGGTGTTTCTCAAGAGCGAAGGCAGATGGATCCTCGACAGTTGGATCATTTGAAGTAATCGTTTGTGCAGTTGCACCCCCAAGCAATCCTTCAATCTCTTCGCCATAACGATCTATGTTAATAAGCGTACCAGTTGCCGCAGTAGAGCGCTGGAGCTCTTGGCTCATATCAGAGCGATCTATTTTCTTTTCCAGCCAATGTACTGGTCTACGATGAGGGAGATTAGTGTTCGGTTGATATTGGTATGGTCCAGTGACTTCACCGACGGTATATCTGCCCTCGCCATCTGGGCAGATAACGACATCCCCCTGCTTCAACCCCAAAGATAAGGACCAAAGCATCCCACAAGCAAGTCCAGCTGCTACTTTTGATTTACCGGGATTAACAGATAAGAAAACAGGGATAAATTGCTTATTAAAAGCACGCCAGTCTTCAGGCAGGGACGAGGTGAGATCCTGCTTTATATCAAAATCAACGCCGATGAACTTGCCCGCTAAACATTCAGCAGAGTAGATACTCCGTTGGCCCAACATCATTCTGAAATATCTTTTCATCTAAGTTCTATCAGTTTTTCTAATTTCATTAAACACGCTTCTTGCCAATAAATCCGCAAAGCTTGCCATCAATCTCTCATCATTTAATAGCTTAGTAGTCATTAATCGATGGCTATCCATGCTTGAGATTAAGTTATCTTCCATTTCAGACTTAAATGTAGGCGATTTAATAAATTGCTCCTCAGTATTAGCCTTAGCTTGCTTTCGCAAACTATCATTCTCCAACATCTTAGTCTTAGCGTTATTAAAGAGATTGATCCTGTCAGTTTCATCAATATCGGGGAACAAATCATTTAACTTTTGCAACAGCTCCTCCAGACGAACAACCTCAGGATCACGCGCGGCACCAGTACCAGCCCCACCTATTCCCTTGATAACATTATTTCCAGATCCCAGAGAAATGTTTTGGGTTTGACCGCCTAAAAGTTTATAATGAGTCATTTCCAGACCAGCCAAATCAATTGGTAACTTGCGGTTTTCAGGCTTGATTAGGGGTGCCAAATGCCTAAAGAACAGATACTTAGCCTCAAGATCTTGGTCCGAATAATCAATGATCTGCGATAAAAAATCATAGAGTCGACAAAAGCTTCCCAAGTCCTTCTCAAATAATGTCAGACGGTCAATCTCTTCTTTGTCGTCTCTATCTTCTGCTGCAATAAACAGACCATTAAATCTCGAAACTGGCGCACTAAGAGCTGCCTGTATTTCTTTTTGCTTGGCATTAGGTTTACGATATGCATCAATAAAAGAGCGAATATCCTGATCGGTATAAATCCGAAGCTCTCCTAACTTTCGCTCAAGGTCATAAACCATATCTGGATCGGTAGTGGCCTGAAGCTCGGTTGTTTCATAGTAGGGCTCAAAAGCTTCTTGAATTGTCTCGATATCGTTAACAAAATCGATGACAAAAGTTATGTCTTTGCCTGGGCAAGTTCTATTAAGACGAGACAATGTCTGAACCGCGGTAATGCCATCAATGCGCTTATCAACGTACATCGCCACTAGAAGTGGTTGATCAAAGCCAGTTTGGAACTTATTTGCAACTATTAATACTTTGTACTCATCATTTGCAAAAGCCTCTCTAATACCCATGCCTTTAAGATTGTTCATTCCCGCTTCAGTAAAGTTTGCGGCCCCATATTCAGGGTCTTGTACATCACCCGAAAACGCTACCAATGTAGAAAGTTCCTGGGAATATCCGGCAGACTTGATGAACTTATCCATCTCAATTTTGTAGCGAACGGCAGCTTGGCGCGAATCCGTAACAACCATTGCCTTTGCCTGACCATTCAGCCTCCAGGCTACGTTGGCTCTGAAATGCTCAACGATAATTTGAACTTTTTGAGAAATATTGTATGGATGCAACCGAACCCATCGGCCAATAGTCTTTGCAGCCTCAGACTTATCTACGTCTTTATCATCCCAGTCTTTTCCGTTATGGGCAAGACGGTAGGCTACCTTGTATGGGGTGTAATTTTGAAGCACATCAAGAATAAAGCCCTCTTGAATTGCTTGTTTCATTGTGTATTGGTGAAAAGGACGGGGTATTCCATTGTTATCTTTACGACCAAATAACTCTAAAGTCTTACCCTTTGGGGTGGCAGTAAAGGCCAAAAAACTTACATTGTTAGGAAGCGCCCTACTTTGAACCTCGCGCTCCAAGAATGCTTCATATGAGTCTTCAACATCCTCTTGATCCTGGTCAGAGGAGAGTACCTTCCTAAGCTTTCCAGCAGATGCACCAGTTTGGGATGAATGAGCTTCATCAGCAATAACTGCAAAATTCTTCTTAGATAATGAAGTGGTTTCTCTAATCTCTTTCAAAATAAATGGGAAGGTCTGTAGAGTTACAACAACTATCATCGCCCCACTACTTAAGGCCTTGACGAGCTGGCCCGACTTAGAGCCATTATCGGAGTCAATTGCAACCACTAGTCCAGCAGTTTGTGAAAATTGATTTATGGTATCTTTAAGCTGCTCATCAAGTACCGTTCTGTCTGTAATGACAATGACAGTATCAAAAATCTTCTTATCACCCGCACCATGCAACGTCGCTAATTGATGTGCGCTCCATCCAATAGTATTGGACTTTCCCGACCCTGCAGAGTGCTGAAAAAGATAATTATGCCCAGACCCTTCTTGTTTTACCGCGTCAATGAGTTTAGTAACCGCATCAAGTTGGTGATATCTTGGAAATATTAAAGTTTCTTTAGTGCGCTTATTACCCGCCTTATCAAATGTCTCTTTTTCCTCTAGCTGAATAAAGCACTCTAGGATCTTTAAAAAACGGTCTTTCTGAAGGATCTCCTCCCAGAGGTAGGCAGTTTGATATCCAGCAACATTTGGCGGATTTCCCTTACCACCAAGGTAGCCCTTGTTAAATGGTAAGAAGAAGGTATCCATGCCAGCCAACTTAGTTGTCATCCATACCTCAGATGTGGAAACTGCGAAATGAACTAAAGCACCTCTATTGAACTCCAATAAAGGTTCAGGCCTTTTAGTTTTGGGATCTTTAGGATTTCTATCGAGCTTGTATTGATTCTTCGCATCATCAATGCCCTGCGTAAAGTCTGTTTTAAGCTCTAAAGTAGCCACAGGAATACCGTTAACAAAAGCCACTAAGTCGATGGAATTTCGATTATTTGCAGAGTAATGAACCTGGCGCATTACCCTAAGGCGCACTTTGTCATAGTTAGCCTTAATTTCTTCATTAAAACCATGAGAAGGCGCAAACTGAATTAAGTTAAATCCACCTGGGCCAGCGCCTGTTGCCTTAAATCCAGAGCGAATTGTTTTTAATACGCCATTAGTTTCAATCACCTTTACTAGTCGATCCAAAGCAACGGATTCAGTTTTGCCATTATGAAAACTTTTTAGACGCTGCCAAGCTTCGGGCTGAGTATCTTGAATCCAACCTAACAGGTCATCTGGATAAATTGCGCGTTCAACGTCATAACCATTGTCATCTTTTGAATATAGCCAACCATGTGATCTAAGGTAATCACAAATATCATTCTCGAATTCAATTTCGTTATGAATCATAGTCTCCCTTGCCTAATATTGACGGACATCTATTTGCCCTGTAATGGCATTGGATATTAGGGCGACTCGTCGCTCCTGAAGTATCTCTATAGAAGAAAGGCATGCCTTTGTTAATTCATCAAATTGTTTGGCCACTTTAAGGAGATGATCACATATTGCATTCATTTCTACTATTGGTGGTACGGGCAATTTAATATTTTTGAACTCTTCCCAGTACAACCTAAGCCTAAAATCCGTTACTCCACGAGAATATCGTCGCATCTGCTCGATCGCCTTTGGGGTTCTAAGAACATTTTCATAGTAATCAGCAACCAAGTCTATTTTTGGATGCGCCACAACATAAGCTGGGCTGACCATTCCGTTGACTGCTACAGCCCCAAAACCTCCTTGCCAAGCCCTCATCATGTTGTACACAAGATCATTAGGTTGAACTTTCTTATACTTTGAGCGATCTTCACTTCGCGTTACTTTTCTATCCATTTCATCGCTATCAAATTCTTTATCTGAAACCCCATGATGTATTGACACGCTTAAAATTGGCAAATTCTCTTCACCGAATTCACTGCTTTCACTAAACAGGTTGGAAATGCGTTTTACATCCCAATGCTCAGGCACTTGACCCAACCATTCAACACCCGAATTCTTCATCTTTATGTTTTTATCTAATCCCCTTATTACCGAATCGGAAATCATGGTTTGACGCTTTTCCCTCAGCAATTCAATCAACATTTGTTGCTCAGAAATGAGAGCATCAATCCTAGCCGTTTCTCGATCTAAAAAACTAACAATTTTTTCTTGCTCACTTTGATCCGGAATGGCAATTTTTCTTGACAGGCTATTGTTGACTTTTATGAATGGCTGAGCCGTGCCGCCCTTTTCCCACCAATCCTCCCTATTGGTTAGATACCATATAAAGTCACGATTGACGCTGGAGCTGGGAAAGAGGCAATGGGTATTGGCTACAACACCCCATTTGCCATCTGCCTTAAAGGTCTTGCCGCATCTTGCGCCCACTGCGCTCAATACGATACCGCAGCTATCAAATTCATATTGCTCCATCCACACATCTTGCCCAGATGCTGAAAATGCTGGATATAAACCCTCCAAAGGCTCATTTGAAACAAGATTTTTTGTTGTCTGCCCACCTGAGATGGTTTTTATTTTGTATTTCGCAGGTATAACAGTCCAATGACTTGGGACTTGACTTGGCCAATCGACGCCACTCTCCTTATATTCCAAATATCTTGAAAATTCCATACCTACAACCTACCTATCATGTCGAGGATACGATCAGTGATTTGTTTTAGATCGGAGTCAATTTCTGAAAGTGGGCGGGGAGGCTTAAAAGTATAAAAGTGTCGACCAAAAGAAATATCATAGCCAATCTTATTTTTTTCATGGTCAATCCATGCATCTGGTGCATAAGGTAGGACTTCATTTTTGAAGTACTCTTCAATATCACCCACTAATGGTACATTTTCAGTATCCCTCAAACTACTGTCGACTTGTGGCTTGCCCCTGGCCTTACCTTTTGTTGAAATTATTACTTTTCCAGCTTCATCTAACAATGGACGCTCTATAGTGATAGTTGTATATCCAAATTCCTTAGAATCAAATATCTTTGACTGATCATTTTCTTTAAATTCAGCATAAAGCTTAAGTATTTTTTGGATATCATCATTTCCCAATTCTTTGCGCTTTGAACCCAAATTCTTACGAATCTTTTGGTAAAGCTCTACTCCATTAATCAGTTGAATTTTGCGCTGCCTCTCCTTTACCTTGTGGTTTGAAAGTACCCAGATATAAGTGGCAATCCCTGTGTTATAGAACATATCAGTTGGAAGAGCGATAATTGCCTCTAGCAAATCCTGCTCAATCACCCACTTGCGGATTTCGCTCTCGCCCGATCCAGCTCCACCCGTAAAAAGCGGGGATCCATTTAAAACAATTGCAATTCTGCTACCGCCATCTTTTGGATCGCGCATCTTTGATATCAAATGAAGCAGAAACAGAAGACTTCCATCAGATACGCGTGGCAAACCAGGTCCGAAGCGCCCAGCAAAACCCAACCTCTCATGCTCTTGCTTGACCTCTTTCTCTACCTTTTTCCACTCAACGCCAAAGGGCGGATTTGCAATCCCATAGTCAAACTTTGCACCAGCATGCCCATCGTTGGATAACGTATTACCAAACTTAATATTCGTAACGTCCTGGCCTTTTATGAGCATGTCACCTTTGCAGATTGCATAAGACTCAGGATTTAACTCCTGACCATTAACAATCAAGGTTGCATCTGGGTTTAGGTGCTTTAGATATTCTTCCGCGATAGACAACATACCGCCAGTACCAGCGGTTGGATCATAAATTGTACGGATAATGCCAGGCTCCGATAGAGCTTTGTTATCTGCGATAAAAAGTAAGTCAACCATTAAACGAATTACTTCGCGAGGGGTGAAATGTTCACCAGCTGTTTCGTTAGAAAGCTCAGCAAACTTACGAATAAGCTCTTCAAAGAGGCTACCCATGTCAGCATTACTTACGACGTTCGGATGTAAATCTACCCCAGCAAATTTCTGAGTGACTAAAAATAATAGGTCCGAATCGGCCAGCTTATCAATTTGCTTATCAAATTCAAAACGCTCAAAAATATCTCCAATGTTGCTTGAGAAGCCATTTATATAGTTAAGTAGGTTCAATTTGATATTTGCAGGATCGTTTAGGCATTTCTTAAGATCTAAAGGGGAAGAGTTGTAAAAACTCTGCTTAGTAATCCGCGTTAAAAAAGGCATAGGGTCTACACCCTCACTAGTCCGCTTTTTAAATTCCAGCAGGACGTTTTCCTTCGTAGACTCAAGAATGCAATCTAAACGGCGCAGGACCGTAAAAGGCATGATCACTTTGCCATAGTCAGATTGTTTATAGTCGCCGCGAAGTAGATCGGCAACGGACCAAATTAAGGCAGATAGGTTTTGTTCGCTCATTTGCCTATTCTCTCATTAAGGTAGTGTGGTTATTGTTAGATAGCCTTATGTTAATAGTTGGCTGCTAAAAGCGTTAAAAGAGATTGCTAATGAAATATTTAACCGCCCTGGTATTTGTGACTCCAATGACAACCTTATATGCCCGGGCTATTTACGATTCCAACGGCCACTACAAGGGTTATAGTCAGACTACCCCTAGCGGCGTTACTACAACCTAGACACACTCTGGACAAAGCTTAGTGTTATCGCAGATAGATATCGGTATGACAAACTATTACTCCCCTACCGGGCTATATCAAGGCACCAACACGGCGACTCCGCCACTACCCCAGGTCAATACAACAATCAACACACCACGCCAAGTACCTCAATCACCAGCAATGAAAGGTTGGTAGTTAATCTTCAAACCGCTCTCTAGTCTCATCGGGTTCAGGCTCATTTAATAAACCCAATCGCTTTAACCTGCGACGCTCTTCATCGGCGCGGAACTGGGCTCTTTCTTCAGCAAACTCCTGCTCCATAGTTTTAAGAGGTACGGGATTCATTCTCCCAACAAATTCAGCAGTCATTTTGGCTCGTTAGCCCTATAACGACGTTCACGCATCTCATGCTCAATTGCTTCATCCATCACCCGCTTGCGCTCAACGATCACCTTGCCGGACACGACTTGATTGGATTTAAGTAAATCTTCTAGCGTTTGCTTGGGAGGTTTGGGGATTCTGAGCTTAATCATTGGCACTGCTAAATATACCTAAACTTAATTCGACCTTGCCTGATTTAGATGCTTGAAAACGTGTTTCTGGGCTCAAGAACGCACTATTGAGACGCTAAACCCTCTGTTTGCAGATACTAAATGGCGTGATTTATTTAACTTGGCGGTCTGCGGGCTTCATGTAAAGACGAAGCGTTTACCCTTAATTTCATAATGTGGAAACAGAGTATGTCATGCTAGTTAAGTAGGTTTACTTTTTATAAATATTAACAGGAAAGCCATGAGCACCAAACAACAACCCAAAGACAGGCAAGAATTTCTAAACTGTGAAATGGAATTTGAATGCCCAAAGAACTGGTTTGATCTAGAGGCAACAAATAAAGCGGGTATTAAGCATTGCAACCAATGCCAGCAGGATGTTCACCTATGCATCAATCAAGAGGAGCTAGATGAGGCGATAGCGCATAAGTATTGCATTGCCTTTTTTAAGGACCCAGGGTACCAAACTAGCTTTACATTGAGTCATGAAAAGTGCCATGCCAATGCAAGGGATCCAGACTTTAAACCGCTTGTGCTTCTTGGACTCCCTAAATCATCAAGTCAATGGCAAAGTGGTTTACCTTCATTAAGCCTCGATAGTTTTGGGGTATTAAAAAAATTTACAGGTGAGGAGTAAACCTTAAATGAAAAAACTATATTTATCAGCAGCATTGCTACTCCCCATCATTTCTTACGGGCAAACCACCTATTTAAATGACCAATATGGAATGCCAATAGGCACAGCAACCCAGTCTGGGAATACCACCTATTTCAACAATCAATATGGAATGCCTCAAGGGACAGCAACACAATCAGGCAATACCACTTACTTTAGTAATCAATATGGGATGCCAACAGGAAGCGCTATCGCTCCAATTCAACCGATTCAGCCAGCACAACAAATCCAACCCCTTCAACCACTTCGGCCAATACAACCTTACGGACGCTAAATGAGAATTCAATACATGAAAAAATTTTTGATATTTTTACTCACCTTCATAACCTCTTTTTCTGTTGTAAGCCAAACAACCTCTATTAAGCAGAAATGTGAAGAAAGCGGATACGAAATAGCAACAATTTATGAAGTTGGGGATTTCTCAAAATTGATAAATCCAGCAAGTTGGGTTATCAAAAACTGTAAAACTCACTTAAGTCCCGACTTCTATTACGGCTTCTACAACGATAGAGCACTTGGCAAGATTGAGGTTTTGGACCT
>Ga0316228_1002409_pt1 | contig 16591 bp, 12 predicted proteins | sample TBH18021metaG_FD_206005 | JGI IMG/M metagenome (GOLD analysis project Ga0316228, IMG submission 206005) | Freshwater microbial communities from Trout Bog Lake, Wisconsin, USA - TBH18021 | ecosystem: Environmental > Aquatic > Freshwater > Lake > Hypolimnion/Profundal zone | place: USA: Wisconsin... | reverse complement strand
AACTTTCCGCCATCACTGCTCCCCGACGCCCTGAAAGACGAGAACCCCCTCGGGATACAACGCTTGGTAAACGGGAAAAGCCGGGTGGCCTGACCGAGGTCGAGAACCGAGCAGCCCCACCGTAATCGGGGAGGAGGTGAGGGTTAGAACCTCACCGTCCTCCCACACCACCGGACGTACGGTTCCGTATCACGGCGGTTCACGAAGACCGCAGCTCGCGCAGCGTCCTGAACCAATTGACCAGTTCCAGTAACGGGATGTAGCCCATTTTCCGGAAATAGGCGGTCGGAAGAGCCGTGTTCATGTGGCTTGCGCCCACATTCCACCACGGGCCACGGCCATTGAAGCGTTCCACGGCCTGGGGAGCCACTCGCACCCGGCATCCCCGTTGCGCCGTCATGGAAAAGCCCAGAAACTTGCGCTTCCAGGGCCGGTCCACCGCGCTTTTTTTCGGGTTCACCGTCAGTTTAAGCTTTTCCCGCAGAAACCGGCTCAGCGATGTCATCACCCGTTCCCCGGCGCGTCGGCTGCTCACATAAATGTTGCAGTCGTCCGCATACCGGCAGAACCGGTGCCCTCGCCTTTCCAGTTCTTTGTCCAGGTCGTCCAGCAGGATATTGGAGAGTAGCGGCGAGAGCTGTCCGCCTTGCGGCGTGCCCTCCGTCCGCGGTTCCACCAATCCCTGCTGCATTATCCCACTCTCCAGATAGCATCGGATGAGTTTCAGCATGCGCCGATCCTTCACCCGTCGCGCCACCCGAGCCAGTAACACGTCGTGGTTTACCCGGTCAAAGAACTTCTCCAAATCCACATCTACCACCCAGCGCTTGCCGGAGCGAATGTGTTCCTGGGCCGCCTTGACCGCCTGCGCCGCGCTCCGTCCGGGCCGAAACCCGTAACTGTGCGCGGAGAACCCCTCTTCCCATAAGGGGCTAAGTACTTGATGCATCGCCTGCTGGATTAAACGGTCAAGAACCGTCGGGATGCCCAGCATGCGCGTACCTCCTCCGGGTTTGGGTATGTCCACTCGCCTGACGGGTCGCGGCACATAGGTCCCGTTGAGGATTTGCTCTCTGATTCCTGCCCACTGCCCGCGCAGGTAATTCCGCAGTTGTCCCACCTCCATGCCGTCCATTCCGGCGGCACCTCGGTTGGCTTCCACGGCCTGCAGGGCTTTGAACAGGTTGCCTCGCTCGAGCATTCTTTCGATGATGTCTCTCGGTTGGGGTTCGGTTGCTGCCCCCGTTCCCGGAGAGTTTGCGCCGCTCTCCCGCGTCGCTTCGGGTTTCCGGCCCTGGCCTCGCGGGTCAGCTTTAGATTTCTCAATCTTCTTTTCTGGCTCTCCGTCTCTCATCGGGAACAAGGCTTCCGTTCCTGGTCTTCATGTTCGGCCCTTCGGTCGCGTGCCGACCTACTATGGCCTCGGCTGACTTCTCCAACGGCATCGTCCCAGCCTTGCGACCGGGCTAGCTTTATCGCACCGCCGGAGATCTCCCCGGATATTGCGCACCGACTTCCACGCTTATGCCCGCCCCATTTACTTCCGCAGCTTCCGTGCAAGAACTGGACTTTGAATCTTGTTGCCTTCTCATCCGCTGCGGCTGCCTCGTATGTGGTTTCTGTTCGTCAGGCCAGCGTTTTGCTTACAGCTTCCTTCGGATTCCGCCTCGCGGCGGACACCCTTGCTGTTCGGCTGGCACTTCCCCTTGCCGGGTATGCATTGGACTCTAACCAACTGGTCAGTGCGCCCTGCCGGGCGCACAACAAGAAAAGCCCGGGAAGACCCGGGCCTTGGCAAAGACACAAAGAGGGCGCCCGGAGGCGCCCTTGAGAACTGAATTGCTTGAGCGTTGCCTTAGCTCAGCTTACGGCGAATCGCCCCCAGGCCCATCAGACCCATCCCCAGCAGCATCACGGTCACGCCGCTGTCGGGAACACCAAAGGCGACATTATCGAGCTCAAACGCGTACTCCGAGCTACTGAGCGTCACGGTGGTGAACGAGTCCGCAGACCAAATATTGACGTAGGCCGTCCCATTTAGCCCTTGATCGCCGTTGCTAGGGTGTATCACCTGAGCTCCGGTGATAGTATCGAGCGCTATGTTCAGTGTGTTGTAGGCGTCAATTGACCCCCAGAGCAGCCCGAAGTAATGCTGGGGCGTGGTGAAAGTGAAGGTGATGCTGGCACCGGGATAGGGGCCGGTGCTGCCGGTAGTAAGATACCGAGTTCCATCCGGCCCCTCGGGAGTAGATCCCTCGAAGTACTTATTGTTGTCACCAGAAAGGTACGGCGCCGCATACGCACCAGAAACCGATCCAGAAACAAGTTGAGCGTCGGGAGTAAGAGTCACAGTCACCCCAGCGGCGGGACTAAAGACTCCGTTGGCGCCGGCGACCGAACTATCGAAATTGATATAGTTCTGGCCACCCCAGGCACTACCACCGACGACGCTCGTAAACGAGGCAGCGCTCGCTAGTTGGCACACAGTCAATCCCGCCACACCCGCAATTGCAAATGTTTTCATTTTTTGATCTGTTACTTTCGTTTTACGCTTGTCCGTTCTGCGCCGCCCCTAAGCAGCGCCCGTAAACGGGCTTTACGCTCACTGGAAGCAGCTCCTGTACCAATTCATAAAGATCCAACCTGGAAGTGCGACACTCAATAGCAATCCATTACCGTACAGTCACTTAGGTAATTAATAATTCTGACTCGTGGAAGGATTAAGGGGTATCTCCATGGCCTGGAGTGTAAGGAGGGCCGACGTTAGGGGCGCAGACAGTCAAAATGTGCGATATAACGATCTGATTGACAATATATTACGGCTAAGTGTAAGGAATTCTGACGCTGGAAGGCCTTTTTCACTTGGGGAAACCCCAGCAGATGCATGAGAGACCTAACGGGGGTCATTGGACATTTTAGGGCCAGTTGGCCGGTGGACTGGACTACACGGTGTGAGCGAGGCCCTGGCGCGCTTCGCGCACCGGCTGGCTCGGAATGTTGCCTCGTCGGGCCAACTGGCTTCCATCGAAAACCAATTGTCCACCATGACAAGATGCCCCCAATGGCTTCCCCCTGCACGTTCCAGTTGCGTCTTGCCAACACCACCACTTTCTCATACTCATGCCGCATGCAATCGCACGAACTCCTGCGCGAAGTGTTTCAGAAATGCAGCCCCAAGCAGGTGGCCGCGGAGCTCGGTTTGTCGCTCTCCATGATCTACAAGTGGTCGGAGCCCCCCGACCCGGCCACGGGCAGTGGCAGCGCCAACCCGCTGGACCGCATCGATGCCCTACTCCACTGCACCAAAGACCCACGAATGATCCAGTGGATTTGCGAGCGCGGCGGCGGTTTCTTCATCCTCAATCCCGAAACCAATAAGCCTCACCCCTCGTTCCTCATTCCGGCCACGAATGAAATTGTCCAGGAGTTCGCCGACCTCCTGGCGGTGATCGCCACCGCCGCGGCGGACAATCAGATCACTGACCGGGAATCCGAGCAGATCCGCCGTCGCTGGGAAGCGCTGAAGATCGTTACTGAGAGCTTCGTCGCCTGCTGCGAGAACGGGAACTTCCGGCCTATGAAAGGCAAGAGCCAGACGGCAAACTCGGCGACCGCGAAAGAGACGCCATCGAGATCTTCCGCGGCGCCCCCGGCCTGACCCGCAAAACTCGACGGAGCATTGGCGGTGCCGCCGGATCGTGGGAGTATAAGCGGGCGGGATCCCTTGCTCGGCCCCCCAAAAATCACCGACTCCGCCGGACGCGCAGCAGCAGCGACGGGATGGCCAGGCCCGTGCCCATGGCGCCGATGGTGAACATAACGCGCAAGGCGCCCCCGACCGACTGGAGGAGGGTTTGATCCGGAGCTTGGGGTGAGGAGGCCGTGAGCGCGAACAGGCCCAAGATGGCCTTGGCGGCGAACCCACCGGGCACCATCGGGATGCAACCCGCCACGTCCAGGGTATTGCGCGAGACCCCGATGCGTTCCTGGAGGATCTGGACCGCGCTGCCCACCGCCAGAGCGGCACTGAATGACGCGGCTTCGAGACTCCAACCCAGTTGCAGTCCGGTGGTGCGGACGGCCAGGGCCAGCGCCCCGCTGGCCCCGCACCAAAGCAGCGCGCGGGGACCTATATTGAACAGCACCCCGAACCCGATCGCGGCCACGCCGCCGCAGGCCGTGTGGTGGAGAAGTTGGGCCGTGTCGATCACGGGCGTCCCTCCCCGAGGAGCAGTTGGCCCAGCCAAACCCCGACGGTCAGGAACACCAGCGTCACCGCCACCCAAACCGCGCGCGCGCTACCCAGGGTCGGGCGTCCCTCCAGAATGTCGTTCTGGGCATTGAGCGACGGCACCCCAGGCACCAGCAGCAGTACCGCCGCCGTCATTGCCGTATCCACGGTTCGGCTCCCCAGCCAGCGCGCCCAGAGCCCGCTCAGCGCGGCCGCCACGAAGGCCACCAGGGTCGCCGCGATAAAGACATTGACCTGGCGCCGCGCCAGCCCTCGCCGAAAGGCCTGTCCGATGCTCGCCGAGACAAACACGGGACCGACCGCCATCCAATCGACCCCCAGGAGCCTCCCGAACGCGGCGCAGGCCAGGCCCACCGAGACATCGATGAGCCAGCCAGGGTAGCGTGGGGTCTGGCGCACCAAACGGGTTAATTCCTCACGGGCGGCGCAGGCCGATGCCGCGCTGGAGGCGACGCGTGCCGCCAGCAGACGGACCTCGTGGTCGAGCCGCTGGTTCACCCCGATCGGTCCGACCTTGCGCATCCGGGTGATGCCCTCCCCCCCGATGCCGATGGTAATCTCCAGCGAAGCATAACCCACCCGCAGGTCCACCCGCTCCGCTCCCAGCCGGCTGGCCGTCCCGCACACGATTTCATCCACGATGCGCGCGCTCGCCCCCGATTCCATCAGAATCCGGCCAAACTCCATCGAGAGCATCGCGATTTCTTCCAGCGATGTCGGTTCCTCTTCCCCAGTGTCCTTTAACATGGGTCCAACCATACCCCGGCTTCGAACCCGTCGCAAATCGACTCAATACCGGTGACAACCAGGCGAAGCGTTCGAACCGGCTTGGTTTTATAGCCAACCGATAGCGTTAGCGGTTATTTTGCAGCACAGAAGGGTTAGCGCCAACCACGCCCCCCGGTGGCGACAACATATCTACATATCACGATACGTTGATTTTTAACTTGCCGCGCCCCACTTCCCCTATTACTCTGACACCATCGCTTTCGCGTCGCGGCGGATGAACCGTCGGTGAACGAAACCGAGAGCGACTGGTTTTTCGACGTGAATGCTGATTTGCAAATAACCCAGGAGCTGGAAAAACTCCTGCGTGAGCGGATTCTGCTGCTGGACGGCGCGATGGGGACGATGGTGCAGCCGTGCAACCTGGACGAGGCGGCTTACCGCGGGGACCGATTTCGCGATTCGCCCCAGGACTTGAAGGGGAACCACGATGTGCTCAATCTCACCCAACCGGAGGTGATCCGGAAGGTGCATCGGCTCTACCTGGAGGCGGGGGCGGACATTATCGAAACCAACACGTTCAACTCGACGGCTATTTCGCTGGCGGATTACAAGCTGGAGCGGATGGCGCGCGAACTGAACCTGGCGGGAGCGAGAAACGCGCGGGCAGAGGTGGACGACTTCATGGCGCGGGACGGCGGACGGCGTTGTTTCGTGGCCGGAGTTCTTGGACCGACCGGGAAAGCGGCGTCCATTTCGCCCGACGTGGCGAACCCGGGCTTTCGGTCGGTTTCTTGGGATCAACTCGCGGCCGCCTACCTGGAACAGGTGCTGGGTTTGATTGAGGGTGGGGTTGACCTGCTGTTGGTGGAGACCGTGTTCGATTCACTGAACTCGAAGGCGGCCCTGATGGCCATCGAGCAGGGTTATCAGCGCACGGGACGACGTCTGCCGGTCATGCTCTCGTTTACTATCCCGGACTTGAGCGGACGAACTTTGTCCGGACAGACGGTCGAGGCGTATTGGAATTCGATCAGTCATTATCCCTTGCTCAGCATCGGCATCAACTGCGCGCTGGGTCCCAAGGAAATGCGGCCCTTCATCGAGGAGTTGGCCGCGATCGCTGATATCCGAGTGAGCACCCATCCCAACGCGGGGCTGCCCAACCCGATGCTGCCGACCGGGTTCCCGGAAACGGCGGAAAGCTTCGCACCACAACTGGAGGAATGGGCGCGGAACGGCTGGCTGAATGTGGTGGGGGGTTGTTGCGGAACCACGCCAGAGCATATTCGCGCGCTGGCCAAAGCGGTGCGCGGCCTGCCGCCCCGAGTGCCACCCAAAACGGCGCCCTCGACCCGCCTCAGCGGACTGGAACCCCTGGTGATCCGGCCCGAGACGAATTTTGTGAACGTCGGCGAGCGCACCAATGTGACGGGCTCTCCCAAATTCGCCAAGTTGATCCTCGCCGGCGATTACGAAGGGGCGCTGGCGGTGGCCAAGCAACAGGTCGAGAACGGGGCGCAACTCATCGACATCAACATGGACGAAGGGATGTTGGATGCGGAGCAGGCGATGACGACTTTCTTGCAGTTTGTGGCTTCGGAACCCGACATCGCCCGCGTTCCGGTCATGCTCGATAGTTCGAAGTGGTCCGTGTTGGAGGCCGGTCTCAAGTGCCTTCAGGGCAAAGGGGTGGTCAACTCGATCAGTCTCAAAGAGGGCGAGGAGAAGTTCAAGAGCCAGGCGCGGTTGGTCCGGCTTTATGGCGCGGCGGTGGTGGTGATGGCCTTTGATGAGCGGGGCCAGGCGGACAACTTCGAGCGCAAGATCGAGGTCTGTGAACGCTCTTACCGCATCCTGACCCGGGAAGTCGGCTTCCCGCCCCAGGATATCATCTTCGATCCGAACGTATTGACCGTCGGCACCGGCATCGAGGAACACAATAATTATGGACTGGATTTCATCCGGGCCACACGGTGGATCAAGACCCACCTGCCCTCCGCCCGGGTCAGCGGCGGGATCAGCAACGTCTCCTTTTCATTCCGCGGCAACAACACCGTCCGGGAAGCGATGCACACGGCCTTCCTGTATCACGCGGTCAAGGCCGGATTGGACATGGGAATTGTGAACGCGGGGATGTTGGGGGTTTATGAGGAAATCCCGCGCGACCTGCTGGAACTGGTGGAAGATGTGCTGCTGAATCGTCGGCCGGACGCGACGGAGCGGTTGGTGGGATTCACCGGGACAATGAAGCAGAAAGACCGGGTCGAGGCCCAGGAGGAAGAGTGGCGCAATGGCTCGGTAGAGGCGCGGCTGACCCATGCGTTGGTGAAAGGGATCGTCGAGTTCATCGAGGCGGACACGGAGGAGGCGCGGCTGAAGTTCGGGCGGCCCATCGAGGTCATCGAAGGGCCGCTGATGGCGGGGATGAACCAGGTGGGCGACTTGTTTGGCGCCGGGAAAATGTTCCTACCGCAGGTGGTCAAGAGCGCGCGGGTAATGAAGAAATCCGTCGCCTGGCTCCTCCCGTTCATGGAGGCTGAAAAGCAGGCCGGCGGGGTTTCGCGCGCCCAGGGGCGCATCCTCATGGCCACGGTCAAGGGCGATGTCCATGACATCGGCAAGAACATCGTCGGGGTAGTGCTGGCCTGCAACAACTATGAGGTCATCGATCTCGGCGTCATGGTGTCCTGCGAGAAAATCCTGGAGACTGCCCGCGAAAGGCAAGTGGACCTGATCGGGCTCAGCGGGTTGATCACGCCATCCCTCGATGAGATGGTGCATGTGGCGAAGGAACTCCAGCGGCAGGGCTTCACCACCCCCTTGTTGATTGGAGGCGCCACCACCAGCAAGGCGCACACCGCAGTCAAGATCTCGCCGAGCTATTCCCACCCGGTGATTCATGTGCTGGATGCCTCGCGCGCCGTGGGTGTCGCCAGCAAACTGCTGAGTGATGAACTCCGTCCACCTTTTCTGGAGGGGCTGGCCGGAGATTACGCACAGCTTCGGCTGCAGCACGCGCAGAAGCGCTCGGCGGCCTTGTTGCCCTTGGCGGAGGCACGCCGCCGAGCCACGCCGATCGACTGGACTCTCTCCGCGCCACCCCGGCCGTCCTTCAGCGGCATTCGCGTCCTGGCCTCGGAAGGCCCGGCACCCGAAGCGCCCGCGGCGGGAAGTCCGCCGGTCCTGACGCTCCCGGATCTGGTTCCCTATATTGACTGGTCGCCCTTCTTCCACACCTGGGAGTTGCGCGGGCGGTACCCGGAGATTCTCGCCAATCCCGAGGCCAAGAAACTGCACCAGGACGCCTTGGAACTCCTGGCAGAGATGGTGGAGGGCCGAGGCTTGGTCGCGCGCGGGGTTTACGGGTTTTTTCCCGCCAACTCGCGCGGCGATGACGTGGCGCTTTACACGGACGAGTCCCGGAACCAGGTGCTCACGACGTTTCATTTCCTGCGGCAGCAGATGGACAAACCCGCCGGCCAGTTTAACCACTGTCTGGCCGACTTTATCGCGCCTGAGCCATCGACCGGCGCGGCCCGCGGCAGTCAATCGGCGGACTATATCGGGGCCTTCGCCGTCAGTGCCGGGTTTGGGCTGGAGGCGATCTGCGAACGGTTCGAGCAGGAGCATGACGACTACAACTCGATCCTGGCCAAGGCGCTGGCGGATCGGTTGGCGGAGGCCTTCGCCGAATACCTGCACCGCCGCGCCCGCGAAGAGTGGGGCTTTGGCCGAGGCGAGAACCTGACGGTGGACGAGTTGATCCACGAGAAGTATCGCGGCATCCGCCCCGCCGCAGGCTACCCGGCTTGTCCGGACCACACCGAGAAGCAAGCGCTCTGGCGCTTGTTGGAGGTCGAAGAACGGACGGGCATCAAGCTGACTGAGAGTTGCGCCATGTGGCCGGGGGCGAGTGTCAGCGGCCTTTACTTTGCCCATCCGGAGGCGAAGTACTTCGGGGTGGGGAAAATCGGGCGGGATCAAGTGCTGGATTACCAGGCGCGCAAACAGATGGAACTGACCGAACTGGAGCGATGGCTCGGTCCGTGGCTGGATTATGAGCCGGGGTGAGGCCCCCCAAGCTGGCCGTACTCGAATCGGAGAGAGGCTTGTTTTTTCCGATTACCGTCCTACACTGAGCATATGAAGAACGATGTGGTGCCAGTCCAGATTCGCGGGATGTTGCCCGCGAATACGGGGTGTGCCTTGTTTGTGGGAAACGACGACAAGGTGTTTGTGATCACGGTCGAACCCAACATGGGGGCCATCATCAATATGTTCCTGCGCGACGAACCCAAGGAACGCCCGCTCACCCACGATCTCATGCAGAGCATCTTCAAAGGGTTTAACATCACCGTGGAGCGGGTGATCATCACCGAGTTGCGAAATTCGACTTATTTCGCCCGGCTGATCCTGCAACAACAGAACGAATTAGCCCGGAAGATTGTCGAGATTGACGCCCGGCCGAGCGATTGCCTGGCGCTGGCGGCGGCGCAGAAGAAGCCGATTTATGTGGCAAGCTCGCTGTTTGAACAGGTGGAAGACATGAGCGCGGTGCTGGAACGGATGAACGAGCAAGGCGGCGAGCCCGATTCCGAGAATGGCGCCGTCTAACGTCAAGGGGGCGGCGCCGGTCCTGCTGGTGTGCGGCGAGGATGAGTTCGCGGTAAAACAGCGGGCCAAGGCGATTTACGCGCAATGGTGCGCTGAACTCGGGGGCACCGATCATGAAATACTCGATGCCAGCGTTGCCAACAGCGGCGAGGCGCTGCGCGTCCTGAGTCGGCTCCGCGAGGCGATCCAGACCCTGCCCTTCTTCGGAACCGCCAAGGTCGTTTGGCTGCAGAACTGCAACTTCCTGGCGGAAGACCGCGTCTCCGCGTCCGCCGCCGTGACCGAAGATCTGGCGGGGTTGGCGCAGGTGCTCAAAGATTTCCCCTGGCAAAACGTCCGCTTGCTGGTGAGCGCCGCCAAAATCGACCGGCGCAAGGTCATCTATAAGACCTTGGAGAAACTGGGGACGGTCGAGAGTTTCGCGGGTTGGTCCGCCGACAGTAAGGAATGGGGCAACCAAGCCGAGGCGCGCGCCCTGGAGTCCTTGCGGGCTCGCGGCAAAGCCATCAGCGATGAGGCCTTGGCGGAGTTGGTAAACCGGGTGGGGCCGCATCCTCGCCAACTCGACAACGAAGTCGAAAAGGTCTCGCTCTACGCGGGGGCGCGCCCCGAGATCGAGTTAACGGACGTGCAGGCGGTTTGCAGCCGGAACAAGACGGCGCGGGCATTCGCGATGGGAGACGCCCTGGGCGATCGCGATCTACCGGCCTTGTTGCGCCGCTTGGACGAGGAGTTGTGGGAGGTCCGACTCGACCCTCAGCGGTCCGAGATCGGCCTGCTCTACGGGCTCATCTCGAAGGTGCGGTCGCTCATCCTGCTCAAGGAGATGCTGCGCGAGGGTTGGGTAAAACCCGAGTCGGATTACTCGAGATTCAAGGCGCAATTGGCCCGGGTTCCGGTGGACCAGTTGCCCCAGGACAAGCGCTATAACCCATTGGCTATTAATGCCTATGTCCTGTTCAAGGCGATCCGGCAGGTGCGGCTCTACTCGGAGGCCGAGCTGATTCGGGCCATGGAACTGCTGCTCGAGTGCAACCAACGGCTGGTCTCGACCAGTCTCGACGAGTCGCTCGTGTTGCAGCAGGCGCTGGTCGAGATCGTGGGTTGCCGTACCCAAGGCCCCACCAGGAAGGCGGCCGAGACCCCAGCTATCCCGCCACCCTTCAGTCGCAGCCGATAGCCAACCGGTCAGATTTCCCCCCGCGTAACTCGCACTCCATGAATGCAAACCTGATGAATCCCGCTGCCAAGATACTGGTGATGGTCGGGGGCGAGCTCGCCTGCGTCAAGCTGGTCGGGCGGGCAAATTTTGCGTCCAGCCTTGATTTCAAGACCCTCATTCATGAACTCCGCGCGCGCGGCTACGCCCGGTTTGTGCTGGACCTCTCGGAATGCGCCCTGATGGACAGCACTTTTTTGGGCGGACTGGCCGGTTTCGGGCTCGAGATGGCCAAAAGCTCGGCTGGGGCGTGTGCTTCGGCCATCGAATTGCTCAACCCAAACGAGCGGATCACAGAATTGCTGGAGGACTTGGGGATTCTCTACCTCTTCAAATGTTGTCAGGGCGCGCTCGCCCCGCCAACCGACGCCGAGACCACCGCTGTCACCTGCTCGATCCCCTCGCGGTTGGAACTGGCGCGCGCGTCGCTTGAAGCCCATGAACTCTTGATGGGTTTGAACCGGGAAAATGCCCTGAAGTTTAAGGACGTCGCCCAGTTTCTGGCGGAGGACTTGAGACGACTGGGAGGCGGTCAAACCCCCTGACGGGGAATGGCGGGAGCGACCAACGAACTGCCCGGCAAGCGCAGCCTGCCGGCCTCGCAGGACACGGGGGTGGCTTGATGAACGGCCCACAAGCACCAGGGTTCTCCCTTGATTCTCCGACAAAAGCACCCATGATATAGTCAGCATATGAGCACAACCGACCATTTGAGCACACTGGCACTCCACGCGGGCCAATTACCGGACCCGACCACGGGCGCGCGCGCCGTGCCCATCTATCAAACCACTTCGTTTGTCTTCAAGAGCACGGAACATGCCGCCAACCTGTTCGCGCTGAAGGAATTCGGGAATATCTATACGCGGATCATGAATCCGACGACCGACGTGCTCGAAAAACGTCTGGCGGCGATCGAAGGGGGTACCGGCGCGCTGGCCGTAGCGTCCGGCCAGGCGGCGTCCACCCTCGCGCTCCTCGGCATCACCCAACTCGGCGATGAGATCGTGGCCGGGAATAATCTCTACGGCGGCACCTACCAACTCTTTCATTACACGTTTCCGAAACTCGGCCGAACCGTGCATTTTGTGGACTCGCGCAGCCCGGAGGCCTTCGAACGGGCTATCACCCCGAAGACTCGCGCGGTGTTTATCGAGACGCTCGGTAATCCCAAACTCGATGTGCCGGAGTTCGAGGCGGTGGCGGCGATCGCCCACAAAGCAGGGTTGCCGCTGGTCGTGGATAATACCATCGGCGTCGGCTTGGTACGTCCCATGGACTTCGGCGCCGATATTGTGGTGGCCTCGGCGACCAAATACATCGGCGGCCATGGCACGACCATCGGTGGCGTGATCGTGGACTCCGGCCATTTTGCCTGGAACAACGGCAAGTTCCCCGAGTTTACCGAGCCGGACCCCAGCTACCACGGGCTCAAGTTCTGGGACGTGTTCGGCAATTTTCCCGGGTTGGGCAATGTTGCGTTTATTCTGAAGGTGCGGGTCCAATTGCTGCGGGATCTGGGACCCTCGTTGAGCCCGATGAGCGCGTTTCTCCTGCTCCAGGGATTGGAGACTTTGCCCTTGCGGCAGCGCCAGCATTCGGAGAACGCGATGGCAATCGCGCGGTTTCTCCAGAGCCATCCGTTGGTCTCCTGGGTGACTTACCCCGGCCTGCCCGAGGGGCAGACCTACGCCACGGCGGCGAAATACCTGCGGCGGGGCTTTGGCGGTATCCTCGGCTTCGGCATCAAAGGCGGCCTGGAGGCGGGACGCAAGTTCATTAATTCCGTGAAGCTCCTGTCTCACCTGGCCAATATCGGCGATGCCAAGAGCCTCGTGATCCACCCGGGCTCGACCACCCACCAGCAATTGACCGCCGACGAACAGGCGGCCACCGGGGTCACTCCGGACTACATCCGGCTGTCGATCGGGTTGGAGGATGTCGAGGACCTCAAGGCCGATATCGAGCAAGCCTTGCAGGCCTCGCAGAAGTAGCCGAGACCGGCCACCCCGGCGAACCAGCCGAAACACTCACCCCAGTGGAGCGAGGCACAGAAGGAATGAGAGAATAGCCAGTGAGCGAGAATACCTTTGATAGCACCGACAGCGTACGGAGCTCGCGGCCGTTGCGCTACGCGCAGTCACTCCAACTCGATGGCCCGTTGGAGCTGGAAAAAGGCGGCCGGCTGGAGAGCGTTATTGTGGCCTACGAAACCTACGGCCAACTCAATAGCGCCGGGGACAATGCCATCCTGGTCTGCCACGCGATCAGCGGCGATTCGCATGTGGCGCGCCACGATGCCGAGGACGAGCCGGGGTGGTGGGAGATCCTGGTCGGTCCTGGCCGGCCGGTGGATACCAACCGGTTCTTTGTCATCTGCCCGAACCTGCTCGGGGGGTGTCGGGGCACGACCGGCCCCGGCAGCCTCAACCCCGCCACCGGCAAGCGCTATGGCCGGGATTTCCCTACCATCACCATTCGCGACATGGTCGAGGCGCAATTCCGACTGGTGCGGCAACTGGGCATTGCCCAACTGCTGGCGGTGGTGGGCGGTTCGGTGGGAGGCCAGCAAGCGATGACCTGGGCCGCCTTCTACCCCGAGGCGGTGCGCGGGGTGGTCCTGCTGGCGACCTCGCCCCGGCTCACCAGCCAGGCGCTGGCCTTCGACATCGTGGGTCGCAACGCCATCCTGCGCGACCCGCACTTTCACGGCGGCCAGTATTACGATCGCCCCCATGGGCCCGAAGTCGGGCTGGCCATCGCCCGCATGATCGGCCACATCACCTACCTTTCCCAGGAGTCTATGAGCCAGAAATTCGATCCCGATCGCCTGCATCCCCGGGATGTGCCGGTCGAGTTCGAAAAACGGTTTTCAGTCGGCTCCTACCTGGGCTACCAGGGGGCCAAATTCGTGGAGCGTTTCGACGCCAACAGCTATGTGGCGCTGACCATGGCCATGGATCTCTTTGATCTGGGCGCGACACCGGCGGAATTGGCCGCCGCCTTCAACCGGGCGCGCTGCCGCTGGCTGGTCATCAGTTTCTCCAGCGATTGGCTGTTTCCGCCCTCGCAATCCCGCGATATCGTCAATGCTCTGCTAGCCAACGGCGCCTCGGTCAGCCATTGCAGCGTGCAGAGTTCCTGCGGTCACGACGCCTTCCTGCTCCCGGATGAATTTGAGATTTATGGGGAAATGACCCGCGGTTTCCTGCTGAATCTGGGAACTGGCGCCAGTCCGCTCAGTGGTGCCCAGGAACACCAGCACGGCCCGATCAGCATTTTCCATCAGCACCGCTTGGACTATGATCGGATCGTGGAGCTGGTGCCGGCTGGCGCCCGGGCACTCGATCTCGGCTGCGGCTCGGGCGCCCTTCTCGAACGGCTCAAGGCCGCCGGCGCCCGCCGCGTGGTCGGCGTCGAGCTGGATGAGCGGAACATCGTCACCTGCGTCAACCGCGGCCTGGACGTCATCCAGGCCGATCTGAACAAGGGGCTCAAGGCCTTCGCCGCCGGCGAATTTGACTGCGTGATCCTCTCGCAGACCCTCCAAGCGGTGTCCGACGTCGAGGGACTGGTCACCGAGATGCTGCGCGTGGGGAAGACCGGGATCGTCAGCATCCCCAATTTCGGCTATCACCGGTTGCGCCGGATGCTCGCCAGCGACGGCCGCGCTCCTAAATCCTCGGGCGTCCTGCGCCACGAATGGTACAACACGCCGAACATCCGGTTTTTTACCATCGCCGATTTCGAAGACTTTTGCCGCGAGAAACAGATCCGCGTCCACCGCCGCATCGCCCTGGATACGGAGGCCGGCGTCGAGGTGTTTGACGACCCGAACCTGAACGCGGACCTGGCTATTTTCACCCTCAGCCGGGCCGAGGGAGCTTGAGCCAGGATGGGACCGCCTGCCCAGATCCCGGAGTCGCCCCCGCTGGTTTCGGTCATCGTGCTGAACTACAACGGCGCCCGTTGGTTGGAGCGCTGCCTCCGGTCGCTTCAATCCCAAACGGTCTTCTCCCGGATTGAGGTCATCATCGCCGATAATCTCTCTACCGATGGTTCGGATCGGTTGGGCGAGGAACTGGTCAAGGGCTGGTCCAACGCCGTCTTTATCCAGCATGGCCGCAACCTGGGTTACTGCTCCGGAAACAACCTTGCGGCCGCGTCGGCGCGGGGCGAATTCCTCTTCTTTCTCAACAATGATGCCTGGTTGGAGCCCGATTGCCTGGAGCGCTTGGTAACCGAGACCCGGAAGGCGGGCGCCAGCGCCTCCTGCCCGTTGATCCTGAACTATGATGACGAGACCTTTCAGTCCCTCGGCGCGTTCGGCTTTGATCTTTTCGGCCTGGCCACCAGCCGGCTGGTCTGCACGGAAACCCGCGAGGTCTTGATGCCCGAAGGTTGCGCCTACCTGGTCCAACGGAGCCTGTTCGAAGAATTGGGTGGCTTTGACCCCGAGTTCTTCATGTACGTGGATGAGTTTGACCTGTCGTGGCGGGTGTGGATCACGGGTCATCGAGCCGTCGCCGTGCCCAGTGCCCGGCTGCATCATCGGGGCGCGGCGCAGGTCAACCCCCAGGGCGGGGGCAAAGTCGTCGAACTGCGGACCAGCGACACGAAGCGGTTTTATGCCAACCGCAACAGCCTGCTGGTGCTCCTCAAGGGGGCGCAACATATCCTGTTGTTGGCGGCGCTGCTGCAAACCGGGATGCTGGCCCTCGAGGCGCTCGCCAGCCTGGTCATCGTGCGACGGTGGGGATTTGTCCGCCGCGCCTACCTCGGGGCACTGGCCGACTGCTGGCGCCTCCGCGGACACATCCTGTCCCAGCGCCGCCGCCTGCGGTCGCTTCGCCGGCGGGGCGACGGGGCCATGCTGCGCTTTTTGAAATGGCGCCTCAACCGGTGGGATGAAATTCAACGCGTGCGCCAGTTCGGCCTCCCCAAGGTCACTAAGAAGTAACAGACCCCGCCGCGGCCTCCTCCTCGGCGGTATCCAGGCTCCCCCGCCAAACACGGCGCCAATCGCGGCGGTTGGTGTTGTCTACTTCAGGAACTCACGGCGAAAGCAACAATCTCGAGCTTTAAATCCTCCCTAACCATGACACGGAAGCACGCGTTTGATTGCCAGAGAATATCCCTTCTCCACCGCCACGACCCGTGATTCCAGGCTCCGGGCGTCTTCGCTCTTTCAACCATGATATGGAAACCGCTCGCTCCGCATCCTGGAGGCCGCCAGCGCTAGACCTCGGTCGATTCAGGCGTCCCACCGTGTTCGGTACGCTTGATCTGCCTCTGCATTTGCCGGGCAATGATCGCGATGGATTCATCCACCTCCTGGATCTTCTTCAGAATCCTGCGCCCCTGCTTGAGGCGTGAGATCCCAAACGCTCCAGCCCGAAGCTCTGAAAGCATAGGTTATGCCAACCAAGATGACATTGCAGCTAATAACGATATCTGCTGTTTAAATAGGTCAAAACCACCATATCATGCTTTCTAAACCTTCTGGTTTACAACTTTCAGAAAACCTGCGATAATTGAGTTCGTGAGCGGCCAGCCCGGGCCGGAGGCGGGGTCGAGCAAACGGGCCAAAAAGGGCAAGCATGAAACATGACTAATGAACCCATCTATGGGTGATCCGGTAGATGAAAAGATCTGACCCCAATGGCTTTACTGCCCCAAGGGGCGGCGGAGAAGTCGGCGCTGGCCTGGTGGTTTTGCGGCGGCAGACGACGGTGACGTTGCGCCGGGTGGGGCAGCGGCTGGACCTGGGCCGCTCTACG
>Ga0316228_1002407_pt1 | contig 16611 bp, 16 predicted proteins | sample TBH18021metaG_FD_206005 | JGI IMG/M metagenome (GOLD analysis project Ga0316228, IMG submission 206005) | Freshwater microbial communities from Trout Bog Lake, Wisconsin, USA - TBH18021 | ecosystem: Environmental > Aquatic > Freshwater > Lake > Hypolimnion/Profundal zone | place: USA: Wisconsin... | reverse complement strand
GGTAATAATAGCCGTTATCAACGAACTGGGGGTAACATCAAAAGCAGGGTTAAACACCGCAACCCCTTCAGGCGCGGTCGTCACTCCGGCGAAGGTTGTCACTTCCTTGCTGCTTCGCTCTTCAATGGGAATGTCCTCGCCGCTGTGAATACTGAAATCAAAAGTGGACAAAGGCGCAGCCACATAAAAAGGGATGTTGTGCTCTTTGGCCAGCACCGCCACGCTATAAGTGCCGATCTTATTCGCCACGTCGCCGTTTAAGGCGATCCTGTCGGCTCCGACGATTACCGCCTGGACCATGTTCTTTTTCATGACCCACCCGGCCATGTTGTCGGTAATCAGGGTCACCGGAATGCCTTCCTGAACCAGTTCCCAGGCAGTCAGCCGCGCTCCCTGCAGCAGTGGCCGTGTTTCATCGGCAAACACCCGGGAGATGTTGCCTTCCGACCACGCCTGACGAATGACCCCCAGCGCGGTGCCAAAAGCAACGGTGGCCAATGCGCCGGCGTTGCAGTGGGTCAACACGGCTGTTTTCTCGGTAAACAACAGGGCACCATACTCACTCATCCGCTGGTTGACCCGCTTGTCTTCCTCGGCGATGGCTACCGCTTCCGCCTCCAGCGCGGCCAGCACCTCGTCAAGTACAGCTGCCGGGGCGTAGCGACTGGCCACAGCCAGCATACGGTCAAGGGCCCAGAATAAATTTACCGCCGTCGGCCTGGTTTGTCTAAGTTCTCCGGCGATCTCCAGCAGACCTTCCCAGAATGTCGCCGGGTTTTGCGCCAGTTCCTGCGCCCCCAGAACAAGCCCGAAGGCAGCGGCCGCTCCGATCGCCGGTGCGCCGCGCACTTCCAGCCGCCGGATGGCCTCCGCCACGCGGCGGTAATCTTGACAGGCAATATACTCCGTTTTGCCAGGCAAAGATGTCTGATCAAGCAGAGTCAGACACTGACCTGTCCAGGCTAAAGACTGCAAAAAATCCCCTCCTAAAGTTTAAAGCCGCCAAACTCTGCCAGGGCATGCCGGCAGGCACAGTCTCGCGCCGGGTCGATGGCGCTGATCGCAGCCATAACCAGCCGTTTAATGTTTTCGGTATTGTCCTTCATCGTTGCCAGCACCTCACCGTGAGTCAGGGGCGTGCGGGAAATGCCGGCAGCAAAGTTGGTGACCATTGAAACAGTCGAATAACACATTTCAGCTTCCCTGGCCAGTACCGCTTCCGGCACGTTGGTCATGCCGACAACATCACCGCCAAGGATGGTAAAGGCCTTAATTTCCGCAGGAGTTTCAAACCGCGGACCCTCGGTGCAAATATAGGTTCCGGCTGCGTGCACAGGTATCGCCAATTCTTTGGAGGCGTTCAGCAGTATAGCCCTCAGGTCGGGACAATACGGCTCAGTGACGTCCACATGAACAACTCCCCGTTCACCGCCTTCGTAAAAGGTGTTCACCCGGTTCTTGGTAAAATCGATGAATTGATCAACAATAACGAAAGCTCCCGGCCCCATGGACATGTTTAACGAACCCACGGCGGTGGTGGAAATGATTTTGGTTACCCCAATCTTTTTCATCGCCCAGGTATTGGCCCGGTAATTGATAAGGTGGGGGGGAATGGAATGTTTGCTGCCATGCCGGGGAATGAAAGCCACCTCTTGGCCCTTGAACTCCCCTGCCTTGTATTTTACCACACCATAAGGAGTGTTGACTTCCTCCTCCCTGATATTTTCCAAAATGCGCGGGTCGTACAGTCCGGTCCCGCCAATAATCGCTATATTTGCCATAATATTCCACCTTGTGTCAATATTTATTTCTATATATAGTCTTGTCCAAAGTAATATATATATTTTACTATATTCTGCTAGTATCTAGCTATGCAAAATACAAAAAAAACAGCCCTTATTACATTGTAATAAGGGCTATAGATCATTATTCTACTTGAGAATACCAAAAGGTTTGCCGATTTTCATCAACTGCTGCAAAAAGTATAAGAGCTTACTTTTTTATCGGGCCAACAGGAAGAATCACCCGTCCATAGACGTTGTTCAAAACACCTGCCGCGGAAGTATACCAAGCCGCAAAAGCGGTAAAAAGACCGACATAGCCTCCCGCTGTATGTGCGGTGTGGGCGAAAGAAGCTCCTGTAGCTCCAATATCCAACAAGATAAAAGTAATTAATAAAGCGGTAAAGGTCGTGATGAGAGCCTTGTTTAAGGCAAAAGTACCTATCCACATATAGAAAGTAAAGATCGTCCAGGCGATCAGAAAAAGTAAAACGGCCTCCTTGGGCACAGTAAACCATTTTAACATACTACCTAATTCAAAAATAGCAAAAGCAATCCAAAAGGCCCCGTAAGAGGAAAAAGCTGTTGCACCAAAAAGATTGTTCTTCTTGAATTCCCACATACCTGCCAACACTTGAACGGTACCACCATAAATAAGGGCCAGGGCGACGACAATACTAACGGATTCTTTCGCGAATAAACCAGCATTAATCGAGCTGAGGCAAAAGGTTGTTAATGCAAAACAGGCAAGGCCAAGCGGACCAGGATCAGCGATCGGCGATCCTTTGGTTTCTTCAGACATTGATGCACCTCCAAAATATAATTATGAAATAAAAAGCAATGACCAGCCAAATCTTAGATATAGCCCTCCTTCACTAATTCTAAAATTGGAAATAACGTCAGCCAAAGTATCAATGTAAGATACTCCTTTGGTAGACATAAAAAAACACCCGGACTATTATGCTCAGCGCAAAACAGACACTGGTGTCAGCCTACTAAACTGCCTACTGTCGACAAGACAACAGACCGCAAACCTCAACAGCCTACATGAACTTCTAGGTTGGCCGCTCCACCTCCCTGTCCATACACGTTTATATACCCTATATTACCCATTCAGACACCATACACGTCACAGTATTTATAAAGTTCGTGTATGATGCCTGAATTATATTCTCTATGACCGTTTCAGATCCTCTTTTTATTGCTGGAATTTTGACAAATTATTTCGCAATATGTCACTATACAGAGCTATATCGGGTTATCGTAGCCTAATCACGACAAATAACCCCACAGTGAAAAAAATTCAGTTATTCCGCTAATTTTGATTATTTATCGCGGCTTCCGCAAAGTGAGATTAGGTCCCTCATTGTCTCGATCACAAAGTCGGGCTTCGCGGCCATGACATCTTCCCAGGGGACCTCGCTCCAGCGAACAGCTACCGTTTTGACCCCTGCTTCGTGGGCGCTGATAATATCAAACGGACTGTCACCAACCATCAGACAGTCCCCCAGCTCAAGCCCCAGAGCAGCCACCGCCAGCTGAACAGGCTCGGGATGGGGCTTGTGATGCTGGCACTGCTCAAAGCCGATGACCACACGGAAATACTTGTCCAGGTCAAACAGCTTCAGCCCGCGGACAGCGGTTTGATACGTTTTCGATGTGACAATACCCATTGATACCCCATCATTATACATATCCTGTATCACCTCAGCCACACCGGCAAAACTTTTTGCCAACAGGTCATGATGAACCAGATTATATTCGCGATAAGTCTTGAGCACTTCCTCCTCTTTTCCAGGGGCCAAAACTTCCAGCGCCGCCCGCAAAGGCTTTCCGAAATAGGCCTTGACCACAGCAAGGTCGGGGTCCCGATTATAGTGTTTGTAAAAACTATATTGAAAAGACTTGAGAATCAGATCGGTAGTGTCAAGAATTGTCCCGTCAAGATCAAATAAAACACCTTTAAAGTCCAATATTTCTCCTCCAAACCACTGCTTTTGTCACCTCTTGATTTCCTCCCGCACAATATTCAAGTTGTCGTCCAGCCAAATATGACCGGTGAATATCGTCCGTCCGGGAAGAGCGTAACGCGGATCCAGCACCATCACATGCCAAAGCCCGTCTTCTTTGGTCAACTTGTAGGCAATCATTCTGGCAAACAGGCTGTATTCAGCCATAGTCTTGCTGCCGGCAACCGCCCGAACTGCCGGATGAGCGCTGACGTCGGCAATGAAAACATCTGGCGACACACCGCCGCCAACATCCACAGAGCCGCAGCTGTACCCGTCAGGCAGCCTGGCGGCAAAACGCCAACTCTTGATGCCGCCGATCACCGGCGTAACAATGATTTCTTCAACCATCGGCAGATGGGTTCGCACCTGCGCCGCCGCCTCGTCATGAAGCTGGACACGCCAGCCGACATAGCCGGCCATCAGGACCACCAAGGCCCATATCAGGGCCTTCCGTCTGCTTTGATATCCGGCCCAGACAAGCAAGGCCAGAACTGCCAGCAGATACGGATCGATGATCGGCAGGATGTCCCAGGCGTAAGGCGTCTGGCGCCAGGGCAGCAGAATTCGTGTGCCGTAAGAAGTCAGCAGATCGAAAAAGCTGTGCAGCGCACCGGCGGTGAGAAGCAGTCCAAAGAGCCGCTGGCGCGGCAGGAATGGCCATAGCTTGGTAAAAAGAAAAAACAGACCCACAGCCAACAAAGTGACACCTGGCAGCGAGTGAGTGAAACCGCGGTGCCAGACAAGGCTTGCGCCGGTTCCCCAAAGCGCGCTGATCATGTCGGCGTCAGGCAGCTCCGACGCCAGAACGCTGGCCCACAGCAGCCGGCGTTCAGTCTTCTTTTCTTGCAGCATCGCCGGGGCAGCCAGCTTGTAGATAGTATACCCGACAAGTCCGTGGGTAAGATTGTCCATGCCATTCCCCTTATAAAAACATCTTGTCTACTTCGGACTAAAGGAGCCGTCACGGCTCCTTTAGAGTAAAGACAGACCCCAGGCTGTTCAACAGCGATCATAGCTAGGCGCTGTTTGAGCAACAACGCCTGGCGAACTTTTTCTAACCGGCTGATTATTTCAAGTCCCAACCTATTGCAAAAGCCTGCAAGTTGACAGCAAGCGCCTTGCTGGGAACAGCTTCGGCAACCGCCTCTTCCCATGTCGCCCGGCCAAATTCCAACAGTTTTGCGGCTACCGCCAGCAATATAACGTTCACAGTCCGGATCTCCCCGGCCGCCCGGGCCAGATCTGTGGCGTTGACCCGGATCACCTTGATTCCGGCCTCGGACAGCCGTTCAAAGATCTGCTGGGGATAAACCGCCGCTCCGATAATCACCGGCATGGGAGGTATCTCCTGATCGTTGATGACAAGGGTGCCGCCGGGCTTGAGATAGTCCGCCCAACGCAGTGCCTCCAGCTTTTCGAACGCCAGAATAATATCAGCCTCGCCCTTTTCAACCAGCGGAGAATTGACCATGTCGCCAAATTTCACATGGGTTACCACGCTGCCGCCGCGCTGCGCCATGCCGTGAACCTCAGACTGCTTCACAGCCAGCCCTTCGATCATTGCAGCCTGGCCGATGACCTTACTGGCCATCAGCGTGCCCTGTCCACCCACGCCTACAATCAGTACATTGGTGACTTTAGCCATGGGTATCACCCGCCTTTTTTATTGCTCCGAATTTGCACACTTGCAGGCATACGCCGCAGCCGTTGCAAAGAGCAGCACTGATGATGACCCGGCCCTCTTTCTGTTCAATAGCCGGACAGCCCAGTTTCATACACATCTTACAGAACTTGCAGTCGTCGCTTATCTGGTAACTGTCGCCGCCTACGCGGCCCGGCAGCAGCACACACGGCTGTTTGGCAATCACCACCGCCGCCTCGCCGCAGGTTGTGGCGGCGCGCAGCGCCGACTCCAGCCCCGCCAAGTCGTAAGCATCCACTGTCCAGAGCTTCTTTACGCCGCAGGCCCTGACCATCTCAGCGATATCCACTTTATTGGTCGGCTCGTTTTTGATGGTGAACCCGGTGGCGGGATTTTGCTGATGCCCGGTCATGCCGGTGATGGAATTGTCCAGAATAACCAAGGTGATAATCCCGCGGTTATAGACCACGTCCATCAGTCCGGTGATGCCGGAATGCAAAAAAGTCGAATCACCAATGGTGGCTATTATCTTCTTGTCTGGCATCATTTTGGCCATTCCCATGGCCACGCCGACGCTGGCCCCCATACAGATGCAGGTTTCGCCCGCGCCAAGGGGCGGCAAGGCTCCCAGTGTGTAACAGCCGATATCGGTTGTCACCACATCGGCGACTTTGTTGATGGTGTAATATACCCCTCGGTGCGGGCAGCCGGGACACAATACCGGCGGGCGCAGCGGAGCGTCGGCGGCCAGCGTTACCTGGGCTACAGCCTCACCCAGCAGTTTCTGCCTGAGAATAGCGGCGCTCAGCTCACCGATTCGCGGCAACAGCTCCTTGCCAATGACCGGAATGCCCAGGGCTTTGATTTGTTCTTCCAGGAACGGTTCGCCTTCTTCAATGATATAAACTTTGCCATGCCTGTCCACAAAATCGCGGATGAGTTTTTGCGGCAAGGGGAAGGTGAGTCCCAGCCGCAAATAAGTAGCCCGGTTGCCCAGTGTCTCCCTGGCATACTGATAACCCATGCCACTGGTGATGACTGCAAACTCCTTGCCGTCGCCCTCTACCCTGTTGCCGGGGAAAGTATCAGCGAATTCGGCCAGACGGGAGAGCCGCTCTTCCAGGGATACCCGCAGCTTCCTTGCGTTAGCCGGCATCACCACGTATTTTCCTACATTTTTTTGGTATTGCTTCAGCGGTACTTCACACCGCTCAGCCAAGGTCACCGGCCCTTTGGAATGGGAAATGCGGGTGGTAATTCTCAGCATAAACGGCAGATCGAACCGCTCGCTCAGCTCGAAACCGGCGACCGTGAAATCCTTGGCCTCCTGGCTGTCCGTGGGTTCCAGCAGCCCCATCTTCATAAACTTGGCGTAATACCGGTTGTCCTGTTCGTTCTGGGAACTATGCATACCGGGATCGTCGGCTGAAACAAGAATAAAACCGCCGTTTACGCCGGTATAGGCTAATGAAAATAACGGGTCAGCCGCCACATTGACCCCGACATGTTTCATGGCAGCCAGTGTGCGAGCTCCTGCAAAACAAGTCCCTAGAGCCACTTCCACCGCCACTTTTTCATTGGGAGCCCATTCGCTGTAAATCTCCGGGTAGCTGGCGATATTTTCGAGGATTTCGGTGCTGGGCGTCCCCGGGTAGGCGCAGGCAGCCCGGACGCCGGCTTCATAAGCGCCGCGCGCAATGGCCTCATTGCCTGACAAAAGCTTCTTAATGCCAATCACCCCTTGTTTTCTAGATCATTTTTAGATTCGCCTCATTTCTGGAAAATACCTGCCGCGGATTTACAAATTTACGCCGACCAATCCACCCAGCGCTCCGGCGGCGATACCGGCCAAAAATTTGTTGGCCAAAACAAGGAAGGATACCGAATCAGGGGTAATTTCCAGACCAATGGCCAGCGAGATCAGCACATAAACAGCCCCCACCGCCATCCCGATGAACAGTCCCGCCGACCCGGCCCGTTGGGCGGCGTAAGCAGCTCCGATAAAGATGCTGATCACGGTTACTGCGACCATGATATAGCGCATGTAGTTTTCCACCAGCAGACTTTCTGTCGCCAGGCTGGCCAGCGCCAAAAACAATACACAAATCAATGAGACAGTAAGGCTGACCAACATTCCTTTACATATCAATACAGCAACACCGGGAACTTTTTTGGGCTGGGCGCCAAACCGCGCGCGCCGGGAAACCTTAGCCACAGCATTCCCTCCCCAGAGTTTTACTGTAATCTATGCTAAGTTCCTAGATTCCATTCCTCAAGCATATGCATAATGGCGTAGTTGGTCAGGTCAAAGTGGATGGGTGTGACCGCTATTTTGCCTTGTTTCACGGCCGCCACGTCGGTGCCTTCTTCATTGGCGCTGTCAACCAGACTGCCTCCCATCCAGTAGTAAGTCCGCCCCCTGGGGTCGAGCCGCCGTTCAAAAGTGTTCTCGTATTCCGTTACTCCGAGTTTGGTGATCGCCACCCCGTTTAGTTTTTCTTCCGCCAGGGCCGGCACATTGACATTAAGCAGAGTACGCGGCGGAAGGGGCCGCTCAAGCATGGTCAACACCAGTTTTCTGGCGAACCTGGCCGCTGGCCCGAAGTCAGCCAGCGTCCAGGTTGCCAGCGAGACGGCGATTGCCGGGATGCCGTGCAGCGCTCCCTCAATGGCTGCACTCACAGTGCCGGAATAAAGGACGTCTGTCCCCATATTCGGCCCCTGGTTAATTCCCGAGACTACTACATCCGGCTTGTTCTTCATCAAGGCTTCCACCGCGATTTTCACACAATCGGTGGGCGTTCCTCCCACCCTCCAGGCACAAATCGGCGGACTTACAATACAAAACTCGTCGACGCGAATCGGATGATGAACCGTGATCGACTGACTGGTGGCGCTGCGTTCACTGTCAGGCGCCACTACTGTGACCTCCCCGATAGTAGACAGTTCCTGCCACAACGCCTGAATACCCGGCGCGGTAATACCATCATCATTGGTAAGTAAAATGCGCAAATATGATTCCCCCCTAATTTAGCTTACATTTGCCCCATAAATTTATGCGTCTGGGGAATAACCCGTACATCACTGAGTATTTCAAGAGCCGTCGCCTGCAGCTTCAGCACTGCTTCCGGCGCAATGCCCCGGACATGATTCACTGGTGAAACCGGCTGAATCACCACCGGTATGCCAGAATCAACAGCGGCTACAAGGTCTAAAGCCTGACGAAACTCCCGGTCGTCGGTCTGCCCGGTGACAACGATTTTGACGAATAGGTCGCGCTGCACCGCCAGGCGCAAAAATTCAGCATGCTCGCGCCAGTATTCCTGTCCGGCGGTACTGGGAAGTTTGATATCCATACTGATAATAGCGATATGCGGCAGAACCAGAGCCAGCTTATCAGGCAGCGTACCGTTGGTTTCAAGGTATATACGCCCCTTTACCATTGGCAGCATGTCGACGAGCGCCTCAGCCTGACAAAGCGGCTCGCCGCCGGTAAAGCTGACAGAATGATGCGGCACGGCCAGCAAGTTGTTGATCCGTCGGGACAGTTCTTCCGCGCCCACGGGATTGGCCACGGCGACAAAGTCACGACCGCCGGCGCTTACCTCGATTTTCCCTTTGGCAGCCGTTTGGCGCGACAGATGAGTGTCACAATAAGCACAGTCAGCGTTGCAACCGGCCAGCCGGACAAAAACCTGGCGGTAGCCGACATATTTACCCTCCCCTTGGATGGAAGAGAAAATCTCAATAATTTCAAGCGGCAGCACAGGTCACCCCTCCTGATAAACGGCTGCGGAGTGGGATGACTCCCAGACCTTGACCAATTTTACCGCAATGCCCCGGTCAGCAAGGTGGTTGTTCAGTTCCCCGTAAATATATTTGGCGATGTTCTCGGCAGTGGGGTTGACGGTTCGAAACGGCTCAATTTCGTTCAGATAGTAGTGGTCGAGAGTCTCGATCACTTTGTTCACCTCTTGCTTCAGCACGCGAAAATCAATCAACATTCCCAGGTTGTCAAGCTCCTCGCCTGCAACCGTCACTTCCACCTTCCAGTTATGCCCGTGCAGGCGGTTGCATTTGCCGGGATAATCCGCCAGCCGGTGGGCGGCTTCAAAATCGACGATAGTTGTCAGTTCGTACACCTTTAACCCTCCCTTAATTAGTATGGATAGCAACTGGTTAAAAAAACAGTCACTTTCCCTATATACAAAAATAGATGAGCTATCACTCATCTATCCTCGCTTGTCGGTAAAATATATCGGGTGATTCATTAACTTCACGTTCGGAGCTAAATCCAGGCTATTTTGCCGCCTGCTTGCTCAGGAAGGGTTCTTTGGTAAAATCCTCCGGCTGAGTCAGCAGCACCACTTCACGGTAGCTCATGTTGCGGGTATGCTGGGTGTGGCTCCACTCATGGTCGTGACGGTGCAGATAGCCGATAAAGGTAATAGGAATCCAGCTGTAAACGAACAAAGGATAAAAGATCAGATAAAACCAGGATTTCAATGGGGCCCGGATTTTAACCAGGACAATCACCGGGAATATGTACTGGCCGACGGCGATGATACTCCAAACCTCCACCGGCAGCACCATATAAAGAATATTGGTGTAAAACGGTACGAAATGATACAAGTAGCTGGCGGCCACAAAGGTGGTGGACAAAATGAGAAAATGCGGTTGGAGAAGATGCAGTACACCGTCCAGTATCCGTATATCCCGCTGACGGATACCTTCTTGAATAAGGCGGGGAATATAGCGGCCGGCACAGTCAAAGTGCCCTTGGGCCCAACGTTTGCGCTGGTGCCAGGACTGCATGAATGTCAGCGGTTTTTCGTCATAGACAATGGCGTCATGAGCCCAGGTTGTGGGAATGCCCCGCAGCAACACTTTCATGGTAAATTCCATGTCTTCGGTCAGACAGGTGGCTCCCCAGCCGAATTCCTGCAGCACGTCGGTGGCGATACACATTCCGGTACCGCCTAGTACACTGGACAGGCCCAGATTGTACTTGGCCAAATGCCAGATATGGTTAACCACCCAAAAAGAGATGGCGAAAGTGCCGGCAATCCAGGTATCACGGGGATTCTTTGAATCCAGGTAGCCTTGGATGATCTTTTCGCCTTTACACAGGCGGTTATTCATTTCCAGCAGGAAGTTGGGATGAACCAGGTTATCGGCATCAAAAACGACGATACCGTCGTATTTTCGCTTCAGGCGAAAGATCTTGGCAAAAATCCACTCCATAGCGTAGCCCTTGCCGCGCTGTTCCAGATTAAAGCGCTCATAAACGAAGGCCCCGGCGTCGCGGGCGAGCTGCGCTGTCCGGTCTTTGCAATTGTCCGCCACTACAAATATATCGTAAAGTTCCCGCGGATAGTGAAGCACATGGAGATTCTCCAACAACTGACAAATCACATTTTCTTCGTTATGAGCAGCGATGACGATGGCAAATGTTTTTTGCGGTATAAGGATTTTATCCTCTTGCTTGCGCAAAATACCGAAAAAAGCGATGACGAAGTAATATAGCGTAAAGAATACGATAATCAGCTGCATCGGCACCATTATATAATCAAAAATATGATTCATGGATTTTCTCCTTTTTATGGGGCGTCTTATAAACATTCACTCGTCTTATCTGTCGAGCTACAAGGTTTATATTTCAAAAAAACTGTATTTTCCCTATTGTGTTTTGTCAAGTTACAAAAACCGCAGGGTAGCTGATCCTGCCTACAGTGGTACACTGCTCTCAACTTCGCCGCCGAACTTACTTTTCCTGCTAATTCCAGGGTTATCATTAATATATCCAGGCAAAAAATATGTATCCTTCCCCTAAGTACGGGGGCGATTATGAAACTAATTGCCGGACGGCCGGGACTCGAAAAGAGCGAAAATCGTGTTCAAGATGCCAAAGACAACATAGCCGAAGAAAACAACGAAGGGAAGAGACTGCCATGACAGAAACAGAATATATCCTGACAGCAGCAGGGTTAACACCGCTGGTATAACCCGGTTTTTTTCTCCTTTGCCTTTAAAGTCAGGGTATTTGATCGTGCTGACCATCAGATAGCCGAACCCGGCAACCATTACCGGAAATACCCACCCTGGCGGTTTTACCCCGATCATGACAAAGGTTGCGACAACACAGCCTGCAGCCGGAATCGGCAGACCCATAAAGTAGCCCTTCACAGTACCGACATTGACATTGAAGCGGGCCAGCCGCAAGGCGCCACAAGTGGCGAACCCAGCCGCCACAAGCGAACCGAGCCAGCCAAAATCCTTCAGCAGGAAAACATACGCCAGTATCGCCGGCGCTACACCAAAAGAAGCCAGATCACACAGCGAATCCAGTTCCTTGCCAAACTCGCTGCTCACTTTGAAATAGCGCGCAGCCCGGCCATCCAGACCATCGGCAATCAGGGCAACAAGAATCCACTCTCCTGCCTGATAATACTGGCCTTGAAAAGTTGCAATCAGAGAAAATACACCAAAAATCAAGTTTGATACTGTTAGCAAATTAGGAATGAAGGTTCTCATTCACGCAGCCTCCCAATGACCGTTTCACCACCCCGGACTTTATCGCCTTTTTGCACCAGAATTTCCACTGCAGCCGGAACGACGAGTTCGGTACAAGAGCCAAACTTGATCATGCCATACCGCTGGCCTCGCTGGAGCATGCTGCCCAGGGTTACCCAGGAAACGATACGACGGGCCAGAATTCCGGCAATCTGAGTGACCAGCACCTTCATCCGATCGTTCTCCAAGCCCAAGGTATGCCGTTCGTTTTCGCAGCCGGCGGATTCCTTGTAGGCCGGGCGGAAACGACCGCAGGTATACTGTTGGAATTTGATTTCCCCGGCAATCGGACTACGGTTGATATGGACATTAAATACCGAAAGAAAAATGGTTACCTTGATCGCCGTCTCGATTAAGAACTGGTCTTCGTAAACCTCGCTTACTCCCATGACCATGCCATCAGCCGGCGACAACACCAGTCTATCGTCAGAAGGCACCGTTCGCTTGGGATTGCGGAAAAAGAAGGTGACAAACAATAACAGAACTCCAGGGACAATACTCCAATATGGATCAACGGCCATAGCGACAATGACCGTGGTGAATGCCAGAATCCCGATATATAAATAGCCTTCTTTGACAATCGGAGCTTTTACCATCTATCAACCCCCCTTGGGCGCTATCCGCTTCATCGCGAAAAATAAAAAGCGAGTAATTCGCTACCCCGCCCTATTTTCCTAAATCATTATAATATACTGGCTTTGTTTTTGTCTAATCTTTTTTGGCCCTGAGCACCTGCAGAACAAAGCGCGGCAACGCCATCATCCGGATGAGTCGCCGTGGCTGGCAATACAGGCGGAACAGCCATTCCAGGCCGGTGCGCTGCATCCACAGCGGCGCACGGCGCATTGTCCCCGCCATGACGTCCAGCGACCCGCCAACCCCTATCGATACAGGCACCGCGAGCTCCCGCAAATGGGCGTCAAGCCATTTTTCCTGTTTCGGCACACCCAGCGCCACCAAAAGAACATCCGGCTCACTTGCGCGGATATCTTCAATAATGCCGGTCTCCTCGTCCGCCGCAAAAAAACCATGACGGATTCCGACGACCTGCAATCCCGGATACCATTTTCGGGCCGTTTCCTTAGCTTTTTCGGCAACGCCGGGCGCTCCGCCGAAAAAATAGACACGATAGCCGCAAACAGCGGCTTTGGCCAACAGCACCTGCACAAGGTCGTACCCCGCCACCCGTTCGGGCACCGGACAACCCTGGTGCCTGGCAGCCCAGACGACTCCAGCCCCGTCGGGAACTACCAGATCTGCCTGGTTCAAAATTCGGGCCATCTCGCTGTCCTGCTCCGCCAGCATCACCATCTCCGCGTTGGCTGTAGCCACAAACCGCGGCTGCCTTTTGCTGATGAAACTCTCCACAATACCAAGCGCCTCGGCCATCGTCACCGAATCAATCAAAACTTTTAAAACCGCGATTCGCAACTTCCCGTCTCCTTTGTCAATGTTGCCTATTCCTGCCACACAAATCCAGGCTGCCTGTATTCTACCATTTTACCATAGGTTCACCGCTCCGGCAATTACAGCCATGGCATCCGCCATCGCGGAGGCGGCGCGGTCGGCGGCGTAGACGTATCGGGCTCCTCTTCGCCAGGCGGTGTAACCGGCTGATTCGGCCGCACCCGGTGATCGATGGCCGTAGGTTCAGTGCCTTTAATAAAAGCGTCATACTCGATTTCCGGACAGCCGGGGGTCGCCAGTTTTCCTGAATCAGCACAAATCGGCACAGCGGTAATCACGTTCGCCGGTACTGCAAAGTCGGCCGGAGGAAGTTTGGCGGTGGCCTTTGTCATCATTTTGCCCCACATCCCGGACACCTGGGTGCCAGATATTTCTACCGTGCTGCGGTCATCATTGCCGACAAAAATACCGGCCAGCAAGTCTGGCGTATAGCCGATAAACCAGGCTGTTTCGTAGTTGTCGGTCGTCCCGGTCTTTCCTGCCGCCGGGCGGCCGATATTGCCCGGGGTGCCTGTTCCGCCAACCTGAAAGACACGTTTCATCAGATCGGTCATGATATAGGCGATTTCAGGGCGCAGCACCGAATTTTGTACCAGCCTCGACTCCTCCAGCACCTGGTCATTCTCATCAAGAACCTTTAGGATGGCAATCGGTTTCGATAAAACGCCCCCGTCGGCAAAAGCGGTGTAAGCGGCGCACAGTTCCATCAAGTTGACACCCTGGGTCAACCCCCCCAAAGCCGCCGCCAAATTGGCATCCTCTGGTACCAGGGTGGTAATCCCCATGCTGCTGGCCAGGCCCAGGACATTGTTCATGCCTGCCTCCTGCCCCAGTTTGACCGCCGCTATGTTAACCGACAGGCCGAGAGCCTTTTTCAGGGTAATCGGCCCATGATATTTTTTATCGTAGTTTTGCGGTGCATAACCACCGATGTTGATCGGCTCGTCGACAAGGGTTGTATTGGCGGTCAGCCCCCGGTTCAGGGCCGTCGCATAGACAAAAGGCTTAAACGCCGACCCGGGCTGACGGATTTCGACTGTTACCCTATTGATCTGGCTTTCCTCGTAATTTCGCCCGCCGACCATTGCTTTGATATAACCTGTCCGTGGGTCCAGCATCAGGACTGCTCCCTGTAATTTATCCAGAACCGCCTCAGCTGCCTGCTGCTGAGCGATGTCAAGGGTAGTATAAACCTTGAGCCCACCTTTATAGACCCGGTTGGCCCCATACCTCCCCGCCAATTCGTTGGCGACATAGTCCAGAAAGTAGGAAGCCTGAACCGTCCGTTTCTTTTTGCCAGCCAAGACAATCGGTTCCCTCTGGGCCTGATCGGCCTGTGACGCAGTAATATACCCCGCCTTGACCATCCCCTGCAGGACGACCCCCCGCCGTTCCAACGCCGCGCGAATATCGGTATACGGCGAATACAAATTGGGGCCCCGGGGCAATCCCGCCAGCATCGCGCTTTCGGCCAGACTAAGCTGGTTGGCGTGCTTGCCGAAATACATCTGGGAAGCCGCCTCGACTCCGTAGGCCCCTTCACCGAAGTAAACTTGATTTAAATAGGCTTGCAGTATCTCCTGCTTGGAGAATTTATTTTCGATAACCAGGGCCAGCAGTGCTTCTTTCAGCTTGCGGATGATGGTCCGCTCCTGGGTCAAAAACATATTTTTTGCCAATTGCTGAGTAATCGTGCTGCCACCTTCTGCCAGACTACCGCTGCGGATATCCACCAGGATAGCCCGGATAATTCCGATAGGGTCAATCCCGTAATGGCTGTAAAAGCGGGCGTCTTCGTTGGCGACCACCGCTGCCGCTATATAGGGGGACATATTGTTGAACGACACGATGGTGCGGTTCTCTTCGAACAGCTTTGAGATCAACTGGCCGTTGATATCATAAACCTGGGTCGCCGCCATCATTTGCAGATTTTCCAGATTGTCGGTGCGAGGCAGTGTTATAAAAGCGTAAACAATGCTGCTGAAAAAAAAACTAAATATCGCGATAATAATGCCCAATATCAGTTTTTCCCGCCGGAAAAAGGGCTTTTGGGGCCGGCGGCGGCGTTGTTGACCCATGGCTGATTCCCCTCCTTATGTCACCATTAGTATATCCAAAGGTTGACAGCTTTTTTCGTGCAGGAATCGATTATCACCTGACGAATATGCTTGGTAACCAGCAAAGCCAGAGGTAAGCAATGTTTAAGAATAGCAGCATGTTTCGCACCACTTGCCTTCTCTATGCCGTCGTCTTCCTTTTTCTCGGTTTATTCCCCCTGGCAACCATGGCCTTCCGCCACCCCGCAGGCCATGACACAGAAGCTGCGGTCGCAGCCGCCCAGCTCACCGACTCCCTGTCAGAAGCTCCGGACAGCGATCTGAACCAGCCGGCGGTGGAGATCATCGGTGCTGATTCCTCAGCGTCATTGCCGCACGGACTCCCAGTCTATGACGCCGACACCTTTTCCGAACGGGAAAAGGCAGGGCTGCCCACCGCCCTGCCTGCTGTCAAACCCTATTATGGGGAAAAAACAGTCTACCTGACTTTTGACGACGGGCCTGACCCGGACAATACTCCCGTGATTTTGAACATCCTGCGCCAGTACGGTGTAAAGGCCACTTTTTTTGTCATCGGCTCAGAAGTGGAAAAGCAGCCTGCCATTGTCCGGCAGATCTTCCGTGAAGGTCACGCTATCGGCAACCATACTTATACCCACGTTTACCGCGACTTGTATCGTTCCGCCGCCGCTTATACGGCCCAGCTCAACCGCACCGATGAAGCCATCAAGAAGGTGATCGGAGTAAGACCGTGTATCTCCCGGGCGCCTGGCGGCACGACCGGCAGCTTCACGCCGGAATACTGGCAGGCGCTACATAGGGAAGGCTATGTCGAGATCGGCTGGAACATCATCGCCGGCGACGCCTCCCGCTCCAAAGCCGACCAGCTTGTCGCCAATGTTGTCCGCCAAATCAAAAGCAATCCTTATCTTTGGGATCATGCCATCGTGCTGCTCCACGACGGCAGGGGCCACGCGGAAACAGTCAAAGCCCTGCCGGACATTATCAGGTTCTTCAAAGAACGCGGGTTTGAGTTTCGGGTGGTTAACTTGGAGACTCCTCCAGCCTGGTAAAGCCAG
>Ga0316228_1002406_pt1 | contig 16623 bp, 18 predicted proteins | sample TBH18021metaG_FD_206005 | JGI IMG/M metagenome (GOLD analysis project Ga0316228, IMG submission 206005) | Freshwater microbial communities from Trout Bog Lake, Wisconsin, USA - TBH18021 | ecosystem: Environmental > Aquatic > Freshwater > Lake > Hypolimnion/Profundal zone | place: USA: Wisconsin... | reverse complement strand
ATAAAAAAGGATAACGCAGACCACTAAACAGGTATAGTTATCCACAGTTGACTGCGCTCAAGTCAACAAAAGCCCCTGATCAATATTCAACCGGTACAGGTGGTCAATATTCATCCGGCGCCAACAAAGCAGACGTCATTTCTGTGCAGTGCGCAGCGCCTTTTCTTCGAGGAATTTACCCATATAACGCTGCGGCTCACCGGTATTGAACGCTGCTGCAAATTCACTGATGCCGTTGTGAATCGATGTGGCCAGTGGCTCATCCTCCCACTCGCGTAACAATCGTTTTTGTTGCGCCAAGACCTGTGTACCAAGTACCGCCAAGCCATTTGCAACACGGGTAATTTCGACATCCAACTGATCAGCATCGACGACTCTGTCGAGCAAGCCCCACGTCAAGCCCTGCTCTGCCTCAACAACTTCTCCGGTGAGCAACATCCACGACGTTCGCGCTTTGCCGATCAGACGCGGCATGAGTGCGGCATGAATGATCGAGGGGATCCCGACCTGGACTTCGGGCATCCCCAGACGCGCCGCCCTCGAAGCAATGCGCAGGTCACAGGCCAGTGCGAACTCAAGCCCCCCACCCAGCGCCCAACCTGGAATCCTTGCAATAACAGGAATGGACAATAGACGCACAGCGTCGCACAGTTGACGCAGCTTATCAATGAAGACCGACGCGCTTTGCTGATCTAACACGGCCATCTCCTTGATATCTGCACCTGCCACAAATGCCTGATCACCCTCACCACGCATGACCAGCACACGTACGGAAGGTGTTCGCGCAACATGCTCGAGTGCCGCCAGCAATCCTTCAATCACAGGCATACCCAGAATATTCAAACGACTGGCATTACGGATGGCAAGCGTACCGACACCGTTTGGCGCAACAGTCAGGGCGGCGTGTAAGTTTTCAAAGTCCATTGCTATGTATCCTCTATGTATCCTGTTATTTGTAACTGTAAGCACTACATCTTTTCGAAGTTGATTGCTTTCACGATCTCCTGCCATTGCTGATTGGATGACTTGATCATGGCAGCAAACTGCTCTCTCGTGGTGTAGTCAGGTACGGCTCCCTGCTTCTCGATCTGACTGATGACTTCAGGATCCTGCAGTGCCTTCTTGACGGCAAGATTCAACTTTTCCAAAATATCTTTTGAGACGTTGGCAGGTGCTGCCAGACCAAACCAGGAGGGTGTGTTCAGCTGTGGATACCCCACTTCAGCATATGTTGGCACATCAGGCATGTTCTTTACACGCACGGGCGATGCAACCGCCAGCGCGCGCACCTTGCCAGCCTCTATTTGTGCAGCTGATGATGGCAAGTTATCAAATATTACTTGGACCTGCCCTGCAAGCAGGTCGATCATGGCAGGTCCAAGCCCCTTATAGGGCACATGCAACATTTCGGTATGAGTCGCTGACAGGAACAGCTGTCCAAACAGATGACTGTACCCACCATTACCAGACGAGCCGTACGCCATTTTTCCGGGGTTCTTTTTGAGCGCACCGAGCAACTGATCAAACGTTTTGATATCGGAGCCGGCACTCACGTCCAGCACACCGAGCACATTGGCCAGATTACTGATCGGAGAAAAATCCTTTAACGGGTCGTAGCTTGGAGTCTTTTGCACGCTGGGGTTCACCGCATGTGAACTTTCTACCGCCATGACAATGGTGTAGCCATCTGGCCGCTCTTTAGCTGCGATTGCACTGCCCACCGCACCACCCGCGCCCGGCTTATTGATAATAATGACGGACTGGCCAAGCGCCTCGGCCAGCTTAGGCGCAACGACGCGGGCAATCAGGTCTGTTGTTCCACCTGGTGCGTACGGAACGACCAACTGGATGGGTTTTTCAGGATAAGCAGCCAGCACAGTGACCGGCGCGATACTGCAGACAGCAATGAGGATGCTTCCACGTAATTTATGAATCATTGAATTTCTCCATTTTATGATTTTGTTATGTACTGATTGATGAACTGATTACTGAGGTTCTGAAGACAGGGATATAGATCCGAGCACTTCTTCGGTATGCTCACCGAGTTGTGGGGCGGGATGAATCTGTCCCTGGCGTGAGTGAGGGTCTGACAACATGGGGTTACGCACAACAGGCATCTCACCGTAATGCGGATGATGTGTGGTTTGAAACATCTCCCGATGTACAACCTGCTCGTCCCTGAATACCTCATCCAGACTATTGACTGTTCCCCAGGAAATACCCTGACTCTGCAACTGCGTTCCCCAGTATTCGCGTGACGCGTTCAGCCATACGGGAGCAAGCAGGCTGCGCAACGTGGCAAGATGAGTCAGTCTGGTTGCATTTGTGCAAAATTTTGGATCTTTTGCAAGATCCGGTTGACCGATCATCTGGCAAAGACGCTCAAATTGCGCATCGTTGCCAACTGCCAGAATAAAGTAACCATCTGAAGCCTGAAATACCTCATAGGGCGCAAGGTTGGGATGGGCATTTCCAGTTCGCTCAGGTACGCTGCCAGACACTAAAAAATTAGAGGCTTGATTAGCATTCATTGCAACGGCCACATCAAGCAAGGCAATATCCAGATAGGCACCCTTGCCCGTTCGGCTTCGCTGATACAACGCAGCTAATACAGCCGATGTCGCATACATGCCGGTGGTCAGATCAACCACGGCCACACCGGCACGCAGAGGCCCAGCACCCGGCTCGCCATCGGCACGGCCGGTATAGCTCATTAACCCGCCCAAACCTTGAAAAATGTAGTCATAACCCGGCCGATCCGCCTTTGGACCATCCTGACCGTAACCGGTAATTGACAAATATACGATCGAGGGGTTGATCATCCGGATGCTGTCATAGTCCAGACCATATTGCTTGAGCGTACCAACCCGGTAGTTTTCAACGACAACGTCGGCTGATGTCAGCAGGGATAACAAGTTTTGTCTGTCTGCCTCAAGCTTGAAATCCAGACATACAGACTTCTTGTTGCGGTTGCAGCACATAAAGTACGCAGACATCTGATCGGTACCGTCAAGCGACGTCATAAACGGCGGTCCCCAGCCCCGTGTGTCGTCACCCGTTCCAGACCGTTCAATCTTGATGACCTCAGCACCCAGATCTGCAAGATTCTGGGTGCACCACGGTCCAGCCAGAATGCGTGACAGGTCTATTACACGAACGCCACTTAACGCTTGCTCAATCATTGCTGCCTCTTTCAGATAGCCTTTTAGTCTACGAAAGAGTGGCGCAGCTGGCCAGTTCAAATTTACGAACGCGGCATTCGACTACGACGACCACGACAACCAGTGGGCACTTATTTGATTTACAGCTAAACGACCGAGGGAAGTTTTGAGGCCATCATCTTCTTACGGTCAAGCTTGCGTCCATCGACAGTGAACGTTGCGTCGCCAACAGCGTGAATCATCCGCTTTTCTTTGCGGGCAGTATCGACATATGCCACAACACCTTGCAACACAATAATATTGTGTTTTTTGATGATATCGATGACATCATCGCCAGGCAAACGTTCTACAAGCACCTCGTAATATTCAGGAACTCTTCAATCTTATTTTTAGAAAAATACATCCAGTTTCTCACTCAGCAAATATCTAAATTTGGAATAATTCGTTCACACCCCTCGACACGTCACGCACACTGCTCTGGACAGACACCGAATATTCACACAACGTCAGGGCTGCTTCGCAGCGCACACGTGACCACACTCAAGGACGACCAATGACAATACAGGCTATTAACGTTCGCAATCAGTTCAAGGGAACTGTTCATGAAATTATCAGGGGAGATGTTGTTTCAGAGATTGACGTAAAAACGCCATGGGGCATCGTAACTTCTGTCATTACAACGCGTTCAGTTGACAACCTCCAGCTGGTGGTTGGCTCTGAGGTCGTCGCACTGATCAAGTCCACTGAAGTATCGATCGCCAAACTATAGGGATCAGGGCACGTGCCTGCTAACGCAACACGATGCCCGCCTGCTCAACAGCCAGAGCATAAACAGGATATTCAGCACTCAGGCTACTTGCCAGCGCAGCAGAAGATCCTCCCTCCACGTTGAATCCCATATCCTCAAGCTGCGCCTTGACCTCTGGCGTATCAAGCACCGCCTGAATATCATGGTTGATTTTTTGCACAATCGCAACCGGCGTACCCGATGGCACAAAATATCCCTGCCAACTCTCTACAGAAAAACCAGGAATACCAGCCTCCGCCATTGTGGGCACATCGGGAAGCGCCTGAGCGCGCGTAGGGGTTGTCACTGCGAGTGCGGTCAGACGCCCTGCGCGCACATACTCAGTCACTGCGGCAAGGGTAATGAGTGTTGCATCGGTGTGACCCGCAATCACTGCAACTGTCGCAGGGCCACCCCCACCATACGGAATGTAGTTAACCTGCGCACCAGTTTGCTGATGAATCAGTTCGTGCGCGATGTGCGCTATACCACCATTGGTGGGGAGTGCGAGGTTGATGCTATCGGGACGCTTTTTTGCACGGTCTAGATACTGTTCAAATGTTGCCAGACCCGTCTGGGGATTGACAACCAGGATTTGCGGGCTGACCACGGCTTTGATCACAGGAGCAAACGCTGTGGGTGCATCAAACGAGAGATTCGAGTAGAGAATCGTATTGAGCGTCATCCCTTCGCCTTGCTGCAGGATGGTGTAGCCATCTGGAGCTGATTTTGCAGCACGTGCGGTACCGATCGTACCTCCTGCTCCGACAACATTTTCAACGATGACAGGCTGCCCCCAGCGAATCGACAGTTTTTCTGAAAGAATTCGCGTGAGCTTATCTGCACTGCCGCCAGCAGCAATAGGAACAATCATTCTGACTGGCTTGTCGGGGAAATTTTCTTCTGATCCCGCCACGGCGTGTTGCAAGGCAAATGACGAGGACAGTAAAACCAATGCAGTTGTCAGGCATTTGAGAAATTGCAGCTTGTTCACGTTTAAACCCTTTTGCGTATGTTGTACAACCACTCTACGTACATGAGTCACTACGCGTGAACGAATAAGAATGCATAACAATATGCATTCTGCGTTGACAGATAAAACCTGCTTAAGATCCTCCCGATAGAAGGTTATAAGTTATTGGTTGTTTGGAATCAGAACCGCTTGACCTATGATGAACAGAGTGCATATCCATCAATAAGGTCGTTATGAATTTCCAACAGCTGCGCTCGGTGCGTGAGGCAATCCGATGCAACTTCAACCTCACGGATGTCGCTGAAGCACTGCATACCTCACAGCCGGGTGTCAGCCGACAGATTCGCGAACTTGAAGAAGAGCTTGGTTTTGAACTGTTCGTCAGATCAGGCAAGCGCTTGACAGGGCTCACTATTCCTGGCGCCCATGTATTACCAATTATCGAGGGAATCTTATTGGGTGCAGCCAATCTCAGGACTGCCGGTCAGGATCTGAACGACAAGCAGGAGGGTGTACTTTCAATTGCTGGCACCCACTCTCAGGCACGGTATGCATTGCCCACGGCAGTGGAGGCATTCCGGACACAGTATCCGAATGTCAGTCTGCATCTGCATCAGGGCTCACCCAGACAGGTTGCTGAAATGCTCTTGTCAGGCGATGCGGATGTTGGAATCGCTACAGAAGCACTCAATGACTATGAAGAGCTCGTCGTGATGCCGACATTTCAGTGGACACACGCAGTCATTGTGTCCCCCGGACATCCCTTGCTTGATGAGCCGTTGAGCGTAGAGCGACTTGCCCAGTTTCCCTTGATTACGTATGACAATGGATTCACGGGACGTACCAAAATCAACCAGGCGTTTGCACAAAAAAATCTGTCTCCCAATATTGTTCTGAGTGCCATGGATGCAGACGTCATCAAGACCTATGTACAGCTCGGACTCGGTGTTGGCATTGTTGCCTCCATTGCCTACGACCATGAACGTGATCAGGCATTGCGTGCGATTGATGCAGGTAGCGTCTTTGGTCTGAATCAGACAAAAGTTGCTGTTTTAAAAAATAACTATCTGCGTGGCTATGCGTATGCATTTATTGAAGCGTTTTATCCTCCCCTGAAACGAGATATCGTAGAGCAGGCGCAAATAGACAAAGGCGGATTTCCAACCCAGTTCTGACAAAAGCAAATAACGATAGGATATTTTCTTCGTTGTCCGGCTTGCCTGGCAACGTTACGCTTTATGAATCTTAAATTCATGACTCTAAAACGTAAAGCAAATGACACACTCGATTCAAGCATCTCCTGCTGCATTGACTTCACACCGGCGGATATCGCCAAAAGCACTTAAGGCTGCACTGAGTGATGGGGTAGAACTTGCTGTCCTGGACGTAAGGGAAAACGGTCTATTCTCACAGGATCATCTTTTATATGCTTCGAACGCACCACTCTGGCGTCTTGAACTAGTCATTGACAGACTCGTTCCACGTCGGGAAACACGTATCGTCATTGTTGATGCTGATGAATCACTCGCAGATCAGGCCGCCTCAAAGCTACTACGTCTTGGCTGGAGCAACACCGAGATACTGGCAGGTGGTACTAAGGGCTGGTCTGAAGCAGGCATTGAAACATTCAGTGGTACCAATGTACCGAGCAAAATATTGGGCGAACTCATAGAAGTTCAAAAACATACCCCTTGGATCGATGTTCACGAACTGCATGAACGGGTGAACAGGGGCGAAAACCTGGTTGTTGTTGATAGTCGCAGTTCAGAAGAATTCACTAATTTCAGCCTGCCCTTTGCGCAAAGTGCGCCTGGTGGGGAGATCCTGTTGCGCATCGGTGATATCGCTCCTGATCCGGACACGCTGGTTGTTGTGAATTGTGCCGGGCGTACGCGCAGCATTGTTGGTGCACAGACGCTGATTGATGCGGGTATCCCAAACAAGGTTGTTTCCTTGCAGAACGGAACAATGGAGTGGTTGATGGCTGGTCATGCCCTGGCCTACGGTCGCCCTGCTGTCTTGACTGAACCCAGCGCTGGCTCACTCCTGCATGCACAGGCCTTAGCACAGGAGTTATTACTAAAAACCGCAACACCATACATTACAAGCGAAACATTGTGGGAATTCGAGAACGCATCTGACGAGAGAACCTTATATAAATTTGATATTCGGACGCGGGAAGAATATCAAACCGGTCATCAGGAGGGCTGGCGCTGGGCACCTGGCGGTCAATTGGTGCAGGCAACGGACGAGTTCCTGGCGACTCGCCACGCGCGTATTGTGATCGCAGACTGGGATGGTGTGCGCGCACTCACCACTGCAGCATGGCTCGTTCAATTAGGTGGGTATGAAATTTATCTGTATAAACCTGAATCAGGTATTGCATTAGTGACAGGGGAGGAAACCGTTAAGGTGCAACCGCCAAGGCTAGCTACAAAGGGTTTACGACCGAACCAGGCGAATCAACTGATTCAACATCAGGGGGTCACTGTTTTCGATGTGGACAAGCGAAGAAAATATGAAAAATTACACATCCCTGGCGCGTACTTTTCAACACCGCAAAGACTGGTGGAATTCCTCAGTGAAAAAGCTCCGGCTGGAGTCATCATCACGTCATCTGACGGAGTACTGGCCCAGACAGTTGCAAGCGAGCTCGCCTGGATCTCAAAGCGTGAGGTTCGGTACATCCTTGGAGGGACTCGGCAATGGATCAAGGATGGTCTGCCCACGCAAACGGGTTCGGACAATGTGCTCACAGGTGAAGATGATCAGGCCATCAGTCCATATGTACTGCGTGACCTTGAGGCACGCAATACTGGCTTTCGTACGTATCTGGACTGGGAGCTGGGCCTGGTCGAACAACTCGAACGAGACGGTTCACGCGAGATGAAGCTGATTTGATGTGTCGAACGCCTGCTTGATATCTGCGATGAGATCAAGCGGGCTTTCAAGTCCGATATGCAGCCGAACAACCGGATGCGAACCCGTCCAATAACTGTGTTCCTGCAATCGCTCAGGCGCAGCCATCAAAGCCAGGCTCTCGTACCCACCCCATGAGGCACCAATCCCGAAAAAAGACAGCGCATCCACAAACGCGTGCGCAGCCTGAACGCTTGCGTGACTGAATTCAAACGAAATCAATCCACTCGCACCTGAAAAATCTCGCTTCCATAACCTGTGCCCTGGATCTGACTCCAATGCAGGATAAAAAACCCTGGATACGCCTGAATGCTGCGCAAGATAGCGAGCGACTTCCAGCGCGTTGACCTGATGCTGACGCAACCTGACACTTAACGTGCGCAGACCTCGCAGCGCGAGATACGCATCGTCCGCACCGACAGTCAGACCGAGCGCCTCATAGGTCGGTGCAATCAAGGCAAACAGTTCGGGCGTATCAACAGTAACGATCCCTTGCATCAGATCTGAATGTCCACCAATGTATTTGGTTGAAGCCTGAATGGAAATATTCGCCCCAAGAGTCAGTGGCTTATAAAAAAGTCCACCACTCCAGGTGTTATCTGTCGCAACCAGGACGCCACGTGCTCTTGCAAGCGCAGCAAGCTCAGGCAAATCGAGCACCTCATACAACAACGAACTCGGCGACTCGACATACAGCAATCGTGTATTGGGTTTGAATTTCTGACTCAGCGTTGAGTCCGATACGGAAAAGTATTCAACGTCAATGCCAAGCCGTTTAAGCAAGGTCTTGTCGACCCGGCGAATCGGTGAATACACACTGTCAGATACCAGTACATGATCACCCGGCGACAAAAGTGAAAGTAAAACAAGTGTAATTGCCGACAGTCCAGAGGGCGTTAAAAATGAGCGGTAGCCGCCTTCCAGGCTAGACACAGCCTGCTCAAGTGCACGATGTGTCTCAAGACCGTGCCGTCCATACGTTGCAACAGGTTCACCTTGTGCGCGACGCTGCTGGTACGCAGTCTGGGTGGCCGTATCCCGAAATCGAACCGTACTTGTTCGTATGACGGGAGTATTGACCGGGCCGGCACCATCCAGCAGCGATGGTGCTCCTGCGTGCACAAGTAATGTCTCTTGCTGGATGTCCTCAGCAGCCGGCACGCTCATGGAACCACCTTGCTTGGAGTCATCTGTGAAGCATTGAAGTTGATAATACGACCCGTTTCAGGATGAATGCCCACGCGCTGAGTCAGGGTTTCCAGAGGCTTGCCATATAAATGAAAATGTAATGTTGATTCTTGACCCGTCACGTGAATGCTGTGAATATCCTCCGGCAAAAAGGCGATTGAGGTGCCAGGCTGGATTGTCACTTCTTCAAGCAACGTCAAGCTTGCAAATTCCGGATCAGTTTTGTCGTCTGTGCGTTCATAGATCCGATTGAGTTCGTGGCCCTTGAGCGCAACGATGGTGGCCCAGGTCGTATGATTGTGCGGAAAAGTAGTTTTTCCAGGGTTGATGGCATTTAAATACAGGGCAATATCGTCAGCTGCATCCGCTGGATTCAGATGGTAGCGAGTAGCCGTTTCGGTGGTTTCTTCACCAACAGGTGCAGGAAAGTCAGCAGGTAGAAATAAATGCTTTTTTTGCGCGAGCGCTTCAAGCCTGGCAGTAATAAATTTTAACGATTCGCGTGATACTGGGTTGTTTTTAAGCATCGCTCTCACCTCTTGCAGCGTGGAGTCCACCGCGATAAGACGCTCAGAGGAGACGCCGGATGTTTGAATATTTGACATGCAATCACTCCATTAATAATTAGTAAGAAAACTGGATACCTTTAAAATCAATCGCTGGTAATACGTCCATCGTTGGCGGGTGCTCCACGCCTGTTTTTCCTAGTGCTCTTTGAAGAAAAGTACGTGTGCGCTCACTTTGAGGCGCATGAAATATTTGCTCTGGCGGTCCACTTTCAACTATGCGACCTGCTTCTGTAAAGTACACCTCATCACTGACTTCCTCTGCAAAACGCATTTCATGCGTCACAAGCACACACGTCATGCCATCGCTAACCAGATCACTGATTACGGTCAAGACCTCACCTACGGTTTCCGGATCAAGCGCAGAAGTAACCTCGTCAAACAGGATCAGATCGGGACGCATTGCTAATGCGCGTGCGATCGCCACGCGCTGCTGCTGCCCACCAGAAAGCTGACCCGGATAGGCATGTTCCTTACCCGCAAGCCTGACCTTACGCAGCAGCTCGTACGCTGTTGCCTGAGCCTGTTCAGGTGAGACCCCAGCAACCTTGATGGGAGCGACAGTCAGGTTTTGCAACACGGTGAGATGTGGGAACAAGTTGTATTGCTGAAAGACAAAGCCGATGTTCTTGCGTAATTGAATCAGCGCCTGTTCAGACGTCAGCGCCCGGACATCCACACCCCCGACATAGATCTCGCCCTGCTCAGGATGGACCAGTCCTGTTATGCAACGTAATATTGTTGACTTTCCAGATCCAGACGGACCAACGATCGAAACAGCCTGTCCTTTGCGGATGTCCATATCGATACCCTTGAGCACCTGATTGGCGCCAAAAGCCAGATGAACATTGCGCAATTGAACCAGCGGACGGTCTTGATGAAATGCTCGGGACTGAGCAATCGAATCTGTATTAGTTCGCATGTTTTTTTTCCAGTGAACGCGTCAGTCGGGCGATCGGATAGCAATACATAAAGAATAAAAGTAGCAATGTGAAATAGATAAGAATTGTAAAGTCGGTGCGCGCAACGGTATTGCTCGCAATAGTGGCCATTTCAACAACGTCATGCACGCCAACAAGTGAAGCAAGCGAAGTACTCATTGTGATGCCCGCATACAGATTCATCCAGGCTGGCATCATCCTGCGGATACATTGCGGCAACACAATGATCCTGAATATCTGCGCCCTGGTAAAAGCCAGTGATTGCGCTGATTCCCACTGCGTACTCGGTATGGACTGGACCGCTCCCCGAAAGATTTCAGCAACGTTGGCACTTGCGGGCAGCCCCAGTCCGATCACAACCTTGATCCAGTCAGGAAATGGAAAGGTCCAGGAAAATATATTGAGCTCAAACGGAAACACATACGTAGTGAAATAGATCAGTATCAGGATGGGAGCATTTCTGAACAGCAGCACATACCAACGCGTCAACATTCGCAAACCTCGCGCCTGGGATAATGACACTGCGCCAATCACAAGCCCAAGCATGGTTCCCAGCAGCATCGCTAGCACACTGATCTCTATATTGACCCAGAGACCTCTAAGCAGTGCGGGTAACCAGGCCCACAGATAGCCGAAGATGCTGTTACTGCCCATAGCCAGGCATCCTGTAATGCTGCTCCAGCCAACGCCCTGCGACACTGACAAGCCAGGTCAGCAGACCAAAAAATAGAAGAATGAGCAAAAGGAGTTCAAGTACATTGTCACGCTGAGACCAGATCATGATGGACTCATAGGTCACGTCACCCACGGCAATGGCAGAGGCCAGCGCAGTCATTTTCACCAGATCAATCATGTTATTGACCAGCACAGGCAGTGCGAACCTGAAGGCAAGTGGCAACTGAACTTCGAACAGCGTCTGTCTGCGTGAAAATCCAAGCAATTTTGCGGCATCCAGTGTGATGCTCGGAACCGCTTCGATACCTGCACGGATGGCTTCGGCATGAAACACGCCTTTGTGCAAAGAGATCACAATGACCACCCACATAAATGAGGTCAATGGATTAGAAGTGATGCCCTTCAAACTCTGGGTGATCACCATATTCATCACCAGAAATGCGCAATAGATCTGCACAAGTGTAGGTGTGTTGCGTGTCAGTTCAACAAAGCTGCGTGCAACAAGAACCAACGGTTTATACGAGGAGGTCAAGGCTGCAGCGATCAGGACTCCGACCAGCAGGCTGCATGGGATCAGCCATGCACACAACTCAAGCGTGACACCCATTCCATGGACAAACGCGCCTCGCTCTGATGCGTCCAGCATAAAGGAGTAATTCAGACCCAGTGGTTTTGTCAGCTCAACAAAAGAACGTAATACATTATCAATCGTGAACATCACGCCACCACCACCTCTGACAGCGTCAGTTGCAAGCGCGCACGTTCAATGCGTAATATTGCTTGCTGCAAGTCTTGGTCACTTGCAGCAAAGGACAGACGAAAATACGGTGAAAGCCCATAGGCTGTCCCAGCCACGACAGCAACACCTTCACTCTCGAGCAACCAGTCAACCAGATCCTGATCGCTCTGGATCTGCCCGCCATCCGGACGCAAGCTCCCGATCAAATCTTCGCAATTGACATACACAAACAATGAGCCTTCAGGCCTGATGACTTTCAGACCAGGAATCCTGCTGAGCCCCTCAATGACTTGGCTTGCCCGTTTTTGATAAGTTAGAAGCGCAATCTCAACGAAATCAGAGGCCACGCCATTCAGTGCAGCAACTGTCGCTGCCTGGGCAAAGGAATTCGCTCCCGAATACACCTGGGACTGAACAACCCCCATCGCACGAATCAGGGCTTCTGGTCCGGCACCCCACCCGATTCTCCAGCCAGTCATCGCATACGTTTTTGAGGCACCATTCACCAAGAGCGTGCGTTCTTTCAAATCTGGTGCGACATGCAGAAAATGAACAGGTGCCTCATCTGTAAACCATATGTGTTCGTACATCTCATCCCAAAGAATCAGCACATGCGGGTGGCGACGCAGCACTTCGGCCAGTTGTTTGAGCTCTGAGATGGAGTACACCGCTCCTGTAGGGTTATTAGGAGAATTGAGAATGAGCCATTTAGTGTGCTGCGTGATGGCTTGTTCAAGACGTGCGGCGGTTATCTTGAACCCCTCTGATGGGCTAATACCATCCACACCAATCACAATTTTTTGATGTTTCTTGATCTTTTCCAGTGTCGCGTCTGCCATCGCTGGCTGGGCAATCAGCAATGTTGAGGCCAGCCAGATCAATAGGGTGTATACGGTTTTTTTTTGCATCATTAATTTCAACTGTTTACTACACAATGTGCCGATACTTCAGGCAGGCTTAGCCAGGTGCTTTATATCTAAGGTGAAGCTCCTCAAGCAAGGGCTGGGCAGGCGTAATCTCCAGTTTTTTTTCAGTTCTGATGAGCCAACCCGTGCGATGCCAGTCTTGAATGACACGATCTACTGCTGCGATCGTGTCAGCCTCTCCTTTCCTCGTCCAGACAACCGAACTGGCAGGAATTAACTCTGCCTGTATGGGCGCATGAAAGTTAGCCCACTCCGAATTCGTGCGTATCAGAGGATGAATCAGTATCGAGTCATGCACGGCAGCTACGCAATTCTCGCCTCGCAAGGCGAGCAATGACTCAGCAGCCGTCTTGTAACCCTTGACGATGGCACCGTAACTTTCTATTAAAGGCTTGGCATAATTACTGCCTTGAGAAAGACAGACAGTTTTTCCTTTCAAGTCTTCCCATTTGCTGATGCCACTATTCTTTGCCGTTGCAGCTGTCCCACCCACACGATAAAAAGGAGTTGGCGCATAACCCAGGATTGCGGCGCGCTCGTCAGTGAGTTCCATTGAGGCGATCAACAGATCAACCTTGCCTGAAAGCAAGAATTGCACACGTGTCGGCGTCTGTACCTGGATGAGATCAACGTCCAGGCTAAGTGCCTGTGCCAGTGCTCTGCCAAGCTCTGGATTCCATCCTACAAGTTGCTGCGTAGCAGGATCGATACTACCGAACTGCCCTCCATTGGCCAGTACGCCAATCGTAATTTTTCCCTTCTGCTTCGCCTGATCGAGCGTAGTGTCGGCCAAGGCAAAGTGATGCGTCATGGATAGCAAAAAAGCCGCTGCGTATGTTGCCTGATGCAGGCGGTGTGAAATAGATTTTTTGTAAGACATTATTAAATTCCTGCCGATAAAAAGATGAAGCTCAGGAACTCAATCTTGAAGGATGACGCACCATGCGACAAATAATTGTTTCAGATATGAATATCTGTTTGTTACGCGGCACCATGACATCTTTGAAATGAATAACAATCCATAGACAGAAATTACATGATGAAATAATTTATAAATCGTTTGCTGTATCTTCATGCTCCCGTAGACTCAAAGCACCGTACATGTTCAGATTGCGTTATGAATCTAATTTCATTGTTATCAGGTGTATGTATGCGATCAAGCAATGATTCGCTGCGCAACAGACTGATTCAGCGATTTAACCGCACCGAAGATGCCAGTTACCATATATGTGAGCGCTTGGAAGCAGACCGATGCAAACAAAATCAAAACCTTGGTGGCTTGACACTCCGATTCCTGACCAGACAACAATCACCCTGGGTTTATCCAGCGTTGAGGTTAAAAAACGCCTGGAGCAATATGGTCAAAATATCTTTCGCGACAAAACTCAACGCGCCTGGCTACTCCAATATCTTTCCCGTTTTAAAAATCCGCTTGTCCTGATCCTGCTGGCTACAAGCACCATCTCCGCCTTTACGGGTGAGGTGACAAACTTCATCAGTATCAGCACCATGGTGCTGTTCAGTGTCACACTCGACTTTGTTCAAGAGTATCGCGCGAATGCCACTGCTGCCACGAGCTGAGAGGGGTTCAAAATAGAAGTCCCCCATGGCGACCTGTCACCGCTCGATGCTCGGAAGCGATCAAAAAAACTGAGTATCCCCATCAAATCAGAGCATCAACAATTCGTAGTCCGCTCCCAGCACCACCGAGTCTCCCGGTTTGATCGCGTGCGAAATTGCCATGATCAGTGCCACGATGCCGTCGATTTTTTTTCAGCCCGCTCCTTTCGTGGATAAATATTGTCTTTGGCATCCAGGTGGGCCACAACATTGCTATCTTGCCGGCCACAACAGCACGGGCGTACTGAGTGGCTATCGTTGCGTAGTGGGATGGCAAATCAAGGCCGCTGACAACCAGCCCTTTGAAATTGCAAGCATCTGGGATCAGTGGACGGATGGCACGACTGGAGAGGTCGTCGTATCTTTTTCCATGCTGACCATCAATGCGGCGCAACACCCGGTGATGCGAACGTTTCACAAACCTGAGGATGAAAAACGTACACCCCTGGTGCTGGCATCCGAGCATTACATGAAGTGGCTGGAGGCGACCACTGAGGACGCGCGTGAAGCATTACGGATAGATTTAATGCCTGAGTTAATGGCCGCTCCAACTCTGTGATGCGCCGATTGCTACTGCTGACTCCAGCGATACGCTTCATCAATATACTTAACCGCTTCATTTGACAAAAAATCAGGACTTGGCATGATCCCAACTCGACCAAGATCAAGACGATCAGCATCCCAGCAAGTTTGAATGGTGGCGTCATCTTTTACTTTGCCATCGCTATGATGTTCGATTGCTTCGCATAGCACATCTAATCTTGGTGCAGTCAATTCAAAATATACCGTATGCAAAGACCGTGCATATTCGGCGGCACGTTTTCCGTGCAGACCATCGACACCGTCACTTAAACGTTGACTGTCGTGCAAAAAGGCAAAAAGTTCAATAACCAATAAATCGGCCGAGCGTTCTGTACCAAGGGTGATGCCGTGGTGTAGAACCCGTGCCCAGTGATTCGCGCCATGTATGCCATTCCAGTTAATTTTGAATTGCTTGCGAATTGCAGTGAGCATGCTTTGTTTATCGTAAGTCTCTATAGTTGTTGGCAGATGATTGACAGGGCTAAACATAAGCAACCTCCCTATCAGCAGGAATGGTTAATACATCTTCGATCGCAATGCCCAGTAGCGCGTCAGGATCTCTGATTGGTCGCAAAAAGATGTCAGGGACAAGCCCCTTGCGTTTGCGCCTGATCTTACCCCCGGGATACTCATACGAAAGTCGGCTTTCACCCACGCTTTCAATGACCCAAAGATGCAAGGGCCGATCGAAGTCAGACCAGGTATCCAAACCGTGGGATCAAATAATACGCATGATCTTTCCCAGATTAGCTGGTACTTCACATTGCACCGCGATTGCAATGTCTCCCAGCGTACAGTTCAACACACTCATCATGCACTCCCATTTAGCCAGTTTGACGATGCGTCGGGCATGGCAATTTGGAATAACTCCGCCCACAAAAAACCCTCTCGGGGAGGGCTTGCGTCCGATTAGTTGTCTCATAGAGACCGCATTCGTTTTCACGAACCACCTTGCCCGGAGAGGCAGGTTGGTATGGACGCCAGTCCAACTCTTAATGCTTGATCATTTTACTGAACCAGTACGATCAATTCAACAAAATATCAGTAATATATTTGTCTGACATCAGGCTATTTGTGGCTATCAGGAATTTTTGCCATGACGGCCCTCCAAGTGCCAAGTGTTCTTTGCTTTGTAATCGAACCAACACCAAAGCAACCCTGGCTCAAGCGATCTGGATCTGGATCGCGATCTACGCCACCACCACACTTCAATCGAGCTTTCGCACACCCTTATCCGCGCGCTTATTAACGCATTTCGCCAGCGACATCCTGGCAAAACAATTCATTCGCATCAATTCCCTCAGGCCCAGCAATTTAATTTGGGGGGGCACAGGGGGGGCACAGGATTCACCGCGCCCAAGATGCAAAAAAGCCAACCCCGGAGGATTGGCCTAAGTGCTTGATTCTTATAACTAAATACTGGTCGGGGCGGTGGGATTCGAACTCACGACCCTCTGCTCCCAAAGCAGATGCGCTACCAGGCTGCGCTACGCCCCGAAGACCGAAACTATAACAGAATTCTAAAGACTTTGCTTTAACCGAACCG
>Ga0316228_1002399_pt1 | contig 16641 bp, 10 predicted proteins | sample TBH18021metaG_FD_206005 | JGI IMG/M metagenome (GOLD analysis project Ga0316228, IMG submission 206005) | Freshwater microbial communities from Trout Bog Lake, Wisconsin, USA - TBH18021 | ecosystem: Environmental > Aquatic > Freshwater > Lake > Hypolimnion/Profundal zone | place: USA: Wisconsin... | reverse complement strand
CAATACGGGCCTTTTGTTTGGTGGATCGCGCCTGAGCGCCCCGCCGGATCCAGGCCAGTTCACTCCTCAGAAGGCTTTGCCTTTTCCGCTCGCTGCTCTCTAGCTCGTCCTCCCGTTCGGCCTTGATTTCAAGATATTTGCTATAATTACCGCCATAACTATACAGTTTGCCTTTATCGATTTCGATAATCCGATTGGTCACCCTGTCCAGGAAGTAGCGGTCATGGGTAACCATGACCAGCGCGCCTTTGTAGACGTGCAGATACTGCTCCAGCCAGGCCACCATATCATTATCGATATGATTGGTCGGCTCATCCAGAATCAGCAGATCGGCAGGATTCACCAAAGCACTCGCCAGAGCGACCCGCTTTCGTTGTCCCCCGGAAAGAGTGCTGACCAGCGCCGTAAATTCGCTGATGCCCAGTTTGGTGAGGATGGCTTTGGCGTCGCTTTCCAGTTGCCAGGCATTCTCGGCATCCATCCGCTGGCTCAGAGAGATCAGCTTTTTTTGCCACTCGCTGCTGCCGGGATGACGCTGGACCTCATCCAAAGCCTGCTCATATTCCCTGATCAGACCCATGACCGGCGAAGTGCCTTTAAACACTTGTGCCAGCACGGTAACACTTGCGTCAAACTCCGGGTTTTGCGGCAGATATTCAAGCTGTACGCTGCTCCCGATCGTAACTTTACCGGCATCGGCGGGTTCCATCCCGGCGAGGACCTTCAAAAAGGTGGATTTGCCTGTGCCGTTGACCCCGATCAAGCCGATCTTATCGCCCTCGTCAATCCCAAAGGTCACCTTCTCAAACAAAATCCGCATCCCATAACTTTTCGCCAGATTATCTATTGACAGTAAATTCATGATGTAATCCTTCTATTTCATACTAGGCTGCTGCTTCGAAAGCTTAGCCTGCGGAGCGCTGTCAACAATCCTCCCCCGCAGCATCTGCTTTGCCGGAATGCGGATTTTTAACATTTTTTCAATTGTGGTGATGAGGGCCGCTTCCTTCTTGGTAACGATGGACACCGCGGTGCCGCTATGCCCGGCCCGTCCGGTGCGTCCCACCCGGTGCTGATATATTTGCGGCTCTTCGTCCAGCTCCAGATTAAACACATACTCCACCCCCGGGATATCCAGCCCCCGGGCCGCCAAATCCGAGGCAACCAAGAGGCGCACTTTGCCTGTGCGGAAATCCTCCAGCGCCTTTTGGCGATCGGCCTTCACCGCGGTGCCATAAATGCCGGCCGCCGCCAAGCCGTGATAGTTGAGTTTGGCGACAGTTGTCTCAATCGCTTCGCTTTGATTGATGAACACCAGCGCCTGTCCTACCTTCATATGAATGGTCAGCTTGCGTAAAACCTCAATTTTATCACGCTGTTCGGTCAAGAAATACATATGGGCAATATCCGGCGGAACCTCGGTCTGGGCCTTAACCAGAATAACCTCAGGGTTCTGCATTACTTCTTTCGTGCGCAACAAGGCGGCCGGGGTTATTGTTGCCGAAAACAGCAGCATCTGCCGGTCTTTCATGGTTGTCTTAATCACAGCTTTCACTGTGGTCCAATTGGCATCATCCAGCAGCTTGTCGGCTTCATCTATGACAAGGGTCTTGATGGTTTGGGTATTGATCTTCCGTTTTTGAATCAGCTCGAGAATCCGGCCGGCCGAACCGACGATAATATGCGGTTTTTCCTTTAAGGCATCGATCTGCCGCGTTATATTGACCTGGCCGATAATGGCGGCGGCGCTTACCGGCAGATTCGCGTCTTTTGCCAGTGTTTCAATCTGGTGAAAAATCTGCATTGCCAGTTCATGGGTCGGGGCCAGAATCATGGCCTGCATTTCCCGTTTGGCGGTATCAATCTTCTGAAACATCGGCAACAGATACGCCAGGGTCTTTCCTGTTCCGGTTGCCGATTGGCCAACAACATCCTTGCCCAGGAGCACCAATGGGATTACCTCTGCCTGAATCCCTGTGGGAGTCGTTATTCCCGCTTTGCTGAGTCCGGTTACCAGTGATTCGGTTATCCCGATTCCGGCAAATAAATCACTCATACTAGTCACTCCTATTCTATAACGCTTCACCGGTTGTCAAAAATCGCCGACAGCAATCTGCAGTTTATCAATTAGCTGTTTAAAACTCCCCGCCCTGGTCATCGCTTGGGCTGACAGCGCAATCATCGCGCAGGTCCGGGCGTCATGCAGGGCATGATGATGATCGAATTCGATAGCCAGGTGCTTCGCCAGTGTTGACAACTTATAATTCTCGCTATCCGTCCAGACCCGTCTGGCGATAGCCACCGTGCAGGCATAGCGAAAATGCGGATGCGGCAGCCCATATTCATCAAGCATGCTGCGCAAAACCCCGATATCGAAGGCCGCATTATGGGCGATCACCACTTTGTTTTCAAGATGCGGTCTGATCCTGGGCCACAATTCGGCGAACGTCGGTTTATCGGCCACGTCTTCCACTGTTATTCCATGGATCTTAGTATTCCAATAATCGAACTGTAGTACCGGCGGACAAATCAGCGAATAAGCCGAATTGACGATTTGCCCATTTTCCACCGTAACAGCCGCCATACTGCAGGCACTGGCTCTGCTGCGATTGGCGGTTTCGAAGTCGATCGCCACATAATTCATCCTTGCGTGCCTGTCCTCTCCCTAATAAATAGTATCTTCCCTTTTCCGGTTCGCTATTGGTATTACACTTTGCTGGGGCGTGCCGGCATATCCGGCTCTCCCGCCTTGTCATTATAAGTTGCGCGGCAGACTGGATATTTGGTGCAGCCCCAGAACGCCCCGTTTTTTCCTTTTATCATCTGCAACGCCCCGCCTTGGCAGCGCGGACAGGAGTGTTTCGGCTTTTTCGGCTCACCGTTGTTATCGTCGTAAGCCGCCCTGCACTCCGGGTAGCGGGAACAACCCCAAAACTTTCCGTTCTTGCCGTTTCTCGGCTGCAAAGCACCTTTGCCGCACTCCGGGCAAGGATGGTCACCCTTCACCGAGAGACTCAGACCGGTCGCCATCGCGCAAATGCCGGCAGTAAACTCTGCCTGTTGTTTTAAAAACCCCTCCAGGCTTTCGCTCCCGTCAGCCATGCGGTGCAGTATGGTTTCCCAAAGGGCCGTGGAGTCAGGATAGGTCAGTTCCTCCGGCAACGCATCAATCAGAAGATACGCCGACTCAGTCGGGATGAGATACTTTTTCTTTTTTTCTTCCTTGAGAAAACCGCGCTGGATCAGTTCCTTGATAATCGTGGCCCGGGTGGCTTCGGTGCCGATGCCGCTGACGTCTTTCAACTGTTTCTTCAGGTCAGGGTTCTTCACATACTTATGGATTTCTTTCATCGCCGCCAGCAGGGTTGCGGCAGTAAACCGCCCGGGCGGCCGCGTGCTCTTCTTCTCGGCCAAAGCGCGGAGGAGGTCAGCATTGTCGCCTTTTTCCATCGGCGGCAGCGTCCCTTCGTCCTCGTCCTTTTTCTCTTCGGCGTCTGTGCCGTATAGTTCTTTCCAGCCAAGCTCCCGGATAATCCGGCCGCTGGCTGTAAAACTCTCATCAGCATGGCGGACTCCCACCTTGGTCTGGCTATAGACATGGATAGGATAAAATTGGGCGATGTAGGCCTGGGCAATAAGAAAGTAGATGTTCCTCTCCGTCTCGCTCAAGGTTCCAAAATTGCATTTCTCCACTGTGGGAATGATGGCATGATGGGCTGTGATCTTTTTGTCATTCCAGGCCCGGCTTCGTACGCTGGCGTCGGCCCGACGCGACCAGGCCGCCAGTTCATCTGCTTTGACACCCTGCAGGTTTTCGAGGATAACGGCAGCGTCAGCCTGCTGCGATTCCGGCAGAAAGTCACAATCCGAACGCGGGTAACTGGTCAGTTTCTTTTCGTATAGCTTTTGCGCTGTGTCCAAAACAAGCTGCGGATCATAGCTGAATTTCTTTCCGGCCATCACCTGCAGCGCCGAAAGCGACGGCGGCAGTCGCTGCGGTTCCTTTTTCTCGGTTGTCTCGCACTGAACAATCTCAGAAGCTGGGGGGGCGGCATCCAGTTTTTCCAGCAGTGCCTGGGCGATGGCGCTGTCAGCCAGGCGGCCTTCGGGATCCAGCCCCGCCTGGTCGTCTTTTGGTTTCCAGTAGGCTGTAAAAACGCCATTTGCGTGCTGAAACTCGGCCTTGACGGTAAAGTAATCCGCCAGCTGGAAACTCTCTATTTCCCTCTCCCGCCGCACGACCAGGGCCAGCGTCGGGGTCTTCACCCGGCCCACGGGAAGGGTCGCCTGGTGCCCGGCCCGTTGCGCGGCAAGCGTAAAGGCCCGGGAAAAGTTCATCCCGATCAGCCAGTCGGCCCGGGCCCGGGCCAGCGCAGACTGCTTGAGATTGTGAAAGTCATTGTTATCGCGCAAATTGGCGATGGCTTTTTTTATGCTGTGCTCATCAAGAGCATTGAGCAAAATTCTCTGTACCGGCTTTTTATTATCGACATACTCCAGGACCTCATCAATCAAAAGCTGCCCCTCGCGATCCGGGTCACCGGCATGAACGATTTCTGTCGCTTCGTCAATCAGCTTCTTGACCACGCCAAACTGCTTTTGGCATGAAGCCGCCACCAGGAGCTTCCAGACCTCGGGGATGATGGGCAGGTCTTCCATGCGCCATTTTTCATATTTCACATCATATTCGCCCGGTTCCGCCTGGCGGAGGATATGGCCGTACCCCCAGGTAACCACCCCGGCACCTGTGGTAATATAACCATCCTTGCGACTTAGCGGCCCGGGGAGATGTTTCGCGATCTCCGCCCCCATACTGGGCTTTTCAGCAATATATAATTTCACGGTTGGCACCCCTTCAGCCTCATTAGAAAACCCGGCTTGCGCCGAGCCTCGCGACGCGCAAGTCGATGGTTGCACCAGATCAATCAGATAAAATATTATACCTTCTGATCGACAAAAAATGAGAATCCCGCCATTGCAGGATTCCAGTCTGCACAATTGTTATTATCTTCTTTGAGCTCCAGGCAAACTCCTGCAAGACCCGCGGCTTTTCAACCATTCCGGATTGGCATGCGGAGCGAAAAAAAGGTTCCGCCATCATCGACAGAACCCTCTTGGATAACCTATTTTTTTCAGTTCCGCGTCTCTGCGTTGCCGATCCCCGGATTTATCTGTTGATTTTTTGCTTATTCCTCATTGCCCAGAGGAAAAACCGCAACCTGTTTTTCCTCTATTTCACTACCCGGCTATACTTTAAACTTACTGACAGCATGGGTCAGCTCCTCCGCCATCTTTGCCAGCTCCTGGCTTGACGCCGCGATTTCTTCCATGGTCGCCGACTGCTCTTCGGTGGCGGCGGACACCGTTTGAGCCTGGTCCGCCGTGTCTTTGCTGATGGCGTCGATATCCCTTACGGATGCGACAATTTGCTGACTGCCACTGGCCATCTGCTGGATAGCGGCGGAAATCTCCCTCATCTGGGTCGACACTTCACTGATGGACCGATAGATCAGTTGGAAGGCCTTTCCGGCGTCATTGACTACGTCAGCCCCGATGCGGACTTCCCTGGTTCCGTCGTTCATAGCTACAACCGCGCTATCGGTGTCCTGGCGTATTTCACCGATCAGGCTGGCGATTTGTTTCGCCGCCTCCTGGGACTGTTCGGCAAGTTTGCGGACTTCCTCCGCCACCACGGCGAAACCCCGGCCCTGCTCACCGGCCCTGGCGGCTTCGATGGCGGCGTTCAGCGCCAGGAGGTTGGTCTGACCGGCGATAGCGGAGATGGTGTCGACGATCTGGCCGATTTCCTTCGACCGCTCGCCCAGCTTGCTGACGACATGGGCCGAGCGGGTCACTGCTTCCTCAATCTGCCCCATTTGACCTATCGCTTTTGTCACCGCCTTGCTGCCCTCCTGGGCCGCGTCGGCCGATTTGGCCGAAGTACCGGCAACCGTATTGGTGCTGGCCGCAATCTGCTGGACCCCTGCCGACATTTGTCCCACAACCGAGGCTGTATTGTCCACCGCCTTTAGCTGCCTTTCGGCACCGGCGGCCACTCCGCTGATGACCTGGGCCACCTGGTTAGCCGCCAGCGCCGACTGCTCGGCGTTGGCTGTAAGTTCTTCCGAAGAAGCTGCTACCTGTTCGGAGGCCTGGGTGATTTTGCGGATCAGCCCACGCAAATTATCAGTCATTATTTCAAAGGCCTGCCCCAAACGGCCAATTTCGTCATTGGAGGTGATGCCGAGCCTGTTTAGCGAAATATCGCCGGCGGCGATCCTGTTGGCCGCGGCCTCCAGGGCCTGAATGGGTCTGGCGATGCGGCGGGCGTACCAGGCGATAATGAGTCCCGCAATAGACAGAACAACCAGGATGGTCACCAACGTTATCATCGTCAGGGAGGAAACCGCGCCCGTCACTTCGGCCATTGGTACGGTCACCGCCAACCCCCAGGCAACGCCTGGTACAGGTGCAAATGCGTAGTATCTGTCAACACCCATGGCCTGCAAGGCCGCTACGCCCTTTTCCCCTTTGGCGATGCGCTCGGTAAGTGCTTTCCGACCAGGGTCAGCTTTCTGATCTGTCAACGGATTAGCCTTCATCGCCACTTCTTTGTCAGGATGGATGATCGTCAGACCGTTCCGCTGTGCGACCAATGCGTATCCCGTCTGCCCCACTTTCACTGCCAGCACTTTCTTATTGAGCCCGTCCATACTGATTGATCCGTATACTACACCAGTCACTTTGCCTTCTACCATAACCGGAACCCCGATGATTACCACCAGATTTCCGGTGGACTTAGAATTTACCGGGTCGGAAATAGATGACTCTCCCTTAAGCGCTCTTTGGAAGTAATCACGGTCGCTAAGGTTGCCTTTTGCTCCGGCAGAGCTGATATAATTGCCATTGATTTGACCGTAACCAAGATTGTCATAGACCTTATTCGTCTTAGCAATATTGGCCAGAAAGGGAAGCATCTCATCCAGGTTGCCACTTTGGATCACTGGAGCCTGCGACACGATAGTCAGTTCTGCCTTACAGGTTGCCAGCCACTCTGCAATATCTCCTGCGGCGTAAACAGCCTTTTCCTGCATATCCTTTTGAACGCTTTCGATGATGATGCTCCGGGCCTTCCAGTAGTTAAGACCCCCCAGCACGCTGAGCGCCACCAGAAAGATGACCAGAATGGTAACAGTAAGCTTGGTTTGAATGCTTTTCACTGTAAATCCTCCCAATACGAAAGCTGTTTTTGAGTAGCTTCGACAAAAATCGTCAACTTCCTATGCAATTCATTCATTATTAAGTATTATTATCATTATTATAGCAAATTCGACAAACTCAGCTTCCTGCCGACCGCCCCCAGCGGCGGAGTGGCAGCCCCGCCGCCGACGCCCCACAAACAATAAAAGACCCGCGTATTTCGCGGGTCTGGTTTCGCTCCTATACCTTGAAACTGCTGACAGCCTGCGTCAGCTCCTCTGCCATCTTTGCCAGCGCCTGACTCGATGCGGCGATTTCTTCCATGGTCGCTGACTGCTCTTCAGTGGCGGCGGATACCGTTTGAGCCTTGCCTGCCGCTCCTTTGCTGATGGCGTCGATTTCCCTCACCGAGGCCACGACCTGCTGACTGCCGCTCGCCATCTGCTGAATGGCGGCTGAGATCTCCCGCATCTGGGTCGAGACATCGGCGATTGACCGGTATATCAACTGGAAAGCTTTCCCGGCGTCATTGACTACTTCAGCCCCGACGCGGACTTCCTTAGTTCCATCGTTCATCGCCGCCACCGCGCTATCAGTGTCCTCGCGGATTTCGCCGATAAGGTCGGCGATCTGCTTGGCAGCCTCCTGGGACTGCTCGGCCAGTTTACGAACTTCTTCGGCGACCACGGCGAACCCGCGGCCCTGTTCACCAGCCCGGGCGGCCTCGATGGCGGCGTTTAGGGCCAGAAGATTGGTCTGCCCGGCGATACCGGATATCGTATCGACGATGGCCCCGATTTCTTTGGACCGCTCGCCAAGCTTGGCAACTACCTGGGCTGACCGGGTCACGGTCTGCTCAATCTGACTCATTTGAGCGACGGCTTTTTCCACCGCTTTGCTGCCTTCCTGGGCGGCTTCGGCCGATTGGGCCGAGGTGCCGGTCACTGTATTGACGTTGGCGGCGATCTGCTGGACCCCTGCCGACATTTGCCCCACCACCGCGGCGGTATCATCGACGGCTTTCAGTTGCTTTTCTGCGCCGGTCGCCACTTCACCAATGACGATGGCCACTTGATTGGCCGCCTGAGCCGACTGTTCGGCGCTGGCGGTAAGCTCTTCACTGGAGGCGGCTACCTGGTCGGTGGCCTGGGTGATTTTGCGGATTAGTCCGCGCAGATTTTCGGTCATTATTTCAAAGGCCTGCCCTAAACGGCCAATTTCGTCATTGGAGATGATGCCGAGCCTGTTCAACGAGATGTCGCCGGCGGCGATCCGGTTGGCCGCAGACTCAAGTTCCTGAATGGGTCTGGCGATGCGGCGGGCATACCAGGCAACAAGCCCCCCCGCAATGACAAGCACTACCACAATAGTTATCAGCGATATCGTCGTCAGGGAGGAAACCGTTCCTGTGACTTCAGACACGGGCACACGTATTGCCAGGGACCAACCAACCCCAGGTACCGGAGCGTAGGCATAATATACGTCCGTTCCCTTGGCAGAAAGTTTGGTTATGCCTTGTTCCCCTTTGACCATTCGCTCGGTAACTGCCTTTTGCCCGGCATCAGCACTTGCATCCTTCAGTGGATTGTTCTTCATCATCTGTTCCTTATTGGGATGAATAATTCTCAGACCATCCGCCTGAGTCAAAGAGGCGTAGCCCGTCTGACCAACTTTTATATCCAGCACTTTCTTTGTGAGGCTGTCCACGTTAAAGGAGCCAAATAGTACTCCGATGATCTTACCATCCACCTTGACAGGCATCGATATGGCTGTAACCAGATGACCCGTGGATTTCGAAATCATGGGGTCATATATCCCTGTTTCGCCTTTAAGCGCCCGGGTGAAAAACTCACGATCATTGACGTCATTCACGATTCCCTGAGAGTTATAGGATTTCCCTGTAGGAAATACAAAACCAAGGACATCATACGATTTATTTACCTGAGCAACATTCTTAAGAAAAGGGATGATAGCCTCAGGATTGCCGCTCTGAACCACCGGCGCCACCGATATAACGATCAGCTCGTCCTTGCGGGCCTCAAGCCAGTCGCCGATGTCACCGGCGGAGGTGACTGCGTCCTTGGCAATAGCATTCGTGATGTTTTCGGTAATAATGCTTCGGGCTTTCCAGTAGTTGAGGCCACCCAGCACGCTGAGCGCCACTAGAAAGATGGCCAGAATGGTAACAGTAAGCTTGGTCTGAATGCTTTTCACAGTCAGTCCTCCTAATACAAAGTCTACATCCTAATAATTACGGTAAAAAACGCCAAATTCCTTCAAAATTTCCCAAATACATCGAGGTATTTTGGCGTTTTTTGTCTAACATCGATAGTTTCAGCCCACTCTCCCTCCACACACACAGCAAAGAACCGCTCACCGCGCGGTTCCTTGAGGCTTTTATGATTTACATGGGAGCGAGAAGGGCTTAGCTGAGACGTTGCTGTGCATTTCTCCTCCTACAAAGACTCCCGGACTTCATCCGATAAATTTGCCTAGAAGGCCCCTGTAATTACTGCTTCTCGAATACATAGATGATCTTCCAGTCGTTCTTCATGTCTACAACTGTCCAGCCTTTCGCCTGGGCTTCGTCCAGGGCCTTGTCCAGGCGACCTACGGCGGATGTGCGGTCATAGGCCCATTCGCGGTCTACGTCGGTGTGGTGGACGATGAGTGCGAAACGCGCACCGCTGCCGGCGGTTGTCCACTGGAACATTTGCAAGTCACCGTCGGAGTTGCCGAAGGCGGCGATGGGACGGCGGCCGATGTATTGCTCGATGCCGATGGCTTTGCCTGCACCGTCATCCATGAAGTTGATCTCCGGCAAGAATACAATCACCGGCTTGCCGTCCCGCAGCTCGAATTTCGTCTTGAGGCTGCTGCCGACTACCTGCTCGGGAGGGATTCCATAGACCTTCTCGGTCCATGGGCGCATGAAATCGATCTCGCCGCCGGACACGATGAAGGTCTTGAAACCGTTGGCCCGCAAGTAGTCGAGCAGTTCGAGCATCGGCTGGTAGGCCATTTCGGTGTAGAGCCGGCCGGTCCTGGGGTGCTTTGCTGTTAGCGCCCATTCCTTGACGCTTTGAGCTAACTCTTCAGTGGTGATGCCGGCGTGGGAAGCACAATCGAGTTCGAGCCAGGCTTTCTCACCGCCGGCGGAAAGGGTCTTCATGTCATCCTCCAGCACGGCCTTGAAGGGCTGTTGGTTCTTCCATTCAGGGTGCTGCGGCGCAAGGGCTTTTATGTGGTAGTACAAAAAAGCTTCCGGGAAATAATTCGGCTGCTCAGACCACAGCGTGCCGTCATTGTCGAAAGTGGCGATCCGCTCGGCAGGCGGCACAAAGTCTGGCGAGCCTTCCCGGGTCACATCCTCGACAAAGGTGACGATGGCTTTTTTTGCTGCGGTGTCGTTCCAGGATGGCAATGGATCGGCGGCAGCGGCGGCAAAGGCTGTGTTGACAAGCAGCAGCAAAATAAGAAGACTCTTCAACAATAAACTCTTCACAGGCAAACTTCTCATATTTGTCCTCCTGAATTTCGGTTTCATCTATTTGGCTTCACCCATCAAGGTCAATACTTGTAGCCGACAGTAAGCTGTCCGTAATCGCCGTGCAGGCGGTTGGTCTGACTATTGTCATGGATCCACTTGGCGATCACCGAGAGGTTGCCCTTGCCAGCCTTGGGCATCCACAGCACGGCTGGCCCGATACCGAACGCCTTGCCCTCGAAGCTGCCAAAACTTGCACCACTGCCACTGTCACCCGACACCTGGCGGTAGTAGTAGCCCTGAAGACCCACGGCAAAGTCTTGCGCGAGGAATTGGTTCAGCGCGAAGTCAACATGGAACTCATTCCCTGACTTGTAATCGGTGGCGGTGTTCTTGGTATTGAACATGATCCCTGGTACTACGGAGATTTCAGTCCCGGTCTTCATCTTCAGCCAGGTCATGGCGAAAGAGGTGTCGAAACCCCAGTAATTCCTGCCGACATTGGCGATGTTGTTGACATTGTAACCCCCTGTCGGGGCAAAGACCGATTCAATAAGCTTATAGTGGAAGTCACCGTCCTTCCAGTACAGCGCAGCCGAGAGCATCGAATCACCGATATCGGTTCTGTTGTCAGAAGCGTTGAAGGAATGGAAAGGGGTACCAAGGTTTGCGTTGATATTGACATGCCCGATGGGGACAACAGCCCCCAGCTGCAGCTTGCTGCCAAGCACAGGCTTGTCAAAGGTATAGAGGCCCCCGACATAATCGTAAAAAGCTTCGGCTTTCTGATTCAGATTGAGATATCCCCTCAGCAAAGCCGTGTCGGCTGTCCCGCGATAATACAACATCTGGTTGACCGCCATGAATCCGGGAGCCGGCGCGACTGCGGCGCCGAAGGTGGTGGATGAACCAGGGAAGTAGTAGCTTGATGCGCCTTCGGTGGCCTGGGCTGTGTGCTGCCCCAGCATCAGGCTGCAAACCAGTAATGAAACAACCAGGAACATTCGCTTCATATGTGTATCTCCTTTTTTCCTATGAAAATTGCTGCATCGCAAACTTTGCGGAATACACTTCATTACTCGCGAATTGGTGTTCCGCAGCTTTGAATCTTGGCCTGCATTTCAGGGCTCAGTTGCTTCATAAGCTCGGCATTGTACGAACCGGTGGGTAGGAAAGGTATCGCATTGTTGAATATCTGCTGCGCCGCGACAGCATAAGAACGCGATATCGCAGCAGGCGACCCTTCTTTGACGGCCGGATCAACGTCGGTCGTGAAGATAGAAACAGTACTGTCGCTGTTGCGGACAATCTCAAAAGTACGGAATTGCTGGGGGAAATCACGCAGTGATGAGGTTTCAACCTGCCAGAAGCCGAGCTCAGGACGGCTTGGATCAGGTGACGTAAACGCGGTGACTGTATTCATATGACGATGTCCTGCGATCCACATGATGAGGTTCGGATATTCGTGAAGCTTGGTAAACAGCTGCACTTCGGACAGAGGGGCGGTTTGGTTCCAGCCCATCATGGAATCCTCCGACTCGACGCCTATCGGAATGTGCGCGGCGATAATCATGAGCTTACCTTCAGCCTGACCCTTTTCGAGTTCGCTTACAAGCCAGGAATACCGCGCCTTGTCAAGAGATGCGTGCCCATAGCCGAGGGTCTTGGGATTGTTGGGATCATCGTTCCGCTGGGTATCGTCGAGCACGATAACCTTGAGCGGCAGATGCGACTTCGGCTCGAAGCTATAACAGGCAAAATCTTTTTCCAGATTGGTCTTGGTAAAACCGTGGCCGACAGGATGGGAAGATGTTGTGAAGAACTCGTTCATCCACTCTTTTTTCGAAAGCGAACGGCGGTTCGGATCAGCTGCAACCTTCGGAGGGGTTGCGAAGTCGCTGACAAGTCCTGCACCGATAACGTCTCCAAAAGGCGTTGAACCGTCGATGGAACCCATATAAAAGCCGCGACTATCCAGACCGTGGGGGTCGGTGAACAGGTTGCCCAAGTTGACTACTTCCTCGCCGATGAGACTCTGCCGGATATAATCATTCGGCGGCATGAAACCCAGCCAGAAATGATCGTGGTTGCCGAGTGTCTGATACCAGGGGATGGTCTTATCAAGCCCTGCCGCCTTATAAGGTTTCTGATATTCGATGCTGTTGGCTCCGGCATGAGCCCCGGAGCTTGGGGTGATTACCTTGCCGTCAAGGACATCGACATACCAGCGAAGTTCGTTATACTGAGTGCTGTTGCAGGTGTCGCCCAAAGAGATACCAAAATCAAGCGGATCTTGCTTGTGAATGGTGTTGATCGTCTGGACGGCTGCGTCCAGAACATGAGTGGTATACAGCATAACCGGAGAATATCCCGAAGAGACCCCGCCTTTGTAGCCATAAAAGATCGCCTGGGCCGGAGTTTCTTTGTCGCTGATGTGGATATCGCTTATGGTGAAAAACCGCAGCAGCTTTGCCGTATTATTTACCGATATGCCGGTATATCCGGAGGGCATAAGATCCAGCCGTTTTTCATAGCCAAGGCCTTCGCCATCCTGCCAAACGCCATAACTATACTGGGCGAATTTAGAAATTTCGGTAGGAAGAATCTTCGGCGAAGCGGATGGCACGGCAACAGGCATCACTGTGCGCGTAGTTGTTGTCTGGAAACCCGGCGCCGCTTCTACCGGATGCAGGAGCCATTTGGTGCCGGACAGAAGCCCACCGCACGCCACCAGGGCCGCCCCGGACAGACCGGTTTTGATGAAAGTCCGTCTTGATAATCTTTTCATAACCAAACTCCTTTAGCATCTTCTTATTGTTGGTTCAAGAAAACCTTGGTCCTGTTTTCGGCATTTTCTCTGAGATTGTAGTAATAAAACGGAATATCAAAGCTATGGAAGACCCCCCTGCCAAAGACCGGATTACCCGGAGCAAATTTTTGCACATCAACGGTACTGCAAATCACTACACCTCTGGCTTTGTCAACACGAGCATCAGCAAAATCTTTGGCGTTGTTGGATAAAATTTCCCGCTCTGTACTGATTACAATTGATCCTAAGTTTTGCGCAGCGGTTGCTAATGTTTCTTCTCTGGTCCAGGTAATCGGGTTAATCGCAATAGCGCCAGGTAATACCATCGGATTGGCAACAACATTGGGGGCCTCCGTATTATAGGAAATGATAACTCCGGTATCATTCGGACCTTCGGCAAACTTTAAGTGGGGATTTTTCGCCAAATACTCCCCGGTAACTGAATATCCGATAACGTATGCGGCAATCATTCTGGCATACACCTCGGGATGTTCCTTCATATATTCCGATAGTAAATACACCATTACATTCGAGCCTTGGGAATGCCCGGCCAGAATAAACGGACGGCCATTATTGAAGTTTTTGATGTAATAGTCGAAAGCTGCAATTGCGTCGGTTTTTGGTATACCACCAACAAGTTTATCAAGGTCTTCCGAAGACAAGGATAAAGCATATGCAGCATCATCTTGGCGATAATAGGGCGCATAAATATTCCCCGCGGTTTCAAAAGCGGTAGCTTGTACTGAAAATGCCATCTTTGCCCCTTTTAACATGGAAGGATTATCAATTTCACACACATTTGGCTCATTGGCAGCAACCTTTTGCCATGCAGTTGGATAAAGGTAAAAAACATCGACTTCTTTATCAGCCACACCAGGTTGCGACAACCAATGCTCAGCTTTGGAATAATCGGTTGCCTGCGTTTCAGCTGCGAATGCTGCCAACGTGAAAGTGAAACACAAGGCAATAACCAATACCAGTATTCTGGTGACGTTCATTTTCTGTCTCCTCAATTTGCGTTTATTACTTACTTATTTAAAAACTTTTCAATTCTGTTGGCGGCATTTTCTCTAAGATTGTAGTAATAAAAAAGATAATCATAGCTGTGGAAAACGCCTTTAACGAATCCTGTTTTTAATTGCTCGGCATCAACAGTACTGCAGATCACCACACCTTTCGCTTTGTCGACCCGGGCATCGGCATAATGCTCCACAGGCACCAATACTCCTCCTGCAGGCATGATCGAGCCTGCATTTTCCGAAGCTGCCGCCAGGGTTTCGTCTCTGGTCCAGGTTATCGGGTTGATGGCAATGCCACCAGGTAATAAGACTTGATTGGTGCCGACAGCAACATCAGGGGATTCGGTGTTGTAGGAAACGATCACCCCGGTGTCATCAGGGCCTTCGGCGAATTTTAAGTGCGGATTTGCCGCAAGGTAGGCGGCGGTGACTGAATACCCGACAATATAGGCAGCAACCATTCTGGCCTGAACCTCGGGATGTTCTTTCATGTATCCGGCCAGTAGGTTGCTCAGCACATTGGAGCCTTGGGAATGTCCGGCCAAAATAAACGGCCGGCCGTTGTTGTAGTGCCTGATATAGTAGTCGAAAGCCGCAGTCGCATCGAGTGTCGGTATGCCGCCGATAACCTTTTCCCGATCAACTGGCGACAGGTCTGCTTGCCGGTAGTAAGGGGCGTACATATTGCCCACCGTCTCAAAGGCTGTGGCCTGTCGTCCAAAGGCTGCCTTTGAACCGATAAGCATCGTCGGATTATCAATCTCGCAAATGTTGGACTCATTGGCAGCAACCTTTTTCCAGGCAGTGGGATACAGGTAAAAAACATCGACTTTCTTGTCAACCACCACCGGCAAAGCCAGCCAATGCCCAGCATTGGAATAATCGCTGGCCTGAATCTCACTGGCGGCTGCTGCCAGCGTTGCACTGAAACAAAGGGCAATCATCAAGATGAGAACTCTCTTTGCGATCATTTGCGGCCTCCTCTAAATGTTGATCCAGCTTCCGAGAGACAAAAAAAGACCTGCTTCAGGTCGGCTCCGCGCCGGACCGGCAAGTCGTGCTTTTCATAAAAAAAGTCGCAACCTGGCAGTCATAGGCTCAGCCCTTAGACCCATAGCTTTGCGCCCTCACCTTTCGATAAGTTTGCCCTCATGTAATTATTGACATGTTTCGACAAAATAGCCAATTGTCCTGCGAGTAACAAGAAATAGTAAAACCCAGAATTGCTCGTACAATTTATTACATCTTTACGCGCTATTCTATTTATAGCCTGTCGATTCAATCTTCATTATACAAATATCCCCATAACTTTTTATCCACTCAAGGAAAAATTGCAGGTTTTTTAGGAAAATTGACGAAAATAAAGGAGCCATATGTCTTTATTGACACCTGGCCCCACAGCACACTATCCTCTATTGGTTATGAAGAAGAGAGAAGAAATACTCCCTGGCCTTTTCCTTATAGATTCGACTGATCGGAATGACCGTGCCCTCTCTCAGCACAAACTTATCACTTGCGTACTGCTCAATATATAAGAAATTGACAATATAGCTCTGGTGAGACCGTATCCACATTTTGCTCTGATGAAGCTGTTCGAATCCATCCAGTGTAGTATAAACAGCTAATCGCTCGCCTGTCGGCGCCAAAACGATCAGCACCCTATTCTTCTGGCTTTCTAGGTAAAGGATATCTTTGATCAGTATTCTCCGGGTTACTCCACCGCTGGTAATAGCGATGCTTTCTTTAGCTACATCTTGTAGCTGGTCAATGGTCTTGTCCAAAATAGCAGCTAATTGATTCGCAGGGATGGGTTTTACCAAATAGGCCGTGGCGTTGACCTCGTACCCCTCATAGACATAATCAGTTGAAGTGGTTAAAAATACGATCTTGACCAGCTTGTCCTGCTGGCGGATCAGCCGCGCGCAAGTCATGCCATCCATGTCGCTCATGATGATATCCAAAAATACAATGTCAAACGTTAATCTTTTACTCTCCAGCACTGAATTCAGCTTTTCAGCACTGTCATAGGCGAATACTTTCCCGTCGATACACTGGTTTTGCAAATAAGTTTCTATGGCTTTACCTATCTGAGTTCTATCGCTATGATTGTCGTCACAAACTGCTAT
>Ga0316228_1002395_pt1 | contig 16653 bp, 13 predicted proteins | sample TBH18021metaG_FD_206005 | JGI IMG/M metagenome (GOLD analysis project Ga0316228, IMG submission 206005) | Freshwater microbial communities from Trout Bog Lake, Wisconsin, USA - TBH18021 | ecosystem: Environmental > Aquatic > Freshwater > Lake > Hypolimnion/Profundal zone | place: USA: Wisconsin... | reverse complement strand
AGTCCACTCTAGCAAATGCCTTAGAAGTTGCGCTGTATCAGCAAGGAGTCCACACTTTCTTATTGGATGGGGATATTGTTCGATTAGGCTTAAATCAAGACCTAGGCTTTAGCGATGCAGATCGCACTGAAAATATCCGGCGCATTGCACACACAGCCAAATTAATGATGGATGCAGGACTCATAGTTATTTGCGCTTTTATTTCGCCATTTCGCAAAGAACGGGACCTAGCAAGAAATTTGGCAGGAGATGGGCGCTTTGTTGAAATCTATCTCAACACTTCACTAGAAGATTGCACCAAACGAGATACCAAGGGTCTTTACAAGCAAGCAAACGCCGGTACATTGAAAAATTTATCAGGTGTAGGGAGTAACTATGAGCCGCCTGTACACCCGGAAATCATTCTCAATACCGCCGAACTTTCCATTGAGCAATCTATCGAAAAAATCTTAGCTCGAATTTAAAGCAGGTAGCGCCCACTAAGGTTAAAAAGCGAATGAAGGCAGAAGACCTCTAACACTTAACTCCGATGCATAAAAAATCCTGCATTCATCATGGCGCTATGAAGGCCAGCTAGAGCGTTGATTTATTGCAGCCGTTAAAAGATGATTCATTGCCTCTTTCAATAAATCCCTATTTTCTCGAAACATTAACGACCCCCCAAATCTTGGATTAATCTCTAAGATTTTTAATTCCCCTTCTGGGGAGATCTTAAAATCTATATTGCAAGGACCACTAAACTTCAAAGGCCCTAGACAATACTTAAATTGAAGCAATACATCCTCGCCTAGTACCGCCCTTCTCATTGTCTTAAGATTATGAGGGCCGCGAATCGCTTGATAATCGATCAAGGTATATTCAAGCGATGAATGCCAGAGAATTTCTCCATTCTTACAAATAAGATGGGACACATAATCCCGATCACCAGGAATGTATTCTTGTAAAAGTACAGTTTGGTGCAGCCACACCTCTTGCTGTGAAATAGTAGCGAGCTCTGACGCGGATTGAATAAAAGCAATCCCTGCCCCCGCATTTAAATTCACCCGCTTTAAGATCATTGGGTAGGTAATTTCATCCAGACTTTTGTAACACTTGGGAACTAAATGCGACAAACCCAATTGATACATGTATTGATGAAACCGGGCCTTATTAAAAAAGGTCCTAATAGTGGCTTCTGGAGCAACCAAGGCTGGGTAAATCTTGGGGCACATGCAAATGTGCCACTCCATCAATGGCAAAATTACCGTGCGTAGGTTTGGATTAATAGCAGGCGGGATTGACTGAAGATGTTCATTTGGAATGACGAGCACTTCTTTGACAACTGGATGGTTTTCCCAGAGACTCGAGTTTGGATCGAGGGCTTCCATCCAGTCTGTTGACCAGCTACCAAAAATCACTACTCTGAGGTGATGAAGTGCCAATTTATATCAATGCTGAATGAATTTCTTTTGATCATATCTTATAAAGATTTTCTCAAGACGCTCTAGAATAACTTTGTTGTGCTATCAATAGCCAATCTGGCAATTGAGCAATCTATGTATTATTTATAGATGTGACTTGCACGAGAACCTAAGGCCATTAAATGCAGCGTAATCTGCATTGCTAGTTCTTTGCGAATATCCCCAATCATTTGTTGTTGAATATCGGCTGACAATACCGTATGAGGCGAAAAGTTTATATCTCTGACCCCGTAAATTTCGGTTGAAGGAATGACTTCATGACCCGCATGATCAAAAGCTCTAAAAACGACAACATCATTTAAATCGTATCCTGAAATTTGTCCTGAGCTCGTAGACGAAGCGATTTGACTATTAGGTGCATCTTGTAAGATTTCTACAAGAAGGTCGGCATCTACGGGGTGAACAGCTACCTTTACATTCAGGTAAGTTAAAAAGTCTACCTGAAGCTGTCCGAGTAATTCGCGTGAGGGTGAACCGGTAATGGCTATCACTTGATAGGGAATAGATACCTTCTGGCGCATTTCATACAAACAAGCACTTAAGCAAATCACCAACAAAACCATGCACGTGGGTCGCAAGAGTCGCTCAGCCGTTTTCTTAAACATATTTCAATGTCCCATTGATAAAATCATCGTCTTACTAAGAGTATCAGAGCAGCTTATCTTATTTACCCTAAAATAGTACTTAGATGCAAAGCTATCCTCTCTTAGCGCCATTTCCCTCCTATCACCCACATTCATTCAGCCCCATTTGCGTTTCTTTTATAAGTGAATCAAAACAATTTTCTCAAGGCCAATTTTTTTAGCCTGCTTTTACTGCTAGCCTGTATTGGTCAGTGGTCATCAGATGTTTTGGCTCAAGCTTCAACTCAGTTGGGCGCCTATCCACTTACTCAAAAGTCTACTGTCTCCAGCCCCTTTGGACTTCGTAATAGTCCCTTTACTGGAGAGCATGAAACTCATGAAGGCATGGATATTCCTGCGCAAGCAGGTAGCCCGATTCTAGCCACTGGCGATGGCAAAGTCACTTATGCTGGGTTTGCCCCAGGCTATGGCAATCTAGTGGAAATTGATCACGGCCAGGGATACACGACGCGCTACGGTCACGCGCAAATACTCTTAGTAAAAGCTGGTGACCAGGTAAAGCAATCGGAGCAAATTGCTACTGTAGGTAGCACCGGAAGATCTACGGGCCCTCACCTGCATTTTGAAGTCAGTTTGAATCACGCCACTTTTGACCCCATACTGCTTCTTGGCGGTACTTATTTGGATCACACTTTAGCACCGAACGCTGTCTTGATATTTACCTCCACCAAGCTCAAAGCACCTTGGCAATTACAACAACTGGCCAGCAGTAAATACCAAGGTCAAATTTTATACACCTCAAAAAATACAAGACGGTCTGGTGCGCCTTTTGTGATCGTTAAATCACATGCTAGTGTTCAATAGCAAAGTGGCGAAAGCATGAGCAATCCTTACCATTAGTTGCACCCCACCTATTTAAATTACACCCAGAACCCCCCAATGCAAAATTAGGTACTGATTTAAATTCCTTTAAATTAAAATGAATTTCTTGCTAAATATATGAGCACTAAATGGGAGAAAATGGGGCTCATCAGCCAACGCCATCGTTGACTTGAGTTATTGGTAAAGGCTGTTGTAGTTGAAATCATCATGGCGTACCTATGTATATGACATCAATACTTACATAAGTAAACCGCGTTTGACATGGGGTATTAGCAAGCCTACCCCGCTCTACACTCTCATTTTTTACTTTATATAAAAAGAGTAACTCATCCCCTCATCACCCAGATGAGAATCAGTTCGTTTTGCAAAAAGTTTATTTGGGCAGTCTTTGGCGCTGCAAGGCCAATAATTCACCAATCGCTGACGATAACCTGCGCTCTAGTGTCGTTTGATAACGCATTAATAAATCAGACTCATTAGAAGGCAATGTAACGGATTTGAGCATTAAAGACTTGGTTTGCATAAATTGCTCAAATCCCTTTTGGGCTTCTTGGCTATATCGATATAGATCGATAAATACTTTGGACTGCTCCAAAATATCAACAGCGTTGAGATCTTGAGTCTTTTCTTCTTCAATCAATACAGGTGTCACTTTTACTTTTTTATTGGCTCCCTGTTTTTGGCGAAGCTTTTCTTGTGACTGCTTGATATACAGATCAAGCTCATCCTCTTCCTCGATGACATCCTCTGGAGCCAAACCAAAATGATTATTTGATCCAAGCGTTAGCTTCAAATGTTCGTGATACAAATCACCCTCATCTAATACTTTTTGGATATAAGCACAAACTATATCCAAACGAGAATCTAAAGATTCATTTATGTTGAATTCAATTATCTGCTCTAAAAATTGAGATAAGGAAGGCAATAGCTTCCATGGATCTTTGACTTGATTTTTAGCCTCTAGAGCAAGGGCTTCTTGAGCTATCTTCTTTAATACCTCCGAGGTTAATCCCAAAGGCAGAATGAGCTGGCCAAAAACCGCCATCTCATGAACCATTCCCTTTTCTACGCCTTTAATGTGCGGCAGTTCTTTAAAAATGGATTCGGTTGAATGCTCTAACTTATTTGATCTCATCTCTAAGCGAGCACCCTCAACTTCATATAACTTTGCTAACTTGGCACGACAAATCGCAATACGCTGAATTTGTAATTTTTCTAAAGGAGACTGGGGATCATAAAAATCCTCTAGCTCTTTAACAAAAGAATCAATCAGGGATTGCTCGTTGACTGACCTAGCTACAGAAGAAGTAATGCCATGCTTTAAAGAATTTTGAGAAGAGTTGGCTTTACCGATAGCAGATTTAGGGCCACCTGAGCGACGCATTTTAGATTGATCGCTCATGATATTTATTTAGAGTTATTTAAACGAACACCAGGTCGATCTTCTGGGGTACCGATAAATTCCACGCCGCCGCCCTCAAGTGCAGCCTTGATTGCCAATAAAGTTTTCAGATTTTGAGCTTCAGGGATACTTTTAGCGGACTCCACACGTCTTATGGATGAAAGGCTTATTCCAGACTTTTTGGCCAAATCCTCTCCAGACCACCTTAAAAGGGCCTTAGCAGCTCTAACTTGATCTGAAGTTATTATTGACATTATTAATTTCATATGTGACACTATTAGTGTCTTTTATGGACTTATTGATAACATGAATATTACCGCAAAACAACTCCTAGCCAAAACAATAATCGACATTGATGGGGCCTATGCCCCTTCCACTATTCGAGCTTACAAAACAAGCTTTGAGCGATTTATTCAATTTTGTGAGGGTCATGAAGAAAATGCCTTGCCCGCTAATCCACCAACAGTAGCTCAATATATCTCTACGCTAACTGCAAGCGGTCTTAAATCTTCAACCATCCGAATTATGGTGGCTGCGATTGCAAGCATTCATAAACTTAATCTTTTGAACGACCCGACACAGCATCCTCTAGTGAAAGTTGAGTTACGCCGAATGCATAGAACTCTGGGGCGTTATAGCCAACAAGCTTATGGAATAACCGCACCTATTCTAGAAAAGATGCTGGGTGCCACAGCAAACAACCTAAGAGGAATCAGAGATAGGGCGTTGCTTTTATTGGCTTATGACAGTATGTGTCGCCGCAGCGAATTAGTTTCTTTAAGAATTTCCGATATTCATAGCAATGATTTTTGCAATAAAAATCAAATCAAAATTCGGCTACGAAAAAGTAAAACTGATCAAGAGCAGCAAGGAAAATGGATTTATCCCAGCCAAAGAGCAACAGATGCTATTCAAGCTTGGATTTATAAAGCCAAATTAATCGATGGATTTTTATTTAGAGGAATCAATAATGCAATTGATGTCACCCCTGAATTGAAATGCAGTCAAATCAACCGTATTTATAAACGCTTAGCAAGAGAGGCCAAACTACCTAAAGAAATAACCGATCATATTAGCGGACACTCAATGCGAGTTGGTGCCGCTCAAGATCTAATGAAATCTGGGGCTAGCATGCCTTTAATCATGAATAAAGGACGCTGGTCAAAAACTGACACTGTAATGCGCTATTTAGAAGGAGCAAATTAGGTGGTCAAGCCGGAAGGATTATTTGATTGCCAGCGCCATGTGTCCTCACACATTCGATAGATATCATGCTTAGTAGCCCAGCCAAGTAATTGCTTTGCTAATCTTGGATCAGCATAATACTCGGATAAATCACCAGGCCTTCTATTTGTTATTTCAAAGGGAATATTTCTCCCTGATACCTTTTGGAAGGCATCAATCATCTCCAAAACACTGTATGGGCAACCCGAACCCAAATTCAAAGTCAATAAACCACCGTTTTTCCAGAGGTAATCTAAAGCTGAAACGTGTCCAATCGAAAGATCTTCAACATGAATATAGTCTCTCAGTCCAGTACCATCAGGAGTTGGATAATCATTGCCAAAAACCATCAATTTTTCTCGCCTTCCAACCGCAACTTGAGCAATATATGGCATTAAATTATTTGGCACACCCAAGGGGTCTTCACCAATCATGCCCGAATTATGCGACCCGACAGGATTGAAATATCTTAATAAAGCGATATTCCATGCAGAATCTGCTGCACGAAGATCGCGTAAAATATTTTCGACGACAAGTTTAGTCCTACCGTAAACATTAATAGGATTTAGGGGTGTGGTTTCATGGTAACAAGGAAACCCAGGGTCGCCATAAACCGTGGCCGATGAAGAAAATACAATATTTTTTACATTAGCCCGACTCATCTCTTGAAATAAGATATTGCTACCCGAGACATTCACGTCGTAGTATAAAAGTGGATCCACTGCCGACTCGCCAACTGCTTTTAAGCCAGCAAAATGAATTACAGCATCTATTGAGTACTCAGAAAAAATTTTTTGCAAACATGCTCTATCACGAATATCTCCCACCACTAACTTGGGGAGTATGCCGGTAATTTTACTTATTCGCCCAATCACCTCAGACCTGCTATTACTAAGATTATCTAGCACAATAACAGATAAACCTGCTTGTAAAAGTTGGATTACAGTATGTGATCCAATGTATCCAGCGCCACCAGTAACAAGGATTTTTTTATTTTTAAGCATTTATACAATTTTTCAGACTAAAGAAGTTTTATTTAAAAATGAGATATTTAGATGTAAAAAAATTAATGGCCATACCAGCTATACAACCTAAAGCAACGGCGATTATTGGAATTTGTTTTGCAGTTTCGTAAGAAATTATTAGGATTATGTATACCAAGTAATTAACTAGACCACCAATGAGCATGAAAAAAAAGTAGGTAAGAAATTCTTTGCACGGAGACTGAGTTGAACGTCTGTTAATAAAGGTAAAGTATCTATTAATAGACCAGGTAGTAATCGCAGAGGCGCAAAATGAAAATATTCTTCCAACATACAGCCCTAACTCATTTTTTAAAAGGTAAAGCAGTGAAGCATCAACCAAAAAACCTACTATCCCCGCCAAAGAAAACAGAATTAATTGGCGAATAAGAATCTTAGCTGAAAGCCCCCTTTTTTGTAAATTAATATCTTTGCTCCCTTGTTGGAAGGGAAAGAAAACCTAGAATAAGTGAAGTAATAACTGTAATTCCGCCCAACATTATGAACAGTGTTGAAAAACTAATTGATCGCAATAGCATACCTTGCTCTAATTGACCAAAATTTACAGTTCTCCAAGCCATTAAGGAATCAAGTCCAATATAAATACCGAATAAAATTTGAAGGGTTCCTATAATTGCGCCAACCTCTAAGACAGGTGAGTTTTGTAACTTCATAATTAGTTTGTGATCCGGCAATAATCCCTCCCTAATACCTATTGTTCGGGTAATAACGCCAAATAGCATTGACATTACACCCAGCTGTAGGGCGGCCTGAGTAAAAAATAATGTATGGATATCAAAAACCACATCTCCAATTTGGACTGGGGAGAGGAGTAGTAAAAAATAGGCGGCTCCAGCAATAAGTGCAAGAGCGGCGCCAGGCACAACAAATAACCATCTTGGACTAAAAAGCATCATGAACCGTAAGTGACGCCAACCATCCCGCCATGGCTTTAGATGCGGGGGACGTGAACGCCCATCCTTTGATAATGTAGTTCCAACCTCTGCTATTTTCATGTCAAACAAGTTTGCCTTTATCACCATTTCGGATGCAAACTCCATCCCAGTGGTTCGCAAATCCATGCGTTTGAATGCGTCCTTTCTAAAGCCTCTAAGGCCGCAATGAAAATCTTTAGCTGGGCACTTAAATAACAGACGTCCAATCCAAGTCAAAATAGGATTCCCAATATATTTATTTTTCCAAGGCATAGCCCCTTCAGATATTCCACCCAGGAAACGATTCCCCATAACCAGGTCAAAACCTTCACCAAGTTTATTTGTAAAGGCATTTAAGTCACCAAAGTTATACGAGTCATCAGAATCCCCCATGATGATCCACTCACCATTTGAGGCCTCAGCACCATGAAACAAAGCTGAACCATAACCTTTTTGCTTAACGTTAACCACCCTAGCACCCAATGACTCCGCAATCGCCTGAGATCCATCGGTACTTCCGTTGTCTGCTATAACAATTTCTCCATTTAAACCTGAATTTTGAAGCCAGCCTTTTGCTTTTCTTATGCAAACTTCTAGTGTCTCCGCCTCATTTAAACAGGGCATTAGAATGGTTAAGTTGATATTGGAGGGAGAATGATTAGTCATAAAACCTTATATTTCCACTGAAGAATTATTAAAATTACGAAACCCTAAAAAACCAATTTTAGTCAATTTAGATTGATCAAAATTAGGATTACGATCCGAATGTATGAGGCCAACTACGCTATCACTTCTAATTGGTAGTGGTATTTTTAGATACTCCAAGATCTTAATAGGCCATAAAATGATTTTGTGTGGAATGGGAATTAAAGCCGGTCTATTACCCACTGAGCCAGCGCATATTTGAAGAATTTTTTTAAAAGTAACAGGCTGACATGACGCAGCAGTAATTATGCAGGGTTTTAAACTATCATAAGTTAAGGCTATCTTACAAACTAAATCAGATAAATCATCAACATGGGATAGATATAGCCTATCAGCCCCAGATCCTATCATTGGAATACATGGAAGTTTTTTTACTAAATTATTGAGAGTTAAAAACATTCCGCCTGTGCAATTCTCCCCCCAAATTAATCCAGGCCTAAGAACTATTCCGCACATATCTAGCACCTCATTCTCAACCTCTAGCTTTTGTTTTCCATAAATCGAATTGCACCCGTCAAAAGCGCTCATTGAAGATATAAATATTATTTTTAAATTAAAATCTTTTTTTGCAACCCTAAATAAACTAATTGAATTTAAAACATTATACTCATATGACTTTTTATAATTACTTATAGACAAATCCCATGCACAGTGAATTAATATGTCTAATTTCAGTTGTGAAAAAATGTCTGATATCCCCGAAATATCTGCAAGAGAAAATTCAATTTCATCAATTTTTTTAGGGTTTCTAACAAAAGAATATACACAATGGCCTTGACTCTTCAAAAAATGCAAAAGTCTTGAACCAAGATATCCTGAGGCGCCGGTTACTGCGATATTCATTTTTATCCTCACAATTAATCAAGTTGAGCGCCTTGCTCAGCAATTCTATATGCATTAGCCATAACCGTAAGAGTAATGGTCCCCGAAGGTATTGACGGCAGCACAGAGGAATCAATAAGATGCACCCTTTTTTGCATGAGCGGTCTGCCATAGATATCGCTACTGAAATCCTTGGGTTGATTTGACATTGGAAAAGTTCCGCCAGAATGATAGCCTTGGCCCACATCTGCAATCCTGCCTAGTGAGGGAAATGCTTTAATGCCGCCATGAATACCTACAACCTTTAAATAATCCCAAATCTTATTTATCAGAGAATGCATATTTTCAGAATGAGGATTTGGCGTCACTCTTATAAAGGCATGATTTGCTGACTCATTTAATCTAATATTTGCACCAGGGGAATCGTTAGAATGCAGGTAACTTTGAGCCAAATAAAGTCTTTTAGATATTAAATTTGATAAATATTTAATACCTGGAATATAATTAAGTCGCCCTAAAGTTGCATTAATTTCATCTAAATATAAATTATTATAAGTATATATTTGAGAATGTATATTATTGTTAGATAAATCTTTATTTGAAATTTCAATAAATAATTGAGATAAAGTATGTAATTTTTCTTCACTTATTGAAGAATACCCAAGGAATGGCATTAAAAAGTACTGAGAATCCATTAAAAAAATATTTCTACCTAGAATTCGCAATGATTTCATAATTAATAGCGCGCTGCTTAATGCGCCCGCACCTATGAAAAGCCGATCTACTTCAAAATTAATATTTGAATCATTTAAATCTTTACAATTTATTTTTACAGATTTAATATTTTCCTCAAAATTGATTACCCTAATTCCCTTCATATATTTAAACTTTGGAAATTCATGCAATAAGCCCATAAGATCAACCGAGCTAAATATTTTCCCATATGGGCAGCCATTTAAACAATTAGAACATAAAACACATTTTTCTTTAATTGCTAGACGAGATTGGCCAAAAGTAATTCCCATTTTATTTAAATCATATTTACTTTTATTTAGCGAGGATAAAATCTTATCGGACTGGGAGGAAATTGGGAGTGAGATTGCGCTCTTTGGAAATCCAAAATCCTTAGCCAATGAATCATACTTGGCCGATATTGGGATCAATTGCTCAATAATTTCATAATACTTATTTAAATTTAGTTCTGGCCATGAACTTATATCACTTGGGTGTAGTCTCATAGTGGCTGCACCCCAAATACGACTCAATCCACCATATGCTAAGGAAGGGTATTGACTAAACCCATTCGAAAGACCGTCATTGCCAATAATTAAATTACTATCTTTGTAAACAAAATTATTACCAAATAAAAGCTTTTCAGGAACTTTATTATTCTTCTTTAAATGCCCTGGTCTGATAATGGATTTGTCATGAGATGACCAGTCCTCAGGACTAATTTTACTGATTGAGTTTATAGCTAAAGAAATTTCTTGGGGCAAGTCATTTCCTACGTCCACCATGGTTACATTATTGCCTAGCTTGAGTAGGGCAAGGGCTGCGCTAACGCCAGAGGGGCCGGAGCCAACAACTAAAAAATTTTTCAACTATTAATACTCAATTTTTTTATTATTGCTAACCTTAGAAGGGGCCAAGCCAAAAAGAATGATAAAAATGAAAAAAGGTAAGTGACGGGGTAAGCTGGCCCAAGATAATGACTATTAATAGCAGGAAAGGATGAAACATCAACCAAAACCACAAGAAATAATCTACTGACGTATAGTGTTAATAAGGATGTAGAAATTATAAATAATTTTTTATCAATTAAATTATAATTACACAATGAAATTATATAACATATAAATCCAATCATAAGTATTATAGGAGTGAGTGTATTATAAATTAAAACAAAAATATTTTCAATATTAGTAAAAATATTTTTTTCATTATATATTTTATAATTCTCGTCCAAATGAATTCGCCCAACACTTATATCATGATCTGCTTGATCATTAAAATTATTAATATTTTTTATATTAAATATTTTACAATTATCGTATTCACTTAATTTTAAGCTAAATCTATTATTTTTTGCATTATTTTTTTTCAAGAAATCAGCAACATCATTGCTTGGCATTCTTTTAATTTCAGATTTTTGTAAATGATTATTATGCATACACCTTAATTCAATCCAATCATCATCGTCAGAGTAATACCACCCTGAAATAACTTTAAACCTATCCTGAAGAGATGGTGAATATTTAGGGGAGCCAAGAAAAGCAGCATATTTAACTATTGATTCCTGGCTTCCAGCAGATGGGGCACGCTTAACCTCAGACGGCAATGATTGCAAAGTTACCCTTAAGGCCTCCACAAATTTAGATGGGATTAATAAAAATTGCTCATGGGAAATTTTAGGCATAAGCGGCAAAATACTAGGGGAACAAATTATTTTCTTTGACGAACAGGCGTCATCCATTTCTTCATTTAGTTTTTTGTAGAATTCCCTAGCCGTTGTGGGGTTTGAATAAAAGCCATTCAGCGCAACTCCATCCCGAAGTGCGAATAAGAACCAACCAGCCCCATAATCACCGCAAGACTCGGCGTGATAAAGGCAGCCAAATTTTGTCCAAACAAGACCTTGATTATCAAAATACTCCTTAAGTCGAGAGAATTGCGGGCTATATTTAAAAGCAAGGTTTCTTTTATCTTTAGAAACAGAAACATATGGAATGTCATAATCAACTACTATTGAATTTAATCGATTTAGGGTACCTTTAAAGCTTGATTCATTAATTTCATTTATTACAAAAGCATTATATGAATAATAATTTACTAGGCCCAACGTAAAAATAACTATAAAAAAACCTAAAATATAGTAAGAGAAAATTGATTTAAAATAAAACCAATTAAATTTTATATTTGTAGTATTTAATAGACGACTTAAAATTAAAACTACTAAAATCCCAGGAAATATCCAAACCGCATCCTCTCTATTTATCCAAAAAAATCCAGCAAAAATACCATACACCACATAGGCTAATTTGCTTTTATTTTCATTATCATATGTTATCGAAAGAACAGAATAAACTATCATTAAAAAGATGGGGATGTTTAAATTGTCTCTAATAACTCTAACAGGAAATATTTCTGGAATAAAAAGGAGGAAGAGGTAAATAATAACCCCCAGAGCCCTATAACCGCTTATTTTCGCCAATAAAGTCGATAATAAATATACACATAATAAATAAAAAAGAGATTCAAATAAATTAATTGGTAAACCAAAAACCCAATTTAATGCTAAAAATAATGAATACGCCGGCCCTTTAGCCAAAGTCATCTGATTATAGATGCCTAGCCACTGACCTGAAATAATGTTAATTGCTTGATTCATGAATAAAGCATCATCATGAACTGCAGAGGCCAAAATAGTTAAAGGTAAATGCTGCACAAATGCAATATAAAAAATTGCAACAATTATGTAAATTCTATTTATATTTTTTATTTTCATATAAACCTAAATTCGCTACACTTTTCTGTCTGCAACCATTACAAAAGATGGGAATCCAAAATGGCAATTTTGTACACCCCAATAGAATTCTGCCCTTACATTAACAAAGCCAACATCTTTTAGAGTGGACAATAAATCCCAGCCGAAATTTTGAAAACACAGAGAGCCTTCTTCGGATAGTGGATTTCCATGAATTTCTGGGGGAAGAAGGTGGGTGATAGATCCATTGGATTTATTAAAAGTAGCTCTAACAACTGTATCGATATTATTAGGAAAAAATGGAATAGTAAAAACGAGTGCTCCATTTGGTTTTAGCACTCTATAAATCTCTCTAAAAGCAAGTTTATAATTGGGTATATGCTCAAAAACATCTTGAGAAATAATTAAGTCAAATTTATTTTCGCCAAAAGAAAGATTGGTTAAATCCTCGTGCCTAATATTTCTTTTTAATTTTTCATTATATAGTAATTCTCCCGGCCTAAAATCTGTACCATAATACTCACTACCAATAATATTCGGATATTTTCTTTTATAAATGTCAAAAGCACCTGTTATTTCCTCGGAAATATAAACATTTTTTGCATTACTATAATTTCTATTTATATAATCAAACAGTGCTCTGATTCTACTATTTCCATCACAACATAAACATGCTCCAGTTTCAGTCCGCGCCAGGTTCACCCTTCCACTTGAGTCAATTCCCCCATAGAGCCAAGAAAATTTAAAATCTTTTATATCGTTGCAAACACTACAAAACCCTTTTAATATAAATGGTTTTGGAGAAGCAAGAAATCGATTATCTATTTCATCCATCAATTCGATAATATTTTTATTTTCTAAAATGTACTCACTATACTCATCCCACGAGTAAAAACTTTTTAACCATATCGACGGCAATTTATCCATTATTAAACCTCATACAAGTCCACGACCACAATAAAAATCATCTAATTTTAATTCACCAACTATGGCTAATTCATTTTCTGTTTGATTATCAAAAAACTCTTGCATTAAAAGAATTGCTACGTGCAGGGATGGTTTAAATTGTGGATATGATTTTCTGGATTTAATTGCCTCATTCACATAATCAAAAATACCCTTTCGCAAAAGCTTTCTCTTCTCAATAACCTCTATTTCAGTTCTTGATATTTCCCTATAAGATAAACTTCCATCATCATTATAAAAACATAATTGAGTATCATCAGAAGAAAGGAATCTTTCAATTTGGAAACTTTTAAGAAATATATTTGGCGCATTTTCATTTCGTGGCACGCCATCCAATAAAAATCCCTTCGCCGCCAATCGAATGCCATTATCTTGGGTTACCCTTATTCTTTCATCAGTCATCATGTAGTAACCATACAAACTTTTCGATATGGACCTTTGTAGATACTTCTGCGCAGTACCTCCATACCCAACATCAACCACTGCAGGTTTGGGAATTTCAAGAATTCCAATTTTATGGAAATATTGAATCATTCCATTTTTTTCATTATTTGCCTTATCCAAAATATCAGGGATAAAATAATTCAAATATTCAATAACTAATTGTCTATCATTTGGCAAATTTACTGTTAAATCATATTTGTCAAATATTTTATTCTTCTTAAATTCATCACGATTAATGCCGAATCTCTCGTATAGCAAAACTCCAAGCTTTCCAGTAAATTCAATATTATCAATTATTACGACCATATCATCTAAGCTTTCTAAATAAGGAACGCTTAATGATCTCCTTGATACACTTAAGTATTCAGAACCAATATAATCCGGAGTGCCAAAACACCATAAATCATATACATCCTTCATTATTTTCCCCTCTCTTGAAAGGAAAAATAGCTTATCTATTCCGTCTTTATTTGCCTCCTCTTTTAACCAATTCGAAAAGGCAAGAAGCATGGGGCCAACAATTGTTCTGCCAATTGAATATAAATCACCCACCATATCGGCAGGATTAAAGTCAAAATTATTTATTTTTGCACCAAGATAATTCACTGATAAAGCCATCGTTAATTCATCATCGATATTTTCAGAGTTAATTACTTCATTTAATATTTTTCTATAACGTGGAAGCCCGCTGATAAAATTAATAGGGCTCATTACATGATTATGATTAGCCCCCATATCTACGGGGATTTGAAGATCGGATCGCTCATTATCCCCACACATAACAAACTGCTGAGGCTCTATGCCATACTGGTTAAATATAAATTTATAGAGCTCTCCACTATCTTTTCGCAGGCCTATATCATTAGAAAGATATAACTTTTCATATCCTAAAATACCAAAATCGCGCAATTTTTCTTCAATCACATCCTTTGGGAGAAACATATCAGAAATCAATATTACTTTCCTACCCGTCTTAAGCGCCTCATTAAATAAATCAATAACTTCTGCTCTTGGCTTTAAATTATTTTTTTCTATCTCAATTTCTAAATCTCTAATTCTATTAGCCAAATCATTGCTGATATTAGATATATTTTTATATTGATCATATATTTCAAAAATATTTACATCAGAACCCTTAATCGTTCTAGCCCTAGCTTCGGCTAAATTACGAGAATTTATAAAATTATTTGATAACCCAGAATCAATCTGACTTGCTACTATTTTTTTTAATGTCTCTGGATCTAATATTGGTCTATACAATAAAGTATCGAAAATATCGAAACCTATTAGAACTTTAGTTGGGTCCTTGAATACATTTACCCTATCTTCAAAAGGTCTATTTACATACTGATCTAAACGCCAAGGCGACCATGAAGGATACATTTGATCCGCTAATATTCCATGGGAATACCCTTGAATTTCAGGGATAATTCCGAGCATTCTCTCAAGACAATGTGCAAAAGTTCCATCATTTTGCCCCCGCTCTTCATCAAAGTCTGCCTCCTTTAAATTTAATTCAAATAAAGGCATCAGTGCTTTTGAGGTCCCCCAAAACATACTTCCAGCCGGAAAGTTAAAATAACCTTTTTTAAACTTACCTAGACTCATCCTTTGGAATAAATTTCTTGCAATTCCTTCATTTGCCAACCATCCGTATGCCTGATATGGAAGCATATGAAAATTTTGCGGGAATATGATTCCAACATTACCTTCGCTTAGTACTTGAACAATTTTTCTTACACGATCCTCGCTCCCAAGTAATCCAGAAAATAGATACTCCCTCCATCCATTTGTTGCGCCATTGTTATAAAGGGACTTCTTGCCATGTAAATGAGCTATGTATTTATAGTGCCTGAATTGTTTACTAAAGTTTATAAAAAATGGGCCAATATCCCTACCCCTATTAGGTACAACCTTAATCAATAATTTATTTATATTTTTTAATGATTGAAATTCTTGATTAAGATATTCGCACTTTCTTAGGGTATCGGTTGTAATAAACAGATCATAAGGATATGGGATGTTATTTAAATACTGCTTAACCTCTCTTGATAAGTCCTCATAATACAAATGTATATGAATAGCGATATCCCCAATTCCAACACTCACGTGTCGTAAATTAATAAAATCTAAATCCAGTAATAGCTGATTTTTTTCAAAATTATTGCTATTCAGTTTTTGAAAATCAACTCGACCATGAATCCAATTGTAGAAATCTTTTATTTTTCTTTGATATCTTATGTCTAGCTTTCTATAAATACCATGAACTTTTCTATAAATATAATTACCAGATTTAATATCTTTATAGATGGACATTAATAGTATTAAATTTCTTTTAACGCATCTTATGGGCTTAGTTAACCTCCAACTAGTTGAATGAATTAATCCATCTATTATTTTTTGATTTTCCAAAATTAAACTATCTCTTTTTAACACCTCTTGCTCAAGATGAATAACGTGGTTTTTATAATTACCCACATGAACTTCGTGCTCTTTTAGACTTTGTTCTAAAGTTGCAACCAGTTGAGAACGCTGCTGTACTTCTTGCTCTAAATGGGTAATGCTATTTTGTGAAGTGATCAGTCTTACATCCGCTTCTTTTAGACTTTGTTCTAAAGTTGCAACCAGTTGAGAACGCTGCTGTACTTCTTGCTCTAAATGGGTAATGCTATTTTGTGAAGTGATCAGTCTTACATCCGCTTCTTTTAGACTTTGTTCTAAAG
>Ga0316228_1002384_pt1 | contig 16716 bp, 18 predicted proteins | sample TBH18021metaG_FD_206005 | JGI IMG/M metagenome (GOLD analysis project Ga0316228, IMG submission 206005) | Freshwater microbial communities from Trout Bog Lake, Wisconsin, USA - TBH18021 | ecosystem: Environmental > Aquatic > Freshwater > Lake > Hypolimnion/Profundal zone | place: USA: Wisconsin... | reverse complement strand
AGCATGGCGCCGACACCACCGGCGAGGAATATCGCCATGGCGAGCTCGTCCCGCGCGGCAATCGCGGCGTGTGGAGCGAGCCGCTCCTGCCCGGCAAATATGCCTTCAACACCTTCGCCGGCAAGATCCTGGTGGTTCCAACCACCAACTTCATCCTCAAGTGGGATCAGAGCACGACCGGGCAGCACCGCTTCGACGAGAATTTGAACGAGGTGTCGCTCATCACCAAGGATGCGTTCGAACCCACGCTTCCGCTCTCGGTCGTCGTCCACATCGACTATCGCAAGGCGCCGCTGGTCATCCAGCGCTTCGGCGACGTCAAGAAGCTGGTCGAGCAAACGCTCGATCCGATGGTCTCGGCCTATTTCAAGAATGTCGCGCAGCGCAAGACGCTGATCGAGCTGCTGCAGGAGCGCAATGACATCCAGGAGCAGGCCGGCTCGGAGATGCGCTCCAAGTTCACTTCCTACAATCTCGAGCTTCAGGAAGTGCTGATCGGCACCCCGCGCGCCGCCGAAGGCAACGACCAGATCGAGAAGGTCCTGCAGCAGCTGCGCGAACGCCAGGTCGCGATGGAGCGGGTCGCCACCTACGAGAAACAGCGCATCGCCGCCGAAAGCGAGAAGGCGCTGCGCGAAGCCGAGGCGCGCGCCAAACAGCAGACCTCGATCACCGAGTCCGAACTCTCGATCATCGTCCAGGAAAACCAGGGCAAGGCCAACCTCAAGCGCGCTGGCCAAGAGGCCGAGCAGACCCGGACCATCGCCCGCGCCGAGGCCGACCGAATCCGCCTGACTGGCGAAGGCGAAGCGGCCAAGGTCATCGCGCTCGCCGGGGCCGAGGCCGAGCGGATCACCAAGACCGGCCTGGCTACCGCCGAGACGATCGAGAAGCAGGCGCTTGCCTCAGGCGGCGCGCAATATCAGCTCACCCGGCAGATCGTCGAGCGACTGGCCGAGGCGCTCGAGCGGTCGGGCGTCGACATCGTCCCGCGGGTGCAGATCAGCGCCGGCGGCGATACCGCCGACGCCAATGGCGGCGGGCTGGTGCAGGCGCTGCTCGGGCTGCTGGTCTCCGAGAAGGGACTGAACATGGTCGGCCAGGACCGCATCGCCTCGCTCGTTGAGGCCGACCGACCGACCCCGCTCGCGGCCGAATAGGCGACCTGGGAAGGGAGCCAAGGGCGAGCGGCGCACGTTATTGAGGGGCGTTCTCCTTTATCAAGGTTTCCACCGATGCTTCCGTCGCTGCTCCTGGCCGCCACCGCTGGCGCCCGCTCGATGACCCCGCTGGCGGCGATCAGTGTCGCGGCGGCACAGGGCAAGCTGCCGCCGCAGCCGGGGTTGCTCGGGCTGCTCTCGAATAAGTGGGTTGCGGCGGGCACGCTCGCGCTCGCCGCGGGTGAGCTTGCCGGCGACAAGATGAAGACAGCACCGGACCGCATCGTGCTTGCCGGCCTTGCCGCCCGTACGGTCACCGGCGCGATCGCCGCCGCCGCGATCGAGCCGAAGCGCAAGCGGCTGGCGGCACTGCTCGGGGCAGGGGTGGCGATCGCCGCTTCCTACCCGACCTTCCACGCCCGCATGCGCGCCATGCGCGACCATGGTCAGACCCGCAGCGGCCTGGTCGAGGATGCACTGGTGGTCGCCTCCGCGACGGCGATCGTCGCCAGCGCCTGACCCGGTCACACGTCTGCCTTGGGGCTGCCGCAGTTCGCTGCTAGGGGCGCCCGATGCTGACCATCAACGGAATCACGGTGCGCCTCGGCGGGCGCACGATCCTCGACCGCGCCAGTGCCACCATCCGCCCGAAGAGCCGGGTCGGGCTGATCGGCCGCAACGGCGCGGGCAAGTCGACGCTGATGAAGGTCATGATCGGCCAGCTCGAACCCGACGACGGCTCGGTCGACATGCCGCGCAAGACCCGCTTGGGCTATATCGCGCAGGAAGCGCCGAGCGGCACCGCCACCCCGTTCGACACGGTCCTCGCTGCCGACACCGAGCGCGCCTCGCTGATGCTCGAGGCCGAGGACCATAGCGACATGGATCGCTTCGCCGAGGTTCATGAGCGGCTGCTCGCGATCGATGCCTATGGCGCCCCGGCGCGCGCCTCGCGGATCCTGCTCGGCCTCGGCTTCGACGAGGAGATGCAGGGCCGCCCCCTCGACAGCTATTCGGGTGGCTGGAAGATGCGCGTCGCGCTCGCCGCGCTGCTCTTCTCCGAGCCCGACGTGCTGCTGCTCGACGAGCCCTCGAACCACCTCGACCTCGAGGCGACGCTGTGGCTCGAGAACTTCCTGCGCTCCTACGCCGGCACGCTGGTGGTGATCAGCCACGAGCGTGACCTCCTCAACAACGTGGTCGACACCATCCTCCATCTCGAGGGCGGCAAGATCACGCTCTACGCCGGCGGCTACGACGATTTCGAGCGGCAGCGCGCCGAGCGCGCCGCGCAACTCGCGGCGGCCAAGGCCGCGCAGGACGCCCAGCGCGCGCGCCTCCAGGACTATATCGCCCGCAACAGCGCGCGGGCCTCGACCGCCAAGCAGGCCCAGTCGCGCGCCAAGATGCTCGCCAGAATGCAGCCGATCGCGGCGATGGCCGAGGATCCGAGCCTCAGCTTCGCCTTTCCCAATCCGGCCGAGCTGCGCCCCCCGTTGATCACCCTCGACATGGCGGCCGTCGGCTATTCCGCGACCCCGATCCTGCGCTCCTTGAACCTGCGCATCGACCCCGATGACCGGATTGCGCTGCTCGGCCGCAACGGCAACGGCAAGACCACGCTTGCTCGCCTGCTCGCCGCGCAGCTGCCTGCGATGGAAGGCGCGATGAATGCCAGCGGCAAGATGAAGGTCGGCTATTTCACGCAATATCAGGTCGAGGAGCTGCACGGTGACGACACGCCGCTCCAGCACATGAGCCGGGCGATGGAAGGGCACACTCCGGGCGCGGTGCGCGCACAGCTCGGCCGCTTCGGTTTCTCGGGTGACAAGGCGACGACCCAGGCGAACCGGCTGTCGGGCGGCGAGCGCGCGCGGCTGGCGCTGGCGCTCATCACCCGCGACGCGCCGCACCTGCTGATCCTCGACGAACCGACCAACCACCTCGATGTCGACGCGCGCGAGGCGCTGGTTCAGGCGCTCAACGATTATACCGGTGCGGTCATCCTCATCAGCCATGACCGCCACATGGTCGAATTGACCGCCGACCGGCTCGTGTTGGTCGACGATGGCCGGGCGGCCGAGTTCACCGGCAGCATCGAGGACTATATCGATCTGGTCCTCGGTCGAAATCAGCCTGCGGAGGCCAAGGGTAAAGGCGGGAAGACCGACAAGAAGGCCGCGGCGAAGGTCAAGGATTCGCAGCGCGAGTGGCGCAAGGCGGCGAGCGAGGCCGAGCAGGAGAGCCAGCGGCTGGCCGCGCTTTGCTCGGCGCTCGACCAGGCCATGTTCGATCCCAAGGTCGCCGATCCCGCGCTGGCCACGTTGCCGATGAGCGAATTGTCTCGCCGCCGTGCCAAAGTCGCGGCGGAGCTGGAACAAGCCGAAGCGCGCTGGCTCGCCGCTAGCGAACAGCTCGAGCGGGAAGCGGCCTGAACTCGCCTAGTGGAGATATTCCGGCTGGAAGCTCGCCAGCCGCCGCATCTCCGCCCAATCGGTAAAGATGATCTCGCGCCCTTCGCGCTGGATCAATCCTTGCCGCTCGAGGTCGGCAAACACCCGGTTGACGTTGACACTGGTCTGTCCGGTGATGTCGGCGATCTGCTGCTGAGTGAAGGGGTTCCTCATGCGCTGCCCCTGATCACGGATGCCGAAGCGCTCGGCGGTCTCGCACAACAGGTGGGCGACCCGTGCGGTGCTGTCGCGCCGCCCGCAATTGACGAGCCATTCATAACCGATCGCCGCATGCCGCTGGGTCAGCGTCCAGAAGAACCGCGCCATCTCCGGACTGGCATCGACGATCGTGTCGAAGTCTTTGCCGTTGCCGATCATGACGTCGGCCCGGGTGATCGCCTGAATGCCGTAATCGGCGGGTTTGTGCGTCGGCAGGATACCGTCGCCGGCCATGCGCAGCGCGATGATCTGACGCCGTCCCGCACCGTCAGTCTTGAACTTCGACAGCATGCCGGAGCGAACGAACATGACCTCGTCGCGCATGTGACCCGGTTCGCGGAAGGGCCGGCGCGGTTCAACCACCACCAGCCGGTGCGGCATCGCGTCGAGTTTTCGCGCCAGCTCCGGTGCAAGCCCGGCCCGCACGAGCGTGTCGGCCAGCGACGCGCCCGATTGTTCGAAAGCGCGCGAGCGAGTGCTCATCGTCACCTCCCTCTCTCCCCTACAAACCAGTATCCGCCTCGCTACTGATTTAAGCAAGCCATATTACGCTGGGCTAAACCGAGGCTAAACAACCGTGTTCATTCACAAAATTTCATAATGTGCTTGAACAGGGGTTCTGGTGTCCTCGGCGAGGCGGGCACGCTCGTCCGACTTACCGCGACTCTTCTTGCCATCCGCGACGGTCCTCCGTAAGGGACCGGCGCGCCCATCTGCCGGGCCGTGGCGATCGTAGCTCAGTTGGTTAGAGCATCGGTTTGTGGTACCGAGGGTCGCGGGTTCAAGTCCCGTCGGTCGCCCCACCATCTCCTTGCTTTCACAGGACATTTGGCGATCATGACCGCTCTGTGGGCGTTGCCCGATTTCGATGCGCACGAGGAAGTGCACTTCATCACCGATGCGGCGAGCGGACTGCGCGCGATCATCGCCATGCACTCCACGCATCTCGGGCCGGCCGCGGGCGGTTGCCGCTTCTGGCATTATGCCGAGGACGAAGCCGCGCTGACCGACGCGCTGCGGTTGTCGCGGGGCATGAGCTACAAGAACGCCATGGCGGGGCTTCCGCTCGGCGGCGGCAAGGGCGTGATCCTTGCGCCCGCCGACGGTAACAAGACACGCGAGATGATCGCCGCCTTCGGTCGGGCCGTGAACGGGCTTGGCGGACGCTACGTCACCGCCGAAGATGTCGGGATCAACGAAGCCGACATGCAGGAAGTCAGCCGCCAGACCAGTTTCGTGGCCGGGCTTCCGGTCGAGGACGGCGCCGTCGGCGGCGACCCGGGTCCGCACACCTCCTATGGTGTGTTCCTCGGGATCAAGGCCGCGGTTCGCCGCGCGCTCGGCAAGGACAGCCTCGAGGGTCTCCACATCGCGATGCAGGGTGCCGGCAGCGTCGCCAGCGGGGTTGCGCGCCGCGCCGCGCAGGAGGGCGCCCGCCTGTCGATCGCCGACGTCAACCAGGAGCGGGTGGCCGCGCTGGCCGCAGAGACCGGCGCAACGGTCGTCGACCCGGCCGCGATCATGACGATCGAGGCCGACGTCCTCAGCCCCAACGCGCTTGGCGCGATCCTGACCGAAGAATCGATCGCCGCCTTGAAAGTGCCGGTGATCGCCGGCGGTGCCAACAACCAGCTTGCCACTCCGCAGGATGGCGTGCGGCTGATGGCACGCGGCATCCTCTACGCGCCCGACTATGTCATCAATGCCGGCGGGATCATCAACGTCTCGACCGAATATGTGAAAGATGGTGACGCCGACGTGGTTCGCCGGCGGATCGAGGCCATCCCCGAGCGGCTCGAGCGAATTTGGGCAGAGAGCGCACAGACCGGTGCCAACCCGGCCGAGGTCGCCGACGCCATGGCGCAGCGGCTGATTGGCCGCCGCTAAGGCCTTGATGCCAGTGGCATTCGGACGACCGAGCGGCTAAGAGCGGCGCGCGCTCATGCACCGGTTCGCCAACCCCGCCCGTTTCCTCCGCATCGCTCGTCCAGCCACGACCTGGCTGCTGGCGATCGGGATCGTCTTGACCCTAACCGGGGTCGCCGGCGCGCTGTTCGCCATTCCGCCCGATTACCTCCAGGGCCAGACTGCGCGCATCCTCCACATCCATGTTCCCATGGCGTGGCTCGGCATGGGTGGCTGGACCGGGATTGCTCTCGCCAGCATCGCCACCATCGTTTGGCGCCATCCGCTCGCGGGAGTCGCCGGTCGCGCCATCGCGCCGGTGGGCGCGACCTTTACCTTGCTGTGCCTCGTCAGTGGCTCGATCTGGGGTCGCCCCACCTGGGGCACCTGGTGGGAATGGGATGGGCGGCTGACGTCGATGCTGATCCTGTTCTTCCTTTACCTCGGCTATATCGGCCTTGCCGCCGCCGAAAAGGAACGCGGACCCGAGGGCCGCGCCGCAGCGATCTTCGGCATTGTTGGCATCGTGAACCTGCCGATCATTCATTATTCGGTGCTGTGGTGGCGGACGCTCCATCAGGGCGAGAGCATCACGCTCAAGGGGACCAGCGTCGCGCCCGAAATACTCTGGCCGCTGCCATTGACCCTGATCGGCTTCTCCTGCCTGTTCGGGGCGGCGGTGCTGATGCGGATGCGCACCGAACTGGCAGAGACCAAGGTCGAGGCCCGCCTCCGCCGGCTAGCGGCCCCCGAGAGACCTGAGCCCGAGCCGGTGCCCGCATGAACCAGTGGGCCTTTGTCATCGCCGCCTTCACGGTCGTGCTCGGCGGCACCGCGCTGCTGCTCATTGCCAGCGCGGTGCGGATGCGGACCGCCGAGGTCAAGGCGGACGCGCTGAGCCGACGGCAGTGACCGTCACTCCCAAGAACCAGCGGCTGCTGCTTGTCGCGGTTGCGATCGTGGCGCTGCTCGGTGCCGCGTTGCTCGCCATGTGGGGACTTTCGGGCAAGGCGGCCTACTTCCGAACCCCGCAGGACATCGCCGCCGGCCGCGGCGAGGTGGGGCAGCCGCTCCGCCTGGGCGGGATGGTCAAGACGGGCTCGCTTCAGAAACAACCCGACGGTGTCTCGATCCGCTTCGTCGTCACCGACGGTCCGGCGAGCGTTCCCGTACTCTTCCGCGGGATCGTCCCCGACCTGTTCAAGGAAGGTGGCGGCGTCGTCGCCGAGGGCCGGCTCGAGCGCGGTGGCCTGTTCGTCGCCGACAACATCCTCGCCAAGCATGACGAGCGCTATATGCCCCCGCAGATGGGCAATCTCGCCGCCGAGCGGAAGACGCGGGAGACGGTGAGCCAGTGATCGCGGAGGCTGGCCTTGCCGCGCTGTGGCTCGCCGCCGCGCTCGCCTTGCTTCAGCTCGGCGTCGCCTTTGCGGGCCCGCGGATTGGTGGCGTCCGCGCGATTGCGGTGCCCGCGGCCGTCGCGCAGGGATTGTTGACCCTGTTCGCCTTCGCCGCGCTGATCACCCTGTTCGTCCGCACCGACCTCTCGGTCCAGCTTGTCGCGGCCAATAGCCACAGCCTCAAGCCCTTCATCTACCGCTTCGCTGGCGCGTGGGGCAATCACGAGGGCTCGATGTTGCTGTGGGTCACCGTGCTCGCGGTGGCCGGAGCGGCGCTGGCGCTGCTCGAACGGCGTCTTCCCCTCGACACGATCCGTGCGACGTTGGGCGCGCAGGCCGCCCTGGCGCTCGGTTTCTTCGGCTTCCTGCTGATCGCCTCGAACCCCTTTGCGCGGCTCAATCCGGCACCGCCGGAAGGGCAGGGGCTCAACCCGCTGCTGCAGGACCCCGGGCTCGCCTTCCATCCGCCGACGCTCTACCTCGGCTATGTCGGGCTGTCGGTCGCCTTTAGCCTCGCCGTCGGCGCCCTCATTACCCGTGACGTCGGGCCGGCGCTCGCGCGCGCGATGCGCCCCGGGGTGCTCGGTGCCTGGGTGCTGCTGACGCTAGGCATTACGGCGGGCAGCTACTGGGCCTATTACGAACTCGGCTGGGGCGGCTGGTGGTTCTGGGACCCGGTCGAAAACGCCTCGCTGATGCCGTGGCTCGCTGCAACGGCCCTGCTCCACAGCATCAACGTGCTCGCCGCGCGAGGTGGGCTTCGCGCCTGGACGATCATGCTGGCGGTGGTCGCCTTCTCAATGTCGATGGTCGGCACCTTCCTGGTCCGATCGGGCATCCTGACCAGTGTCCACAGCTTCGCGGTCGATCCCCGACGGGGCACATTCATTCTCGGCCTGCTCGTCGTCTACGTTGGTGGCGCGCTCGCGCTGTTCGCCTGGCGGATCGGCACCGTCCGCGAGGGAGCGTGCTTCAACCTCGTCAGCCGCGAAGGCGCACTCGTCGCCAATAATCTGTTGCTCAGCGTCATCCTCGGTACGGTCTTCGTGGGTACGCTCTATCCGATCTTCGTCGAGGCGCTGACCGGAGAGAAGATTTCGGTCGGACCGCCCTATTTCAATGCGGTGAGCGGGCCGCTCGTATTGCTCCTCGCGGTCCTGCTGTTCGTCGGGCCGTTGCTCAACTGGCGGATCGATCGCCGGCCAGTATTGCGCAGAACCATCGCGCCGGCGCTGGTGGCCGTCGCTGCGCTGGTCGCCACCGTCGCGCTCGGGCCGATGAGCCTGCTCAGCCGTCTCGGTCTCTCGGTCGCGGCCGGGCTGACGGTGGCGTCGATCCTGCCGCTCATCGGGCGCAACCTGCGCCGCACGCCGCTCGCCACGTGGGGGATGGCGCTCAGCCATTTCGGCGTGGCGGTGGCGGTGGCCGGGGCCGCCTGCGACAGCGCCTTCACGCGCGAAACGCTGACCGCCGTCCGCCCGGGCGAGAGCGCCAGCGTCGGCCCGTGGACCATCCGCTTCGCCGGGGTCGATCCCGTCGCCGGGCCGAACTGGACCGCGGTGCAGGGCCATCTCGTCGCCACGCGCGGCGCAACGCGCAACCTGTTCGAACCGGAGAGCCGCGCCTTTTCCGATCCGCAGACCCAGACCAACGAGGCCGCGATCCGCACCTATCTCGACGGCCAGCTCTACACCGTGCTCGGCCGGCAGGAGAGCGACGGGCGCTGGCAGCTGCGCCTGTGGTGGAAACCGTTCGTCACGCTCATTTGGCTCGGCGGATCCCTGATCGCGCTAGGCGGGACGTTGGCGCTCATCGGGCGCTGGTGGCGTGGCTGGCGCCAGCGGGTCCGCGCGCGGGAGGCGTGGGCATGACCCTTCGCCTGTGGTTCGCCATTCCTTTGCTTGTCTTTGCACTGTTCGTCGCCGCGGTCCTGTGGCGGCTTGCCGATCCGCCGAGCACGATCGTCGAGACCAGGCTCGTCGGACAGCCGCTGCCGCCCTTCGCAACTGCACCGATCGTGCCCGGCAAGGCCCCGGTCACATCGGCCGAGCTCACAGCGGCGCGTCAGCCGCGCCTCGTCAACCTCTTCGCCAGCTGGTGCGTCCCGTGCATCGCCGAGGCGCCGGTACTCGCCGACCTACGGCGACAAGGCGTCCGCATCGACGGCATCGCGATCCGCGACACCTCGGCCGACCTCCTCAAATTCCTGCGCGACAATGGCGACGGTTACGACCGTATCGGCGGGGACGCGAACGGCCAGGCCCAAATCGCGCTTGGCGCCTCGGGCGTTCCCGAAAGCTTCCTCGTCGATGGGGGAGGTGTCATCCGTTACCACCATGTCGGCGCGATCATGCCGCAGGATCGCGAGCAAGTGCTCGCCGAGTGGAGGAAGCTGCGATGAGCGGGTCGTGGCTCCCTTCGACTGCCGGCTGCGGCCTCCGCCAAGTTCGTCGGGCATCGGCATTCATGGCCGCGGCACTGCTGGCGGCCGCTGCTCCGGCCCACGCCGACTCCACTCAGCCGCCGGCGCCGTACGCCTACCGCCAGCTCCCTGACCCGCGCCAGGAAGCGCAGGCCAAGGCGCTGATGGAGGAATTGCGCTGCCTCGTCTGTCAGGGGCAGTCGATCGCCGACAGCGATGCCGAGCTTGCCGGCGACATGCGCAGCCTCGTCCGCCAGCGCATCCAGGCTGGTGAACGGCCTGAGGATGTCAAGGCGTGGCTGGTCGCCCGCTATGGCAGCTGGGTAAGCTACGCCCCAGTGTTCGGCCCAGACACCCTGCTGCTCTATGCCGCGCCGGTGCTGTTGTTGCTGGTGGGCGGCCTGCTCGCGGCGCGGCGCCAGCGGAGGCGCCGCTGATGGGCTACCTTACGCTGCTCGCGCTGTTGTTCCTCACCGGGCTTGGCCTGTGGTGGTTTGGCCGGCTGCGCGGCGCTGCGCTCCAGCTCGCGCTCGCGGCCCTCATGATTGGCGGGGCCGGCTACGCTCTTCAGGGCCGGCCCTCCTTGCTTGGCGAGCCCAAGGTGGCAGGCACCAGACCGGCACCCTTGTCGCTGACCAAGCCGCGTCAAGCCATATTCGGACAATTCACCAGATCGGAAAGCTGGCTGACGATCGCCGACGCCTATGAAAGCCAGGGCGAGACCGAAAATGCCGTGCGGATCATTCGTTCGGGCCTGCGGAGCAATCCTCGCGATCCCGCGCTTTGGGTCGGCCTCGCCAACGCACTGGTCGACCATGCCGGCATGCTGACACCGGCAGCCACGATCGCGTTCGAGCGCGCGCGGGCAGCCGCGCCCAACCACCCTGGCCCCCTGTTCTTTGAGGGCCTGGCGCTGGCCCGAAGCGGCGACCGCGACAAGGCGCTGGCGTTGTGGCGGCAGGCACTCCGACTGACGCCGGCGACCGCCAGCTACCGGCAATTCATTGCCGAAGGTGCAGCGGCGCTCAGTACCGCGACACCGCCTCTTCGGCAGCCCGCCGCGCTTTAGTCGCCGCGTCCGGTCTTTTCCTGCAGCGCGTCGATCTTCTTGGACGCATCAGCCTTGCTCAATTCAGGATCGAAGTCTTCTCCCGCTTCCTCCGAAAGCGTTTGCAGGTAGCTCGCCTGCGCGCCAGTCATCGGCTCGCCGCCGGTCGTCCAATTGTCGGGCTCCTTGACCGCGTTGCCGGTCGGATGCGCCTTAGGGTCGTCATTCACGTGATCGGTCATTGTCCTGCCTTCTCAATCTTCTGAGTATGACAGGACAACGCCGATGTTCTTGCTGTGTTCCGCGCCCGTTAGCCGCGTCCCTGATTAAGCCGCGAGCGGCTCGAACGGCAGGTCGAGCGCTTCGGCCACCGCCTCATGGCGGATCTTGCCATCCGACACGTTGAGCCCGTTCGCGAGGTGCGGATCCTGCCGCATCGCCTCATCGGCACCGAGCGAGGCCAGCTTCAGCGCGAAGGGCAGGGTGGCATTGTTGAGCGCGAAGGCGCTCGTCCGCGACACCGCGCCCGGCATGTTCGCAACGCAATAATGGATGACGCCGTCGACCTCGAACACGGGGTCGTCGTGGGTGGTCGCATGGCTGGTCTCGAAGCAGCCGCCTTGGTCGATGGCGATGTCGACCAGCACCGACCCGCGCTTCATCGTCTTGAGCATGTCGCGGGTGACGAGCTTGGGCGCCGCCGCGCCGGGCACCAGTACCGCGCCGATCACCAATTCGGCCTCCTCGACCGCCTTGGCGATGGTCGCCTTGGTGGCATAGGCCGTCTTGATCTGGCTCGAGAAGAACATGTCGAGTTCGGCTAGCCGCTCCATCGAGATGTCGTAGATGGTGACATCGGCGCGCATGCCGACCGCCATCTGCGCCGCATTGACGCCCGAAACACCGCCGCCGAGGATCGCGACCTTGGCCGGCGCAACGCCCGGTACGCCGCCGAGCAACACGCCGCGGCCGCCCTGTTCCTTCTCGAGGTAATGCGCGCCGACCTGGACGCTCATGCGGCCGGCGACTTCGCTCATCGGCTTAAGCAGCGGCAGCGCGCCGGTGCGGCTGGTCACCGTCTCATAGGCGATACAGGTCGCGCCCGACTTCATCAGCCCTTCGGCCTGCGCCTTGTCGGCGGCGAGGTGGAGATAGGTGAAAAGCAGGTGGTGCGGCTTGAGGAGCGCGATTTCGCTCGGCTGCGGTTCCTTGACCTTGACGATCATCTCGGCCGCTTCGAACACTTCCTGAGGGCCGCCGAGGATCGTGGCGCCAGCCTTCTCATAGGCACTGTCGGGGCAGTCGATTCCGCTGCCGGCCTTGGTCTCCACGAACAGCTCGTGGCCCGCAGCCACCAGCTCCTTGACCGACGCCGGGGTCAGGCCGACGCGATATTCGTGGTTCTTGATCTCCTTGGGCACACCGATGCGCATGGAACTGTCGCTTTCTTGAAGCTGTTGGGATGAAGTGATTGCGCGCGCCTATAGACCGGCATCCCCGCCCTTTGCCAGCGATCTTGCGCAGCGATTGCCGCTGTTCATCTTGACTGCTACCTGCCCGCGTCGGGTTGCATGAACATCACCGCCGAAGGAGCCGCCGTCACCGCGCCCCATGAGGGCTCGCCGGCGATTGAGCATGCCAACGGGCATGTCCCCCAGGGTTCGCTCACCAAGCTCGCGCTCGGCGCGGTTGGGATCGTGTTCGGGGACATCGGCACCTCACCGATCTATGCGTTCCGCGAGACCTTCGCAGGCCATCACAAGCTCGTTCCCGACGCGCTGCATGTCTACGGCGTCCTCAGCCTAATCTTCTGGTCGATGATGATCATCGTAACTCTCAAGTACACGACGATCATCATGCGCGCCGACAACAAGGGGGAGGGGGGCAGCCTCGCACTCCTCGCTCTGATCAACCGGCAGGCCGGCGCCAAGCGGCGCTGGACCGCAGGCATCGTCATGCTTGGCGTGTTCGCGACCGCGCTCTTCTACGGCGACAGTATGATCACCCCGGCCATCTCGGTTCTCTCGGCGGTCGAGGGCCTGACCACCGTCAGCAGCGTGTTCGAGCCGCTTGTCCTGCCGCTCGCGATCGGCATCCTGATCGGGTTGTTCTACATTCAGAGCCGAGGCACCGGCGCTGTCGGAACGCTGTTCGGTCCGATCATGGTCATCTATTTTGCGGTCCTTGCCGGGTTGGGGGTGGTCCACATCCTCGATTATCCGATCATCCTGGTGAGGATGATCAATCCGCTCGACGCCGTCGCTTTCTTCGCGGCCGAGCCAGGCAAGGCTTTCCTCGCGATGGGCTCGGTCGTGCTGGCGGTCACCGGCGCCGAGGCGCTTTACGCAGACATGGGGCATTTTGGACGTAAGCCGATCCGGGTCGCCTGGATCGCGGTCCTCGTCTGCCTTTTGCTCAATTATCTGGGGCAGGGGGCGATGCTCTTGAACCAGCCGCCCGCACAGGCGCTCGAAACGGTCAAGAACCCGTTCTTCTTCCTCGCGCCCGAAGGCTTCCGGCTGCCCCTCGTCCTGCTCGCCACCTGCGCGACCATCATCGCCAGCCAGGCGGTCATCAGCGGCGCCTTCTCGGTCACGCAGCAGGCGATCCAGCTCGGCTTCATGCCGCGTCTCAGGATCACCCACACCAGCGAGACCGCCGCCGGTCAGATCTATATTCCCGCGATCAACTGGGCGCTGATGGTGATGGTCGTGCTATTGGTCGTCTTCTTCCGCTCCTCGTCGAACCTCGCGGCGGCCTACGGCATCGCTGTCACGGGCGCGATGGCGATCGACACCATCCTGCTCGCGGTCGTGTTCGGCGCCTTGTGGAAATGGCCGGCGTGGAAGGCGTGGCCGCTGGTCGCGCTCTTCCTGCTCGTGGACATGACCTATTTCGGGGCCAACCTGCTCAAGATCCCCGCCGGGGGCTGGTTTCCCCTGCTGATCGGCGCCACCGCCTTCACGCTGCTCACCACCTGGGCCAAGGGGCGACAGCTGATGATCGACCGCATGGCCGAGGCCAGCCTGCCGATGGAGGTCTTCATCAAGTCGGCGGCGGTCAGCGCCACCCGCGTTCCAGGCACCGCGGTATTCATGACCAGCTCGGCCAAGGGTGTGCCCCACGCGCTGTTGCACAACCTCAAGCACAACAAGATTCTGCACGAGCGGGTCATGCTGCTCACCGTCCGGATCGAGGACGTGCCCTTCGTCTCGGCAGAGAAACGGCTGAGCCACGACGATCTCGGCGCAGGCTTCTTCCGAATCATGCTGCGCTACGGCTTCATGGAGGAGGTTGATGTTCCCGCCGACCTGCAAAAACTCGAGGGCTGTGGTCCGCGCGCCAAGATGATGGACACCAGTTTCTTCCTCGCGCGGCAGACCCTGATCGCCTCATCGCGCCCCGGCATGGCAATCTGGCGCGAGAAGCTGTTCAGCTGGATGCTCCGCAACGCCGAAAGCGCGATGGAATTTTTCAAGCTACCCACCAACCGCGTGGTCGAACTCGGCAGCCAGGTGGAGATCTGACGCAGGCCAAGCGTCGCCATCTATTCATTTTCAGTCGGTCGCGATTGTCGGCGAAAGGATGAATGCTGAAACAAGTTCAGCATGACGGTGTTGCCCTGTTCATGAACGATATCGCCGCATGGGTCGCGACCGGCACGACCATTCTCGCCGCCTGCCTCACCGCATCCAACCTCGGCAGCCGGATCACCGGCTACGGTTTTATCATCTTCACCATCGGTTCGATGGCCTGGTTCGCCACCGGGCTACTGAGCGGCCAGCCGGCGCTGATGTGGACCAATGTCGTCATGACTCTTCTCAATGCCTTCGGCGTCTACCGCTGGCTCGGTCGACAGGCGAAAGCCGAGGACGGCGCCGCCAAGGCATCGGAGAAGAGCCAGGAAGAACCGAGCGAAAATCTATTCCCCGCATCCCTGCTGACGTCGGCCAAGGTCGTCGGCCGCAACGATGCGCCTCTGGGCACCTGTGTGGACGCGATGCTGGGATGCCGGTCGGGCCGCCTCCAATACTTAGTGGTGGCGCAGGGCGGGGTAGCTGGAGTTGGGGAGACCTTTCGCAGGGTCGACTGGGACGATGCGTCGATCCATGACCACCGGGTGACGCTTCCTATCAACCCTGACGATCTTGGGCGCCTCACCGAGCTCGCCAAGAATGACTGGCCCGGCCGATGAGCGGCGCTTTGATCGTTACCGCGGAGCTCGCGGCTGCCGACTTCGCGTGGCTCGATGGCGAGCGAAAGCGCTTCTTTCCTCCCGAGCGCAATCAGCTCGCCGCGCACCTCACCATGTTCCACGCGCTTCCGCCAAGCTGTGAGGAGGAAGCACGGCGCGAGCTGAAGAAGCATGCCGCGAGCCCGGCGCCTGCGGCGACTGTGGCGGGGTTGATGAACCTTGGCCGCGGTGTTGCCTATCGGATCGTCTCGAACGAGCTGGAAGCAATCCGCCGCGACATCGCCCATCATTTTCATGGCATGCTGACGGCGCAGGACGGGCAGGGGTGGCGCCCCCACGTGACGGTGATGAACAAGGCTGAACCCAAAGCCGCCAAGGCGCTCCTCGACGCACTGTCCGCCAGCTTCCAGCCGCGCCCGCTGCGCATCGCCGGTTTGGGCCTGCACCGTTATCTCGGCGGACCGTGGGAGAAACTGCTGGTCACGAATTTTCGGGGGTGACGACCTCCGCCGTGTGGCGGAGGTCAAAATCGGTCAGCTGAGGTCGCCGACCCCTTCGCACGTGAGTTCGAACGCCGCCATTCCACTCTCTAGGACGCTCGCCAGCATCGGCATCTCCATCAACGAGTCGATCGCGGTGCGGGCGCGCACCTCGCTCATTGCCTCGTCATAGGCTTCGTCCCAGTCAGTGTTGTCGTAGGTCCCGGTTCCAACCCAGCAAAAGGCGAGCACTTCGGCGAGCTGGTCTTCTCCGAGATCGTCGAACGCGGCCTGCAGCTCTTCCTCGACCCCGTCATTAAGCTCGTCATCGAGGACCGAGAGCGCGCCTTCTTCCTCGTCGTCGACATTGTCGGCGCCTTCACCTTCGTCATAGTCGCTCGGCGTTTGCGCTTCATATTCGCGGGCACGCAGGATGATCCGGCAAAGCGTGTCCAGCGGCGTCAACGGGTCCATTCAATTGTCCTCCTGATGGCCGCCTAACGGCAGATGTGACGGCGCGGTTCCCGTCAGGCTCGCAAGTGCCTCTCAACCCGGCGGTAACCATTTCCGTGGCAAGGAGAGGCATGACAGCGAATACGGCCGACAGCCTCGCCGCTGCCCCGCGCGGGCGCGAGCATCAGTTCCGGGTGGGGCTCGACGTTTTCGAGCGCGTCTGCCTGATTCTCGCCGCCGCGCCTTTCGTCATGCGCTTTCAGCATGCGCTCCAGAACGATCCGTGGATTTTTGGCCTCATCCTGGGGGAAATGCTCACCGTCGGGCTGCTCCTGATCCGCCGACCGGGGCCGATGGCTGGTCACCCCTGGACGATCTTCGTCGCCTTCGTCGGAACCTTCACCCCGCTATTTGTCCGCGCGCCCGACGTCCCTGTCTTCATCGAGGCCGGCAAGGTGTTGATGTGGGCGGGCTTCGCGATGAGCCTCGGCGCCAAGCTCAGCCTCAACCGCAGCTTCGGCATGATCGCCGCCAATCGTGGCGTGCGCCGTGGCGGGGTCTACGCCTTCATCCGCCACCCGATGTACATGGGTTATGCGATCACCCACGTCGGCTTCGTCATGGTCTACCCCAGCCTCACCAACGTCGGCCTCTATGCGCTGACCTGGACCTTCCAGCTGCTGCGCATCCGCGAGGAGGAGAAATGGCTGATGCAGGATCCAGCCTATGCCGATTATGCGGGGCAGGTCCGCTATCGGCTCATCCCGGGCATCTACTGAGAGGCCTAACAGAGCGCGTTGACCGGGTGGGGGGCCTCGCTTATAGGCCCGCCCGCAGCGCCTGAACGGCGCCAGCCTCAGGCATTGGGGCGGAGTAGCTCAGCTGGTTAGAGCAGCGGAATCATAATCCGCGTGTCGGGGGTTCAAGTCCCTCCTCCGCTACCATCCTCTCGATCGTTTTCGTCCTTGTTCGAAGACCCCTA
>Ga0316228_1002380_pt1 | contig 16734 bp, 19 predicted proteins | sample TBH18021metaG_FD_206005 | JGI IMG/M metagenome (GOLD analysis project Ga0316228, IMG submission 206005) | Freshwater microbial communities from Trout Bog Lake, Wisconsin, USA - TBH18021 | ecosystem: Environmental > Aquatic > Freshwater > Lake > Hypolimnion/Profundal zone | place: USA: Wisconsin... | reverse complement strand
GAGGCGGTCGTTGCCCGCCCCGCCCTGGAGCACGTCGTTGCCGCCCTGTCCGCCCAGGATGTCGTTGCCGTCGCCGCCGTACTGGGTGTCGTCGCCCGCGCCGCCCTCGACGAGGTCGTCGCCGGCCCCACCGTAAAGGCGGTCGTTGCCGTCGCCTCCGCGCAGGCTGTCGTTGCCGGTGCCGCCGTACAGCAGATCGGCGTCGAGGCCGCCCTCCAGCAGGTCATTACCGTCGCCGCCAAGCAGCGTGTCGGCGCCCACGGCGCCCGCGAGCGTGTCGGCGCAGGCGCTGCCAACGATCAGGTTCTGGCCCGCATCGCCCGTGACCTGAGTCGGGCGCGAGTGATCGGCGAAGTAGCGCGCCAGTACGCCGAGCTGCGGACTGTCGGTACCGGCGACGGGCTCGATCGAGAGCTGGTCGTCGCCCCACCAGGGACCGCCGCCCCAGACGGTGCCGGAGAGGTCGTTGGCGCTCATTGTAGCCAGGAAGGCGTCGAGCACGGGGAGCCAGGCCGGGTCGTCGCGCGGGACCGCGAACTCGCCGATGAAGCCCCGCGCCCCGCGCGACGCCAGCCAGTTGGTGAAGTCTTCGAGCGCGGTGGCGGCGTCCTGGGGCGAGGCACCGGACTGATTATAGGGCACGTCGTAGACGCCGCGATTGTCGCGGTCGAAGTAGACGTGGGCCTCGTACAGGAGGTTGCCGGTGGGGTCGGCGACAGCAAGCCCGGCGTTTCTGTCCGTCCACGTGCGGGCGCCGGACCAGTCGTCGCCGGACACGATGACAGTGGTGCAGGCGTCCACTGCGCGGATTGCGTCCGTCGCGGCCTGGGCGGCGGTGGGCCAAATGCTGGGGTCAGCGAGGCCGTGCGGCTCATTCATCAGGCCGTAGCCAGAGATGTTTGAGTGGTCCCGAAGCGCGCCCGCGAGCCGCCCCCAGACATCCGCGAAGGCTGCAGGCGTGACTGCGCCGGAGCCGAGCGGCACCCCGTCGTAGCGGCCGAAATTATGGAGATCGAGCACCACCGCGATCCCCTCCGCCTCCGCATGGCGCAAGAAGGTCTGCAGGCGCCCGAGCTCTGCCGAATCGAGCGGACCACCGAGCTGCGGCTGGATGCGCTCCCAGCCGAAGGGTAGACGCACGAGCTTGACCCCCTTGGCCGCGTAGTAGGCGAGGGTGTCCGTACCCGGATAGATGTAGTCCCGCCCGTAGACACCCCGGCCGGAGCCGAATTCGGCCCCAGAGAGATTGACCCCGATCATGTCGTCGTCCCCCCGGCGACACGTGATGTCAGCCGCTTGAGCCTGCGAAGCGAGCAAGATACTTGCCACCTCACCTAATGGTTGCATCTGTGTGAAGCCTAGCTGCTGTTACGGCCTGCCATGGAATCGGCAGCTCCGCGTGGGAGTGGGCCGCTGAAGGCATTGACGTGCAGTCCGGCCAGAGTGGCGGGCGAGCGCTCGCAGTCGGAGGTCGGAACTGGGGCGAGGTGCGCGGACATGCCGGCCTTGTGGCGCGGCTCGGTTGCGGAAGCCTTGCCATCGGGAGGCGTCGAGATGCGCACGCCGCGCTACACGACCCAGGTGAGCGAGCTGCCGGTGGCGGTGGCGTGACGCCGATTCACAGCCAGTACAGCCCCACGACCGCAAGCGTGGTGATGGTCAAGGTCGAGCCAACCGCGATCGCGAGGCTCAGGTGGGTGCGGCGGCGCATCATCGCCACGATCTAGGGTGAGCCGCCGAAGTCTCCGGTATGCAGGATGCCGCGGGCCCTAGGAGGCCTTGCTCAGCAGCTCGGTGCCGACCGTGATCCGACCGCCGCGGTCCTGCTGCACGGTGACCGTCCACGGCCCGTCCTGCGTGAGCACCGCGCCCGCGATGCCGGGCCCTGTCACCAGCTCGCTGACAGCGAACACGAACTGGGTGGGGAGGCGGTGCGAGGCCGTCATCTCGTCGGCGGCTTCGTCCTGCTTGGTCTTCTTCGTCATGGCGCCTTGTTCCTGCCCTGCCGGAACGGGGGCACAAAGGAGAGGTTTCTCTCTGAACGATGGGAGAGAAAGATGTCAGACACAGAGCCCTCCAAACCGGGCGACGAAGCCCAGCCGAGCACACCGGGCACAGGCGAGAACCTGTGCCGGCATTGCGGTGGGACGGGCAAGATCGAGGGTGAAACCTGTTCTGAGTGCAAGGGCACAGGCAAGGTCACGACCGGCATCGGCGGCGGCTGAAGACGGGCGCCGTTCCTACGCCCTCTCAGGCCGGCCCATCAGGATCGCGGTCCGCGCCATGGTCTGCCGCCAGCCGGGCTTGGCCTCGGGATCGGCGAGAGCCTTCGCGGAGGGCTCGTGTGCCTCAATCGCCGCGGCGAGGTTGAGTAGGTAGCCGCCGCCGATCGGATAGGAGCCGGTCTTCGGCTCCGCCAGCACTGCGTCGACCGCAGCGTTGATCTCGGCGGCCTTCCGGAGGTCGCCCGTGGTCTTCTGGTCAGCCATAGCGAGGACGTCGCATCCTTCAGGGCGATTTCGCGCGCCGCGGCTGTCAGGTCCAGCGGCCGGCGAGTGGGCTGTCGTCGTTGTCGCAAGGCCGCTTCTTCGGCGCCGCGGCGTCTATGAGGTCCAGCAACTCGGCAAGGCGCTCGTCGAGTGGCACGCGGAACGCCGGCGCATACAGGTTCTGGAGATGAAGCCCGATGCGCCGCCGGGCATCAGGGGAAAGGCCCGGCCGATCTGCGGAGGCGGACGCGTCTGCAATTGGTTGCTCGTCATTCTCTGCATCCTTGGCCATCCCCGCCACGTAGCGCTCAGCCCTTGAACTCCCAGGTCATTCAGATGGGTGGGGACCGCTGAGGGTGGGGAGCGGACTGAACTCCAGCATCCAAGAGTGGCTGGCGACCAGATACATCTGCGCATCGGGACCAACCGCTAACCGAAACCGGGTGGCAAAGCCGAACGTCGCCGCTACAAGCGGGATGCAGACGGGTGCGAAGGGCTCGCCGTGCGTGTGAGCTGCTGTGACGCAAATCGACCCCCTTAGCCATTCCCTTGCAGATGCAGCCCGGCTCGCGGCTCTCGATGCCTTGGCGGTGCTCGACACCCCGACCGAGCAGGGCTTCGATGACGTTGTGCGCCTCGCTTCTCGCCTCTGTGCGGCGCCCGTCGCTCTCGTGAGCCTCGTCGCCGCCAACCGCCAGTGGTTCAAGGCCAATGTTGGCTTCCCGCGCTGCGAAACCGACCTTGAGCGTTCGGTCTGCAAGTTCGCGCTCCCTGAGCCCGATCTGCTCGTCATCCCGGATCTCACCGCCGACCCGCGCACGGCACCCAATCCCCTTGTCACAGGGGAGCCCCACATCCGCTTCTACGCCGGAGCGCCTTTGCGGCTGACAGGCGGCGCGGTCGTCGGCTCGCTATGCGTCATTGATACCGTTGCCCGGCCCGCAGGGCTGACCCCTGAACAGGGCGATGACCTGCGCGCCTTGGGCCGCCAGGTGGTCCTCCTGCTTGAGGCGCGACGATCGATGGCCCGCGACAGGGCCGAAGCTATCGAGATGGGGGAAGCACAGGCCTCCGCGCTCGCGCGCGCCGCAGTGAGTGAGGCGCAGAACGTCTCCCTCCGCATCAGCGACCAACGCTCGCGCTCCGCCCAAGAGGCCGGGGGCGTCGGCACGTTCGAGCTGATCGTCGCTTCCGGCATAATGCAGGTTTCGGCCGAGTTCTGCCGCCTCTACGGCGTGCCGGTCGCCCCCCTCTACTCGGCCGCGATCTTCGAAGCGCTGGTGCTGCCCGAGGACGCCAGCGTGCGCTCCAGCGACGCGAGCCGTGAGGACGGCAGCGCAACGCTCGATGTCGAGTACCGCATCCATCGTGCGGACGACGGCGAGCTGCGTTGGATCGCACGTCGGGCAGGCTTCACCCACGACGAGCATGGGGCCGTCGTCGGCATGTTCGGCACCGTGCGGGACGTCACCGAGCGCCGCAAGGTGCAGGACGCCCTACACGCCAGCGAGGCACTGGCTCGGGAGAACGTCCAGCGCGTCCAGCTGGCGCTGGCGGCCGGGGCGATCCTCGGGACCTGGAACTGGGACATTCCCTCAGACCGCTTCACCATCGACGAAGCCTTCGCGCAGACCTTCGGGCTTGATCCAGCCCTCGGACGTGAAGGCATCCCGCTCGCTCAGATCGTCGCCACCGTGCATCCCGACGACAAGCACGGGTTATCGACCGCCATCACCACCGCTATTTTGAGTGGCGGTGCCTACGCCCATCAGTACCGGGTGCGCCGCGCGGACGGGCGCTACTACTGGATCGAGGCTAACGGTCGGGTCGACCGGGCGGAGGATGGTACACCGCTGAGCTTCCCTGGGGTCCTGCTCGATATTGAGGAGCGACGCGCTGCCCAAGCCGCGCTGACCGCGAGCGAGAGCCGATTGAGGGCGCTCGTGACTGCGGGCGCACAGTCCGTCTACCGGATGAGCCCCGACTGGCAGGAGATGCGCCAGCTCGACGGGCATGGCTTCCTCTCCGACACGGTAGTGCCGAGCGTGCACTGGCTCGACCTCTACATCGATCCCGCCGACCGCCCGGAGGTGATGGCAGCGATCGAGGATGCGATCCGGCGCAAGGGCACGTTCGAGCTTGAGCATCGGGTGCGGCGGGCCGATGGAAGCTTCGGCTGGACGCTCTCGCGCGCGGTCCCTCTCTTCGAGGAGGATGGCGAGATCGCGGAATGGTTCGGGGCGGCGAGCGACGTGACCGCCCGTCGAACCGCCGAGGCGCGGCAGGCAGCATTGGTCGAGATGGGAGACCAGCTGCGCGACCTTGGCACGGTGCCCACCATCGTACACGCAGCGGCCGGGATCGTCGCGCAGGTGCTCAGTGCAACACGTGCCGGTTATGGCTTGGTCGATGTCGCACGCGAGACGGTAGAGGTCCCATCCGATTGGTGCGCACCGGGGATTGCCTCAGTCGCGGGTCTGCACAACTTCCGCGACTACGGCTCATACATCGAGGATCTGCGGCGCGGCGCAGCCGTCTTGATCGAGGATGTGGGACGCGACCCGCGCACTCAAAAGAGCGCGGTGACGCTGCTCGCGATCGGTGCGCGGACGCTGATCAATGTGCCCGTGATGGAGCGCGGGCGCCTCGTCGGGATTGGCTTCATCCACTCCGATCGTCCTCGCGCCTTCTCGGCCGAGGAATTGGCCTTCGTCAGGGCTGTGGCCGATCGGATCCAGGTCGCCGTAGCACGAGTGCAGGCGGAGGAGCAGCAGGCGTTGCTGAACGGCGAGCTGTCGCACCGGCTCAAGAACACCCTGTCCATGGTGCAGGGCATCGCCGGCCAGACCCTGCGGAGCGTGCCGGACCAGGCCCCCGTCCAGGCTTTCACGCACCGGCTGGTAGCCCTGTCGCAGGCGCACGATGTGCTCATGCAGGACAGCTGGACAGCCGCGCCGATGCGCACTGTCGTCGACCGTGTGCTGGCCCTGCAAGCGCCCCTGGAGCGCTTGCAGATTGATGGCCCCAACCTGTCGTTGGCCCCTCAGGCGACGCTGTCGCTCTCGATGCTGCTGCACGAGCTGACAACGAACGCCGTAAAGTACGGCGCGCTCTCCTCAGAAGCAGGGATGGTCAGCGTTGCCTGGCGGGTCGAGGATGACGGCGATCGAACGGTCGTGCTGACCTGGCAGGAGCGTGGTGGTCCGCCAGCGCAGGCGCCAACACGTCGTGGGTTCGGAACGCGGTTGATTCAGCTTGGGCTGGCGGGAACCCGTGACAGTCGGCTGAGTTATACTCGGCTGGGCTTCGAAGCTGAATTTCGGGCGCCCAGCTCAGAGGTAGTAGCGTCGTGATCCGGGCGGTGACGGGTTCTTTCGAGGGGAACCCATGACGACGCAGCGCGACGAGCGCCGACCGATCGTACTTTTGATTGAAGACGAACCGATCCTGATAATGACCCTGTCGGACCTGATCGAGGATGCCGGCTGTGACGTTGTCGAGGCAACGACGACCGCCAAGGCGATCCGTATCCTTGAGGAGCGCACGGACATCCGCCTCGTGATGGCGGACCTGGATGTGCGCGGATCGGTGATGGGGCTGAAGCTAGCCGCCCTGATCCGAGACCGCTGGCGGCCAATTGAGCTGATCTTGACGGGTGCGGTGAAGCCGGATCTGTCGAGCATCCCGGCCCGTGGTGTGTTCCACGACAAGCCATTCAACCACACGGGCATCGTCCGAAGCATTCGCTCGTTCGTGTCCACCAGCAGTTGACCGGGTCCCCAACGGGTCGAAAGCGGCGGTTCCGGCCCCGCGGCTCCAGATCGAAGCGCCGCCGGATCAGCCCTTGAACGCCCAGAGCGGAACACCGCGCAGCCGCGGATGCGGGTTGCCGACTCGACCGCGACCTGGGCGATTCGCTCAGGTCCCTCGCCTTCGAGGTGTCGACGCAGGATCACGGCAATCTGCGCGACGACTCGCGGATCAGCCGGCATGGCGCACCGCCATGGTCGCAGCATCGCATCGGCTACGCGCGAACGGGCCGGGAACGAAGCCGGTTTTAAACGTGGGTGAAAACGTGGGTGGTTTTGGCGACCGTGGGCGGATTTGTGCCCGTCCTGTTCCCCATGCGGGGCTTTGGCCGGTGAAGCCGCGATCGCCTGAAATGCCTTTCCGGTCAAAGGCTTGAATGGTCGGAGCGAGAGGATTCGAACCTCCGACCCCTAGTCCCCCAGACTAGTGCGCTAACCGGGCTGCGCTACGCTCCGACGCCCCTGAGGGCGAGCGGGGATGTAGCGGCCGGCTTGAGCTTGCGCAAGCCCCTTCCGCAGACACGCGACGGAACGGTCTGGTTCTTCCGGTCCGGCGCGGGTAACCCGGCGGTGTGCGGGTCCCGCCGCGGGGCCCTGCGATGCCGGAGTTCCATGACATCCCTCTCGACCCGCCCCGTTGCCGTCGACATCACGCGCCTCGTCACGCGGCTGCGCCACGCGAGCCCGTCGGGCATCGACCGGGTCGATCTCGCCTATGCCCGGCACCTGCTGGCGCAGGCGGGCGAGCGCTTCGGCCTGGTGGCGACGGCCGTCGGGCCGCGCGTGCTCGACCGCGCGGAGGCCGTGGGCATCGTCGAGGCGGTCGCGGCAGGTTGGGCGGAGGACGGCACGGCCGAGGCCGACCCGGTCTACCGCGCCCTCGCGGCGCGGATCGGTGGCACGCCCGGGCCGGTGCCGGGTCCGCGCGCGGCGGGCGGGCGGGCCCGGCGGCTGATCCAGGCGCGGGCGGTGCGCCGGATCCTCGGGGGCAAGCGGGTGGGCGCCCTGCCGCGGGGGAGCCTCTATGTCCACACCTCGCACCTGCGCCTCGACCGGCCGGAGCGGTTCGACTGGCTCTACGACCGCCGCGACGTGCGCGCGGCCTTCTTCGTGCACGACCTCATCCCCATCACGCACCCGGAATACGGCCGTCCGGGCGAGGCCGGGCGCCACGCCGAGCGGCTGCGCACGGTCGGCCGGCACGCCGCCGCGATCCTGGCGAACTCCCGCGATACGGCGGAGCGCACCCGCGCGCATCTGCGCGCGGCCGGTCTCGCCCCGCCGCCCGTGGCGGTGGGCCATCTCGGCGTCGAGCCGGCCTTCGGGCGGGTTGGCCCCGCCGTCGCGCCCGACCGCCCCACCTTCCTGGTCTGCGGCACGATCGAGCCGCGCAAGAACCACCTGCTGCTCCTGCACCTGTGGCGGGCCATGGCCGAGCGGCTCGGGCCGGAGACGCCCCGCCTCGTCCTGGTCGGGCGGCGCGGCTGGGAGGCGGAGAACATCGTCGATCTGCTCGACCGCTGCGAGACGATCCGCCCGCACGTGGTCGAGGTCTCGGGCCTCTCGACCCACGGCCTCGCCGCCCTGATGCGCGGTGCCACGGCGCTCCTCATGCCCTCCTTCACCGAGGGCTACGGCATCCCCATCGTGGAGGCCGCGGCCTCCGGCCTGCCGGTCCTGGCCTCCGACATCCCGGTCCACCGCGAGATCGGTGCGGGCTTCTGCGACTTCCTCGACCCCCTCGACGGGCCGGGCTGGGGCCGGGCCGTCGCGGCCCTGGCGGAACCGGGTTCGACGGCGCGCGCGGCGCTCGCCGCCCGGCTCGAGGGCTACCGGGCGCCGGGCTGGCCGGAGCATTTCGCGGCGGTGTCGCCGCTGCTCGATTCCCTGTGAGCCGACACCCGACCCGCGCGCCTGTGGCCGCCCCGCGCTCGCCTTGGGCGCACGCAGCGGCTAGAAGAGGCCGTCTTCCCGGCCTGCCCCGGCCCCGGCCGCCGGCCGGCTGAACCTCCCGGACCCGAAGCGCGATGCTGCCGACCCGTGCCCTGCCGCTCCTCGCCGCCGTCGGCCTCGCGCTCACGGTCTCGGCCTGCGGCCGGCGCGGCGCGCTCGAAGCCCCGGCCGCGAGCGCGAGGTCCGGTGCGGGGCTCGGCACCGACGCGAGGGCGGCCGCCGGCGCCACGCCCGGCGCGACCGCGAGCCCGCGGCAACTGCCGGACAGCATCGGGCTGGGCGGCGGCTCGGCCACGCCCGCTCCCGATGCGGTACGGGCCGGCGACGAACTCAGCCTGTCGGCCGTGCCGGCGGGCGGAAGCGAGGCGCCGATCGAGACGAGCCGCGGGGCCAAGCGCGGCTACCGGGTTCCGAAGGCCCCCTTCATCCTCGACCCTCTCCTGTAAAAGGCCCGGACGGGCGCACCGATGCATCACTTCCACTATCGCGACGGCCGCCTCCACGCCGAGGCGGTCGATCTGACGCCGCTCGCCGAGGCGGTCGGCACGCCGTTCTACTGCTACAGCAGCGCCACGCTGGAGCGGCACTACCGGGTCTTTGCCGAGGCCTTCGCGGGCGACGGGGCGCTGGTCTGCTTCGCCATGAAGGCGAATTCGAACCAGGCGGTGCTGCGCACCCTCGCCCGGCTCGGCGCGGGCATGGACATCGTCTCCGAGGGCGAATTGCGCCGGGCGCTGTCGGCCGGTGTGCCGGGCGAGCGCATCGTGTTCTCGGGCGTCGGCAAGACCCAGGACGAGATGGCGGCGGCCCTGAAGGCCGGCATCCTCTGCTTCAATGTGGAGAGCGAGCCGGAACTCGCCGCCCTCTCGGAGGTCGCCCAGAGCCTCGGGGCGCGCGCGCCGGTCTCGATCCGCGTCAACCCGGACGTCGATGCCGGCACCCACGCCAAGATCTCGACCGGCAAGTACGAGAACAAGTTCGGCATCCCGATCACGCGCGCGCCCGCGGTCTACGCCGAGGCCGCCGCGATGCCGGGGCTCGCCGTGCACGGCCTCGACATGCATATCGGCAGCCAGATCACGGACCTGGCGCCCTTCGCGAGCGCGGCCGCCCTCCTGTGCGGGCTCGCCCGCGACCTGATCGCGGCGGGCCACCCGCTCCGGCACATCGATTTCGGCGGCGGCCTCGGCATCCCCTACCGGGATGACAACGCGCCCCCGCCGGACCCGGCGGCCCTCGCCGCGACGCTGCGCCCGCATTTCCGGCCGCTCGGGCTGCGGCCGGTCTTCGAGATCGGCCGGATGATCGCCGGCAACGCGGGCATCCTGGTCACGCGGGTGATCTACGTGAAGCACAGCGAGGGCCGGACCTTCGTCATCGTGGACGGGGCGATGAACGACCTGATCCGCCCGACCCTCTACGAGGCCTACCACGCGCTGCGCCCTGTCGCGGAGCCGGCGCCGGACGGCCCGCGCATCGTCGCGGACGTGGTGGGTCCGGTCTGCGAGACCGGCGACTACCTCGCGCTCAACCGCGAGATGCCCGCGCTGAAGGCCGGCGACCTGATCGCCGTGATGACCGCGGGCGCCTACGGGGCGGTCCAGGCCGGCACCTACAACAGCCGCCGGCTCGTGCCGGAGGTGCTGGTGCGGGACGGTGAGGCGGCCGTCGTGCGCCCGCGCCAGACCTACGAGGAGCTGATCGGGCTCGACCGCGTGCCCGACTGGCTCGCCTGAGCGGTCGGGGTCTCGAAAGGTCCGGGGCCTCTCGCGGGTTCGGGGCGGAGCCTTGCGACGGGTTCCTGTCCGGCAACCGCCCGCACGTCGCGGACGAGCGCATCGATCCGGTCCGGGTCGGCGTCCCAGGCGAACATGAAGCGGGCGCCCCCGCCGATGAAGGTGTAGAAGCGCCAGCCGAGGCCGCGCAGGCGCTCCATGGCATCCGGCGCCATTGCCAGGAACACGGCGTTGGCCTCGACGGGAAAGAGCAGGCGCAAGCCCGGCAGGTCCGCGACGGCGTCGGCGAAGCGGCGGGCGCAGGCGTTGCCGTGGCGGGCGTTGCGCAGCCACGCGCCCTCGTCCAGCATCCCGACCCAGGGAGCGGAGAGGAAGCGCATCTTCGAGGCGAGTTGGCCCGCCTGCTTGCAGCGGTACCCGAAATCCTCGGCGAGCGCCGGATCGAAGAACACCACCGCCTCGCCGGCATGCATGCCGTTCTTGGTGCCGCCGAAGCAGAGCACGTCGACGCCCGCGCGCCACGTCATCTCGGCGGGGCTGCACCCGAGGGACGCGCAGGCGTTGGCGAAGCGGGCGCCGTCCATGTGGAGCTTCAGGCCGAGTTCGCGGCAGGTCGCGGCGATCGCCCGCAGGTCGTCGAGGCCGTAGACCTGCCCCGTCTCGGTCGGCTGCGTCACGGTGACGACGCGGGGCTTGGGGAAGTGGATGTCGGTGCGCTTGGCCAGCGCCCGGATCGCGTCGGGGGTGAGCTTGCCGCCCTCGGTCCTGGCGGTCAGAAGCTTCGAGCCGTTGGAGAAGAATTCCGGCGCGCCGCACTCGTCGGTCTCCACATGGGCGGCGTCGGCGCAGATCACGCTGTGGTAGGATTGACACAGGGCGGCGAGCGCGAGCGCGTTGGCGGCCGTGCCGTTGAAGGCGAAGAATACCTCGCAGGGGATCTCGAACAGGTTCCGGAAGGCGTCCGCGGCGCGCGCCGTCCAGGGGTCCTCGCCGTAGGCGGGGGCGTGGCCCGCGTTGGCGGCCGCCATGGCGGCCCAGGCCTCCGGGCAGATGCCCGAGTAGTTGTCGCTGGCGAATTGCTGCGCGTCGCTGGTCATGCTGCCCGTCGTTCTGCCGTCGCCGTCACGGTATCCGGCGTTCCGTCCCGGCGGAACAGGTTGGAAGTCGTTCGGACTTGGTGTAGAGGCACCCGCAAGGTGCGGACTACGCCCCGAATCGCGATGATCGAGACCGCGTCCCGCCCGGGCGATCCCCGGGACAGGGGCGTTTTACGGTTTCCGTCCTGCGGCTCGGGCGCGGCCCGAACCAACCCGATCAGATTGCAAGTTCCAGAGGATCCAGTCCGTTGCAGGTACTCGTTCGCGACAACAACGTCGATCAGGCGCTCCGCGTCCTCAAGAAGAAGATGCAGCGCGAAGGCATCTTCCGCGAGATGAAGCAGCGCAAGGCCTACGAGAAGCCCTCCGTGCGCAAGGCGCGCGAGAAGGCGGAGGCCGTCCGCCGCGCCCGCAAGCAGGCCCGCAAGACCGCGATCCGCGAGGGCCTGATCGCCGCCCCGAAGCCGAAGCCCCGCTTCCCCGCCCGCGGCGGTCGTCCCGGCGGCTTCTCGGCGAGCCCGGCGGCGCAGACGCAGCAGCCCGCCGCCGCTCCGGCGGTCGCCTCGTAAGGCCGCGCGCCCGACCGGGCGCGCCCTCGCGAACGTGCAATCAGGCCCGGCCGCTCCTGCGGCGCGGGCCTTTTTGCTGTGTCCGCCCGCGCGGGCCGCAAGCTCCGGCGACCGGACGTCGCGGCGCGGAACCAAGTCATCGCGCCGATGCGGCCGGCCCGCGCCAGTCCTCGCGCGCCATAGCCGAGCTTTCGCTCCCTCCTCTTCACGCATCCGTGCTCGGATGCCCCGCGATGTGCAGTGCAACCATTCCGCGCCGCGGGGTGTTGGAGCGCCAATGCAACGCATACAGGAGATGAGGATGCGTAAGCTTGCTGCCATCTCGGCCGCGGCCCTGATCGGTCTCGGCACCCTTGCCAGCACCGGCGCCGAAGCGCGTGGGCGCGGCGGCGCGGTCGCCGCGGGCGTCATCGGCGGACTGGCCGCCGGCGCCCTGGTGGGTGCGGCGGCCTCGAACGCCTACGGCTACGGGGCGCCGGCCTATGGCTACGACTACGGCGCCGGCTACCCCGCCTACGGCTACGGCGGCTACACCGATGTGGGCTACGCGCCGACCTACTCGCGCCGCGTGGTGCGCAGCTACGATTACGGCTACGCCCCGGTCGGCTACGGCTACTCGGGCTATTCCTGGGGCGGCCCCGCCTACGGCTACGGCTGGTAAGGCCGGAGTCGCACGGACACGCGTCCCGGATCGTGAGCGGCCGGCCCTTTGGGGCCGGCCGCTTCGCGTCCGGGTCCTCGCGCGCCCGCACCGGGCCGGCGGCCCTCCGCGAAGCCGGTCCACCCCGGTGGCCCTCGGGCTCGTCCGCCCGGGCATAGACCTTGTTCGACGGGGAGCACCGGGCCCCGTCCCCCTATCGGATGAGGTCCGCCGGACGCTTGGCCGGTTAGGCTCGCCCAACCCTTCGCGACCCGGCTCGGCGACGCGCGGAGAGGTGTGGACGGAGCCCTCACCGATGCAGTCCCTTCGCCAAGACCGCGCGCGCCCACCATCTGCGGCCCGCCCCGCCTGAGGCCGGCCATGGCCTATCTCGCCCTCGTCACCGCCACCCTCGCCCTGGGCGCGGGCCTGGCCCGGGCCGCGATGCGACGTTCCGTCCGCCCGCAGTGTCTGGAGACGGCCGCGGGCACGCTCCTGCTCACGGGCCTCGCGCTCCTCGGGGCGGCGCTTCCGCTCTTCCGCTGACCGGCGTCGGGGCAGGGCCGCGGCCCTCCCGCAGGGAGCCCGCGCCGGAACACCTGCGCCCACGGCGAGTTGGATGTCGCCTCGGTCTCGCCTATGACGGATCCATCCTACGCAAGGATTCGGATCATCGTCGCCTGCCCCTCGGCGGGGCGGCACCGAACCGCCCTGTCATCGCCCCGTTCCAGGCAGCACCCGAGAAGGTTTTCAAGCTTGAGCGACAGCCGGAACGAGGCGCGGATCAACCGGGAGCTCGCCCGGTTCGGCAACGGGCCGGATCCGTTCGCGGCAGCCGTGCGCACCACGCGCATGCCGATGCTGATCACCGATCCGCGCCAGCCCGACAACCCGATCATCTTCGTCAACCGCGCCTTCGAGAAGCTGACGGGCTACGCCCGGGACGAGATTCTGGGGCAGAATTGCCGCTTCCTGCAGGGACCGGAGACGGATCCGGCCTCCGTCTCCCGGATCCGCGACGCGGTCGAGCGGCGGGTTCCGATCGAGATCGAGCTGCTGAACCACCGCAAGGACGGCTCGGTCTTCTGGAACCGGCTCCTCGTCTCGCCGGTCTTCGACGACGACGGCGAGCTGACCTACTTCTTCGCCTCGCAGTTCGACGTGACCCTGGAGCGCGACCGGCTGGTCCGGCTCCAGCGCGACCGCGACGCCCTGGAGGCCGAGGTGAGCGAGCGGGTGCTCGACCTCAGCCGCAGCGAGGAGCGCCTGCGCTTCACCCTGAAGGCAGGCCGGCTCGGCGCCTGGACCCTCGACCTCGACGCCCATCGTCTGATGGCCTCGGAGGAGTGCCGCCGGATCTTCGGCGTGAGCCCGGGCGATGCCTTCGGCTACGATCGGCTCGTGGCGTCCGTGCACCCCGAGGACCGCGCGCGGATGCGGGCGGAGATGGAGCGCTGCATCGCCGAGCGCTCGGACTACGACATCGAGTACCGCATCGTCACGGCGCAGGGCGAGACGCGCTGGCTGCTGGTGCGCGGCCAGCCGACCTACCGGGCGGACGGCACGCCGCTCTACATGGCCGGCGTGATCTTCGACGTCACCGACCGCAAGCGGGCGGAGGAGCACCGCGACCTGCTGGCGCGCGAGCTGAGCCACCGGGTCAAGAACACGCTGGCCACCGTGCAGTCGATCGCCCGGCAGACCTTGCGCAGCGCCGCCACGGTGGCCGAGGCCGGCACGGTGCTGGAGGCGCGCATCCAGTCGCTGGCCGCCGCCAACGACGTGCTGACCCGCGAGGGCGGCGACTGGGCGACGCTCACCGAGGTGGTGAACGCGGCGCTCAAGCCCTTCGGCGTCGAGCAGGCGCACCGCTTCAGGACCGGCGGCCCGAAGATCCAGCTCGCGCCGCGGGTGGCGCTCGCCTTCTCCCTCGCGCTTCACGAACTCTCGACCAATTCCGTGAAGTACGGCGCGCTCTCGGCCGATGGCGGCCGCGTCCTCGTCAGCTGGGACATCGTGCAGGGCACGCATCCGCCGCAGCTCTGGTTCCAGTGGCAGGAGGTCGACGGCCCCGACGTGTCGGAGCCGGCCCGGAAGGGATTCGGCAGCCGGATGATCGAGTGGGCGCTCGCCAAGGAGATCAGCGGCACGGCCGAGATCGAGTACCGGCCGCGCGGCCTCGTCTTCGTGGCCGAAGCGCCCCTGCCGGCGATCGTGCAGGCCTAGGGCACCGTCCTGGAGGCGCCGGAGCCCGGGCGTCACCGGTCCGGCGTGAGGCCCGGGCGGGCGCAAAGAAGCCCGCCACGGAGGAGGACCGGGCGGGCTTGAGTGATGGTCGAACCTGCCGACGCGGTCGGACAGGCGCCGGGCCCCGAACGAAGGGCTTGGGCGGACGCGCTGCTACAGACGAAATGTGGCGGCATCTCTACCGATGCCGCGCACGCCGCCCCGGATCACCGCGACCGGCCCTTCGGAGGAACCATACCGATCCGGTGATCCGTAGGGCGTCCGCCCTCCGGACTTGATCAGGGCAGTCTACGGGTGATCGAGAGAAAGTCGAGGTCCGCAGGTCTGGAAATCTCGCTCTCATGGTTCTTTATCCGCAGCGCGAAAGGATTAGCGCCGCGGACGGTCGTCATCTGATCTTGATCGATGTAAATCAACGGCAGCGGTATCGTTCAATACAGAGGCTGTCATTCTCCCGCCCGCAGTCGGCCGGCCTCAGTCGGCGTGGCTGGTGGGGGCCTGCCAGGTCACGCCGGGGTGCTCGCGTACGTCGCCGGCCGCCGTGCCCGTGTCGGCGTCGCTCACCCAGGCGCCCGGCTCCGCGATCTCCGCGACCACGTCGTCCGGGAAGGCCGCTTCGAGGAACAGGCGCGCCTCCCCCTCGGCGGCGGCGCGGACCGTGACCAGGGGGCGCTCGCCCTCGGCTCCGGTGAGCCGCGCGATGAAGAGCTTCGTCATGGGAACTCCGCAGCTTTCGATGGTCCGGTCGGCAGCAGATGAAGGCCCTCGCGCGCGAGCGGTTCGGGCACGCCGCGTCGCACCAGGCGCGCCGTCCTGGCCTGCCGCGCCTGCCAGGCCTGCAGCTCCGCGCCGGCCTGCAGGAACGGACGCGCCCAGAACTCGAGCCAGGCCATCTGCGCCCCGAGGGTGAACAGAACGATTTCGTCGGACAGCGCGAGGCCGGCCTCCTGGACGCGCAGCGCCTGGGCGCTCAGCAAGTCCAGGGACCCGTCCGGTAAGCCGCCATCGTTCCGCATTCGTCCTCCTCGCATGTCCGGCTCATCAACGGGGCAGAGCCGCGCCGGTTCAGGTCGGGCCGGGTCGGACTGCACCGCCGCCCCCGGCGGGGCCGGCCCGCGGACCGCCTCGGCGCCGCGGGCGCGGCCGTTCAGCCGTCACTCAGGTGCGGCCGGGCAAGGTGCGGGGGCGTCCTCGGAGAGCGGGGGACGCGGTTCCCGAGCGTCCCGATGCAAGCCTTCCTCTCCAACCCCGCGCGCCCGTCCCGACCCGAACCCGAGCCGTCGCCCTGGTCGGGCCTTGAGCCGGAGGATCTGGAGGATGCCGCGCGCCGCCTGTGCGCGGCGCGACCGGGCAGCGGCGCCGCCGAGCGCCTGATGGAGCGCGCCGCCTACCTGCGGGCGAGCCGCTTCTCCCACCGGTCAGGCGTCGGCGTCGCACATGCGCTGCTCTTCTCCTGAGCGGGACGGCCGGGGGGTACATTCGCTCCCGTTTCTTCATACATCGTGTGGGAGAGGGCGGCGCGGCGGCGGCGACCCGGTGAGGAAGCGATGAGACGTCTGGAGGAACTCAAGGGGGACCCGGCCTTCCGTCAGGCGGTCCTCGCGGTGAAGGGCGCGGCCAGCACCCTGAGCGGACGCGCGATGACGCAGGAGGAGGCCGAGCTTCTCGTCAGCTTCGCCCTCGCCACCTTCGCGAATGCCGGCGGCCTGTCCGAGCCGAGCCTCAGCCGCATCGCGCGCTTCGCCGGCAAGATCTCGCCGCTCGAGAGTGTCGAGGGGCTGATGAAGCACTGAGGCCGCGATCCGGCGCGTCGCGCGGGCGAGGGCGCGGACCCCTCCGGCAAAAGAATGCCCGCCGCGGCGGGTGCCGGGCGGGCCGAGTTCCTTCTCTAGGCCTCACCACCATAGCCCGTCGGGCGGGGCAGGCGAGTGCGCAGAAGGGGTAGTCCATTTTGCTGACCCGACGATTCTTCGGCGACACCTGCGGTTGTGCGTGCTACGCCAGCGGAATGCCCGCCCCGCAGACAGGACATGCCCCTTCCTCCGCCGTCTGGGCGCCCCGGGGAGGGTTCGGGTACGCCCAATCGCCGGCGGCGTCCGGAGGCCGGGGAGCGCGGCGTCGGCGATGACGCACGGTCCCCTGGGAGCCGGCACCCGCTCGCCGGCCTTCGATCCGCGTGATCCCGGTCGTCTGG